>Ga0180301_10001054_pt1 | contig 21575 bp, 15 predicted proteins | sample GuaBasSediGuay16_FD_121797 | JGI IMG/M metagenome (GOLD analysis project Ga0180301, IMG submission 121797) | Subseafloor sediment microbial communities from Guaymas Basin, Gulf of California, Mexico - Guay16, Core 4569-2, 12-15 cm | ecosystem: Environmental > Aquatic > Marine > Hydrothermal...
AGCCCATGATTTTATGGACGTCCTCCTCTTTTCCTATACTGGCATGACCAATCAATGGCTTAATGATCAGAGCCTTGTTTCTGCCAAAGAACTGTGTGTAAACATTCATTACCCGACTACGGCCTGGTAGGCTTTGTGAATCGTCTGGTGCGGACCTGCATGCCAGGTGGTGTGGGAGCCGGGTGAGAAAACCCCCCGGCTCCCAGATTAGGCAAATATGCCTCATGATGGTATTTTGTTATTTCAAGGTTTGACTTCCTCTTATGACCCTATCTGCCAACATTTTTTCTCCTAAATTGATCGATTGTTTTCACCGAAGTAGTATTTCGCATAAATTTTGTATGCTTTCGACTCTAATTGCTGTGATCTGGTAAATTCTGAGTGAGTAGTATCAATAATGGATATGAAATGAGAGGCGAAATACGTATCATTAGGTAACTACTGACATTTTTGGACATACTTCACCGTAAGTTTTGGCTGTTCCTGATGGATCGAAGTGTTTAGAGTTTTTATGTTCTGTAAAACTGAACTGGATTTTCACTTTTAAGCCATAATTGATAGAAATCAAGCCTTTCCCAGGTAGATATGGTAATTTTGAGTGTGATTTTTCCAGCATGACTGACAATCTTTCCAGCAACGTCAAGGATTTTTCGTCTCAGTGTAGTTGCGTAACTGCTTACTGCAACAACAGGGCTACAAACATCCTCTTTAAATGCCTCGTAAAGGAAGAAAGCTATCACCATAGTATAATAGAATGCGGCGTTCTGATGAAAGCGTTTGAAAGGGAGTTGCTCTCTGCTAAAATCCTTCAAAGCACGATGTACCAATTCGTCACAACCTCGCCCATGGTAGACTTCTATCATTGCTTGAGGGGCAAAAAGATCTTCTATCCCGACTTTGCGAAGCTGCTCATCTATGGCTCCACCCATCCCCAGATTGGTGTATATCACTGTATCAGGCCTGGCGAACTTGAAAAGCATCTGCTTATCTTCATACACAGGACGACAAAAAAGGCATCGTCGGAATGTCTTCCAGCTTCCACGACGATCCCCAAACTCAACATAATCCCAAGCCTGATTCTCATTCTCATAACGCCCCCAGACAGATTTGTCACAGTTGGAAACAATGACCCCTATGTCATCATAGAGCTTTCCTCCACAGATATAACCAATCTGCAAGGACTCGAATATCTTGAACAGCTTTTGATCAAAAAATCCGCTATCCAAACGAATCACAATGGGAACATCTTGCCGATAATGCTTGCGAATCAGGGCCACACAGAAGCACAATGTCCCCTGGATGAATATCGAAGCTAAGATTCGAGAAAAGAGTAGTTCGCAGCATGTCTCTATTCACGCCGAACGCCTGTTGGACCTTTCTCGTGTTCCGCGTGCGTACTAACGATGAATCGAGGTGCAACGAGCAATCGCGAATTGCGATTTGCTTCGACAGTTTTGAGCCAAGATTTATAGGCCTATGTGCTGGGTATCTATCTGGCAGGTTCAATTGGCGTTTACGCTTTCTAATGAACTTCTCCGCCTTAGCTGTAAGGCCGATAATGAAGGTGGGTTTCGGTAGCCTGAAGATGTGGTGTAGCAGAGCCCATTTCTCATCTGATAATTTTTGTGGAGCTTGCATCAAGAGCTTCAGCAAATCATCCCGAGAGATCCCCTGATCAGTTTCGATCTTTTTCAGGCATGTTGCATAATGAACCTGTAGATCGACTATTCCAGCAGATTGTTCATCTAGTATCTCGCCATTCTTGACCCGGTCGAAATTCGCGAGGATGTGATTCATGTCCTTCTTTACACGTTTAAGATTACCCTCCGTTTCACCGATGTAGTGCATCCCTGCAGATTCGACAAATGGAACGTATCTCAACATATCCGCAGTAATTTCAAGGAAGAGTGGCTTCAGTTTAGCCACATGCCAGTGATTGTTCGCAAAAGCAATCGCATGCTTGACGAGGATTCTTGCGATTCCCAAACCCCGAAACTCTGGCGAGACTACGCATCTGGCTATACGAACTACGATGTTCGTATAACGTCTCATCGTGTCCTTTTTCCAGCTTTGCCATGATATATTCCCTTTGCCATCGTCAAAGGGGTGATCGAACAAGACGGCTCGCGGCCGGTTCATGATGAACGCTGTAGCAAGTTCGATATAACCCAAGACGTGTGGAAGCAAGGGATCATTGGACGCAACAACCAAAGGTACACGACGCCCGTGGAGAACTTTACCACGATAATGATACTCTTCCAGCTTATGGTATCCCGCTAATTCCTCTTCGGAAACAGGTTCTTTGATGGTCAGTGGTACTGTTCTGGCTCCAACATGTAGGTAGTCTTGTGCCGAATATGCAGGTAGAACAACAGCGCATCCATTAATGCATTTTACATGTGCTAGGTTCTTGCCCTTGATAACTAAGTCGTCTCCCGGTCCAAGACAGCAGAAGCGGTGCGCATCAAGTTTTACGCCATTCTCAAGGCGATAAGTCTTGCCTGATGAATGGTATTTTACCGAAGTTACACGCATAGGTGTTTCACCATGATCTTGACCTTCATTAGCTTACACGTCTCAGCCTTGAGACGATTCAATCTGCCCTCGATACAGTATTTGTAAAAAATCCTGCCATCTTGGCATTCGTCATTATTTTCCTAGCTTTTAATCTATGCCCCGCTGTTCTCCTTCAAACACACAGTCAAAATTTCCCATCGAACGCCTCATAGACTAAGAAAGTAGTCATGGTGTTCACCGACCTGTCTGCCGTGTAGAGCACGGCACAGGCAGGCAGGTAGTAATGGGCCACCTTGGTTTTCTGCCTGCGCCGATGCTTCGGCAGACAGGCTTCGTGCCATTCGAGCCGGGCTGGATCTTTGACCGGCTAAAGCAGAAATCGAGCATGCCGTCCAGACATCTTTCGATGCGCCTTGAATCGCAGATTCGCGCCTTCAGGATCGTTTCAACCTCAAGCGAATATTGCTGCTCTGCCTCGCGAGCCAGCCTTTGTACGTCCCCGGCCAGCCTGGCTATATGCTGAATGAGAGTATCCATCTCCGCCATCTCTGTGCCTCTGCGGTGAAATCTTTGTCTCATGACCCTTTTGGCCCCTTTATGGCCCCTTTTTCCCTATGGCGCATTTGGCTCATTCTTAGCGCATTCCACATGCGGTTCTCGTGTGTACCTTCCCCAATACTCTCAAAATGAGGCATTTGAGGCATAAGTAAGGCATAATTTCCCAGCGACTCTTGAGCCCTTTAAGCCGTTTATAAGCCCTTTGTATCTGATGCCCCGTTTTGTCCCTTTGCGGCCCCTCTTGAACATTACGGTTGTCATGTCCCATATGTCCCGATTTTGTCCCTTTTGCTGTCAAGTTCATTTGTATCCATCTATCCGGCTTGTGGCGGGTTTGGCGGGTTCATGACGGGTTCCCCCGATTATAAAGCGATGGCGGATTTGGCGGATTCATGACGGGTTCCCTCCTCCCTTACCAATGACAGGCTTCGCTTTGGCAATTACATAATGTACCGACTGTCCGGTACCACCTACTTTAGCAAGGATACCACGATCAGTAAGTTGTCGAAGCTCCCTGAGCGCCGTTCTCTCGGATATTCCGGTTATTTCGCGATACAGGGCATTACTAATGCGGCCTGTAACCTTCGTGTATTGGACCGCCTGCTTTTGGCGGTCATTCAAGTTGTATCTGGACAGGACCTCGTCCGTCAGCCAGTCCCGCCACAGTGTCACAACGAAATGCGGCCCGCGCTGCTCGAAGTCGGGCTCAGGCAGGCCAGCATCCCGACAATCGGCGATCATGTCCGTAGTGCCGGTGCCAACTTTCTCCGCGTATTTTATCCGGAACAGCGGTTCAGCGATCAACGGGTTGCGCGGAATCGGACCGTGGGGCTGCCGCAAAAGGTCGGGGGTGAGACCGGGCGGCAGTTCACCGGGGTTCCACACCTCAATCCGATCGGCGAAGACGATGACCTGGACAAAACCGTTATGGTCGTAGTTCCGGTGGGAAACCGCATTGACAATGGCTTCCACGATTACGGGGCGGGGAATCTCGAATGTAACAGGGGCCTGTGTGCTTGCCGCATGCGTACCCACGCTGCGGTCGATCTTGCCAAGGACGAACTCCACCGCCTGATCGATTACTTCCATCAGTCTTCCTTCATAAGGTTGCTGGGAGGCGATGGGCTTTCGTTTTTCCGTTCCATGGAAATGCAAGCAATGAACCTCCACATTGTTGAAGAACCTGCGCGGATTCTTCCCGAAAAGAAGTATGGCCGCGTTAGTGGGCTGACCATCTCGCAGGAGATTGAAATTCTGCAAAACCGCTTTTGGAGCGCGAGATCCTTTGAGTTTCAACCGGCCCACAGCTTCAGCCGTTTCAACAAAAGCCGTTACCCGGGACTTGTCGATATCCCGGAACGTGGCCCCGTCACACACGCTGCCATCAAACGGCGTAGTTCTGAGCGCACCACGATTCTCAAGGAATTCAACAAGACTGGCGTAAACCTCGCGGATCAGCCCGGGGATATCTGAAAAGCGGTGTCTTGTGACCTGGCAGCCCACCCTGGCCACCAGTTTGGCCATCTCAGGCTCACGCGCCTTGTCGTCATTTCCTTTAACAAAGATCAGGCGTTCACGATGAGTATTGGTGGCGTGTTCAAACTCCAGTTCAGTGGGCGACTTCCCGTCCTTGTTCTTCCAGCCGTACTCGTACCCGAAAATGGCAAGGTAAATGTCTCTCTGTTCGACCTCGCTCAGGTAGATATCGTCCGGTTTGCGGTCTCCGGCTGGGATGTCTTCGAACAGAAACACATCCGAAATGAACCGGCTCAACAAAGGATCGTGCGTGATGAAATCCTTCACTGCGCGCCGTTCCACCGAAAGTTCCTTCTGAACGCTGCTGATGAAAAGGCTGTAACGATTGGCAGCCGGTTTCTTCATTGTTGATTCTTTTCCCTTTTCCCGTACGGTGCTTCATCCTCTCGCATCTGCATCGGGCGGGTCATTGCGTTCACCGACAGGTAGTAATGGGCCACCTTGGTTACTTCGTGCCATTCGAGGCGGGCCGGGTCCTTGACCGGCTCCTGAAGCGTTGGCTTTGTGGCGCAGTTCGTCACAATGTACAACCAATAACAGTCTCGCCGATCCTCGGCCACGCGCTGCTCATTGGGTGTAAGCAGGATCGTCCCGGTAGCCTCGGCCAGTCCCTTGACCTCAATAAGCCGCAACTCGCCCGAGCTCAAATCCAGGCTCGTGATGTCGTACCCCAGATTCTTCTCGTGAACATCATAGACTTGGCGTCCCTCTGCCTTTTCATATTCCATTACTACCCGCATGGCGGTGGCCTCAGTCTCAAAGTTTGGTCGAAGGTGCTTGATTTCCGGCGCTTCGCGCTCGGGATGCGGCAGGACAAGCACACTGGCGATGCGCTCGACGGCCTGCAAAGAAACAGCGCGTTGGCGCTCCAATTCCTGCCTGCGGCGTTCGCGTCGGGAGAGAAGCTCCGCGTGACGTGCCTCCGCCTGCGCCAGACGGCCCTCAGCACCGGCGATTTTCTGCTCCACATCGGCCACTGCCCGTCCAATCTCTTCGTCCGCACGCCCAAGCAGTTCCGTAAGCGATAGTTCCACGTGCGCTGCGATGCGGTCGATCTCCGTAAAGCGCTCGGTACGAGTCTCTTCAAGGAAGGGCTGAAGCGCATGTTCATGAAGCCAGTCCGTTGCCTCTGGAGCCATAGCCACAGCCGGCAGGTCATCAGGATCGGTGGCGGGGATAAAATTTCCGAGAAGGCTGGGTTCGCGTAAAACTGGATCGCAGTCATCTGAAAGCTCTACCGCAAAAAGGCGCTCGTGAATGGTTTGCCCCAACCCGTCCACGACTCTTGCACGGTAGAAATCTATCCGCGATGGTCGTTCGTGCTGGAGTGAATAAAAGCAAGCCCCTTTACTAAAGGCTTGCAAGGCCTGGTTGCATGTGTGTCTCCGGATAGCCTCGAACAATGGATGACCTGGAGTGACCCATTCGAGATTGTTTTCTTCGGCTGTATCCCGATCCGTGGAACATCGAGGATAACGGTTAGCTAATGGCGGAAGCTTCCAGTCGGGATCACGCTCGTATCGCCGTAAAACAGAAGGGGTTCGTGCCGGCTCAAAGGCGTGCGGCAGCTGTGTTATGGTCTTCAGTTTGAGCGGCACATAGTCCGCTGTTTCCCGGATAAAACGTGCGATAGTTTCAGGAACGACCCGGCGTTCCTGCGCCCGCGCCCGACGTTCGACCAGCATTTCCAGGTTGAGTTTCTTGGAAGCGAGTCCCTCAAGTGCGTTCTGGCAGATGGCGCGAAACTGACTCTCATCCACGTTCCTAAGAAGGCGTTCTTCAAGGTCGGCGTCTCCAAGCTTGCCGGCGTAATAATCTCGTAAAATACGCTCAACATGAGCGGCAGGCAGGACCTCCCCCACCACATTGAAGACCGCGTCATCGTCCAAGGCGTTGCGAATTTCCTGGAGCTTATCCAGTAGCCGCTGCAACACACGACCTTCGATGGTATTTGTGGCAACAAAATTGAAGATCAGGCAATTCTTGCGCTGGCCGTAACGATGAATACGCCCCATGCGCTGCTCTAGGCGGTTGGGATTCCAAGGGATGTCATAGTTGAACATGATGTTGCATACCTGTAGGTTGATACCCTCGCCTGCCGCCTCGGTGGCCACGAGAACCTGAATTGCTCCCTCGCGGAATTGTTGCTCGGAATAGAGCCGGGTCCCCGGCTCATCGCGTGAGCCAGGCTTCATTCCGCCGTGGATACTGCCGACCTTAAAACCCCAAGCCTTGAGTTTTTCGACAAGGTAATCCAAGGTATCCTTGAATTCTGTGAACAAGAGCAAACGTTGATCGGAATGGTCGAAGAACCCCTCGCGCTGGAGCAGGTCCTTGAGTTTTGATAACTTCGCCTCACGACCCGAATCTTCCACTTCACGGGCCTGTTTAGCCAATGCTTTGAGGTCTGCGATCTCCTCACGAACCTGCTCGGCATTTGCCGCCAGTGTGATCGCCTCAAGCATTTCCTCCAGGCGCTCGCGCTCGCCTTCTTCCATCTCTTCCAGTTCTTCTGGATCAGGGAGGTCGGGAGGCGCGAGTTGGGCTAGCTCCTGCGCTCGTTTCAATCCATCTTCAAGCCTGCGAGCCCGGTTTTCCAGGCTGTGGCGCATGGCGTATGTGCTTGAAGCCAATCGGCGCTGGTAAAGAGACATCAAGAAGCCAACCGCACGGGCGCGAGGATCGTCTCCCTGCACGGCGGCTTTGGCGCTTTGGTGTTTTACGAAACGGGTAATGGCACGGTAAAGATCGAACTCAGGGCCATCAATTTGAAACTCAACCGTGTGTGGGATACGTTTTGTAAAGATCTTTTCCGCCACCCACGTCCCATCCGGCTTGCGTTCCGGAAAGTAGACCATTGCTTCCTTGGTGCGACGCAGGTAAAACGGCGCGCGGTGTCGAGCCATTGCCTCGCGAATGGACTTGACATCTGCATAAGCATCCGTATCCAGCAGTTGCAGAAACAGGCTGAAGTTGACCGGGTCCCATTTGTGCGGTGTAGCCGTTAGGAGCAGAAGATGGTCAGACGTGTCGCGCATCAACTCTCCAAGTGCATACCTTGCTGTTTTCCTGGCCGGGGGCGACCACGACATCCGATGGGCCTCGTCGACAATGACGAGGTCCCAGTGAACCTGCTTGAGTCCAGGAAGAATTTCAGTGCGCTTGGCAAGATCTAAAGATGTGATGATACGCTTCTGCTCAAGCCATTGATTGACGCCAAACTGGTCCCGGATATCCCGTCCTTTGAGAACAAGGAACTTTTCGTCAAATTTCTCCTTGAGTTCCCGCTGCCATTGAAAGGAGAGGTTTGCTGGACAAACAATCAAGATTTGCTCGGCGAGGCCGCGAAGCTTGAGCTCGCGAATGAGAAGCCCTGCCATTATCGTCTTCCCGGCCCCAGCATCATCGGCCAGAAGGAATCGGACACGCGCAAGCTTGAGCAAATAGTCGTAAACAGCCTCTAGCTGATGGGGAAGTGGGTCGACACGTGAAATAGAAAGCCCGAAAAAGGGATCAAACTCGTATGCGATTCCGAGGGAATAGGCCTGAAGGCCGAGTCGAAGGAGGCGTCCATCGCCATCATAACTGAATTTGGAATCGAGGATTGTAAGCGTTTCGAGATCTGTTTTATTCAGTGTGACTTTTCGGAACCGTTCAGACTGGGTGCCAACGAGACCCACGACCCACGCATTGGATCCTGAGGCGCGCACTGTCTCCACGCGCATGGGTTCATTGAACAGGGAACCGGTTACGATGCAACCTTCGTATATTGGGTTATTGGGAGTCATCACTTCCCAACCTTTCTGTCATTTGCTTGCGCGTGTATCATCGGCTCCACCTGAGCGCATCCATTCGTCGACTTCCTCTTTACTGAACTTCCAAAGCCGGCTGATTTTGTGCCCCGGCATATTTCTTTCGCTTATCCACCTGTAAACGGTATCCCGCTTAATGCCGAGATAAGCCGCGATCTCATCTACTGAGAGCCATTGGCTAATCTGGAGTCGGACCAGGCTATCCTGATATTCCAAACATAAGTGTTTTGAGCCCTTAAAAGGCCTTTTTCAGGGGCACAATCATCATTGCAAGGCGTGTCCCCAACTTTTGCTCTTTAGCCCGGAAAACATAAAAAACCCCGCCTCTCTTTTTGAGAAACAGGGTCACAGGATTCAGTGCATGGCACCCCTTACAATTGATTCATAGATCATACAGCAATCTTTCCCAAAATATCAGAAACGATTGTTTTGTCAAGGATTTCCAAGCCTAATGGCCTGCTGATGCCACAAACAAGCCGTCCCTGACGACCAGGCGCAACACAAGGTGATCATTTCAGCGAAAAAACAGCCCGAAAAGGTGTGCAGATATTACACAGGAGATAAAGGGGGGCTTCACATTGGACAAACTGGCCCTTGTTGGAAACGTCGTGTACGCCCCTGAAATATGAATAGCGGCCTTAGCGTTTTGTTAACTTCACCTAAATTGAAGTCCCTGTCCAATAAGAAGGTGAGGTCAGGGCCATTCTCTGACCCTTCCGAGTTTTCATAAGATATACTGTTCGCAGATTTTGCGGAAATGATGGCCGTAGATCGACAATGTAATGGCCAGTGACAACAACTCAGGGCGGCGAAAAAGCGTCCACAACAAGAGCTTCCAATACTGGAATCGCTCCTTGCCAAATACACCCAGGCGGATGTTGGAACGTAAGAACGCCAAGAAACGCTGAAAGTCCAGCGGGACTTCCGCCTTTGGCGTCTTATACTCTTGCAGTAAGGTCTTAACGCGCTGATAGTAAAGCTTATGCGAATAAATGTGGCGCATTATATTCTGATACCCGGCGCGCAACAAATTAAGGTCCATGCGAGGGATGATGTTGGTTGTGCCGTCCACGTTATCCCCTGACATATGACCGAGCAGGCGGCCCTCTTGTTTCAAGCGTTCGTAAAGTCTTGTGCCTGCAGGGGCCTGGAGTAGTCCGACCATGGCCGTCACAATCCCGCTCTTCTGGATAAAATCAATTTGCCGTTGGAAGATGGAGCGCGTATCGCTGTCAAAGCCCACAATGAAGCCTCCTTGCACCTGCAACCCCGTTCGCTGGATGCGTTTTACGCTTTCGACCAGGTCACGGTTTTTGTTCTGCTTTTTGTTACATTCAGCCAAGCTTCCCTCATCTGGCGTTTCAATCCCGATAAAGACAGCATCAAACCCGGCTTCCACCATCATCTCCATCAATGGTTCGTCGTCGGCCAGATTCACAGAGGCTTCCGTGTTAAACGGCATTCCTTTTTTGTCTTTCCGCCATTCAATTAACGCGGGCAACAGCTGGGTCTTGAGATACCTCTTGTTGCCGATGAAGTTGTCATCCACAAAGAAGATCTGTCCACGCCACCTCAGGTTGTAGAGCCTATCCAACTCGTTAATAATCTGTTCCGCGGTCTTGATGCGTGGCCGGTGGCCGAATAACGTGGTTACGTTGCAAAACTCGCAATCGAACGGACAGCCCCGGGAAAACTGTATACTCATCGAGGCATACCGTTTCAGATCAGCCAGCTCCCACATAGGGGGCGGTGTTTTCCGGATGTCGCAAAACTCAGATGTCTCGTAAACGCGCCTGGCACGTCCCATTTCGAGATCCGCAAGAAAAGGCGGCAGAGTCAGTTCAGCTTCATTCAGCACGAAATGATCCACATCCTCAAATTCCTCGTACTCGCTCGTGAAGAGTGGTCCACCAGCAACGACCTTGAGGCCCGCTTCCTTGCACCTGGCAATGGTTTGACGTGCTGACTCTCTTTGCACAACCATGGCGCTGATAAACACGCAATCAGCCCATGCAAGGTTTTTTTCGGTCAGCTTCGTTACATTGAGATCAACTAAGCGCTTGGACCATTCTCTGGGGAGCATGGCCCCTACTGTCAGCAGGCCCAGCGGTGGATGGGCGGCCTTTTTATGGATGAATTTAAGTGCATGTTTGAAACTCCAGAATGTATCTGGAAACTCGGGGTAGATTAACAGAACGTTCATTGGGTGTGCTTCCTTTCCTTATAGCCCTTTCTATTCAGTTGTCGTTGGTTCAGTGGTTATTTCCAGGCTCCCAGTACCAACTTGTCTTGGTTTGGGGGATCTTTGATTTTCCCCTTTTATTGTCGCCACATGAAGTTGCTGGCATATTACGACTACTAAATCCAAATTATCTCTCAATTAGGCTAATATCTTCGATAACTCCCTTTTCGTATATTTCTGGGCGGGCGAGCTTCGTCAACTCTCAAAGTGCGTTCTTGAAACTCGGAAGCGTTCAATGCTTGTTTTGCCCTTTCAGCTTCCGATCGGTAAGACATTTCAACGAATCCAAAACCTTTCCCTGCAATTATATTGACTTTCTCAACATCACCATAATTGGCAAATAATTCTTTCAATTCATCATTGGTTACAGAATGACTGAGATTCCCTACATAAAGTTTCCTGCCTTTCATGCCAACCTCCTTTTCTCGCTTATCCTTTCTGTATCATAACAGGTCTTCCAAGGAATAGAAACAACATTGCGATTCCAACTCCCTGTTCACAACATGACCAAACAGAAGAGAGCTCTAATAAGAGAACTGCTTAAAAGGTAACGAATTGTTCTCGTGCGCAATACTGGGGGACGCATTCCTGCCGTGACAAGGGGCAGGCACTAAGTTCCTGGCGGTTCCTGGATCAGCATATCAGCCAGGGTCAGCTTCACCCTGGGCAAGACCTTGATCTTCGGTCCCACAAAGGCCATCTCCAAGGAGGCCAAATTCCGGTAAAAGCGTGTTCTGTCCAAAACGGACACCTCTTCCAAATGCGAGTATAGCTCCTGGCACCTGATACAGCCGGGAAAGCTCATCTTTTTGCCATCCGGCCTGACAAGGCTGTTCGGGACCCCGTGCATGCGGCAGATCATGAGCCTGTATTCGTAAAGCTGGCAAAGCCCGTTATCATTCAAGGGGCACATAATCCGGGGGCTGAGGCCCTGATTCAATAGATCTCGGCTCTGCCTGACATACTCCCTGGCTCTGTTCATAAACTCCCGCTGTTTTTCCTCGGCACAGGATCTTATCCCTGTCCAAAGATAAGCCCATTCTATATAGGTATGGTGCTGGAAATAGCTGGTACAGCAATTGTCAGGACATCCCCGGCAGGAGAGACCGATCTTGCCGGCAGCCTGGTTGTACGCCTCTGCCATCTCGGAATAGAGCTGGGACAGTTTTCCAAATAGCGTGCTTTTAAATGTCTTGTCTCGCATCATACCAGAGTTTCTTCTTAACGAATCTTGACCCAGCAGCCGGTCAAATGACCAGGTCCGTGTGTTTCGATCAGAAAAGGGGGGCAGATCTTTTGATTTGACAAAATTAGGTTTTCCAACGGCTGAAGAACAAAAATGTGAATCATCCCCGTGCTTCCGCACGGGGGTTCTGCCTTACGGCAGCGCTTCGCGGCCGGGGAGCAAGCCCCCATCCTTTAGGGTGGGGTCAAGGGGAACTATTATGAAATGTTTATCTTCCTTACCGGGTGCGTAAGCCCGCGAAGCGAACCCCCGCGCCCTTCAGGGCGGGGAGGCTTCACATTGTCCAGGCGAACATAAGTCTATTCCAGGCCGTTCTACCACGACCGTGTCATCTTCAAATTCCGTCTACTAGAAACGACGTCCACCCTCTCGGCTTCCAGGACCTCGACGGCCGCCGGGGCGAGAGCGAGCCTCATTAACGTTAAGTCTCCGGCCCTTCAACTCCTCGTCTTTCAGACCGCTGATCGCGGACTCCCCTTCAGTTCTAGAAGGCATCTCAACGAATCCGAATCCCCTTGATTTACTCGTGTACTTGTCCGTAATGATCTTGGCGGATTCGACGTGCCCGAAGGGTTCAAAGGCATCTCGCAAATCTTTTTCCGTGGTCTCATGTGACAGATTACCTACATAGATATTCATTTTGACCTCCGCAAACGTTCAAAAAAAAGGCATCTCGCCTTATCTTGACGAGATGCCTATGTTGATCGAACAGCTCCGGGCTAAAGCCTAGTAACGTTCTTTGCCGAAGGTCCTTTAGTACCCTGTTCTACGTCAAAGGTCACCTGGTCACCTTCAGCAAGGGTCTTGAATCCTGACCCGATGATGGCGGAGTGGTGAACAAATACGTCCCCCTCGCCTTCGCACTCAATGAAACCGAAGCCTTTTTGGTCGCTAAACCACTTTACGATTCCTTCTGCCATAGCGAATATTCTCCTTTCTTGTTCTTTCGTACAGCTCGTCAGGTGTTACTTTGGACAAAACAACAAAATCGCATCGCTAAGGCAAAAGATCGATTTCAAGCGTGTCCCAAATAAGGATCCTAAGTTGCGTACTCGATCCCACGTCTTCACACGACAAAAGTCAGAAGGCCATGCATGTAGGACCGATAAAAGTATCATAGTGTAAATTTAATGATGCGTCAACAAAAATAATCGTCGATGCCTCAATAGGCTGTTTTACAGGAGGCGTCCATGGAATATGCGTAAGGATTTTATGGGCGATTTGTAACCAAAATCCTAAACCGGTCAAGGCGTTGGACGAGATCTCTGTGAACTAATGTGCTGGGAGACTATGATCAGGGGAAAGGCCGGAAGATTCAGGCTCGAACTGTGGAAGGTTAACCTCGGATAGCGACAAATTTCAAGGGCACCATGCTTATCTCTTGATTGTAGGCAGGGGCAAGAACGAGGCCATTGCAACACATCTTCTTGTGTCATGGCTCAAATGATCCGGCGATCTGTTGATCACAGTACTCGCACTTGCTTCCTTTTAGGTGGTATTGCAGGATCTCGAAATTATCTCGCTCAATGAGCAACTTGCCGCATCCTGGACAATAGGTGTTTTCCGCTCCATGGCCGGGGCAGTTGCCAAGATAGACATATGTCAAGCCCTCATCCATACCGATCTTCCTTGCGCTTTCCAGTTTGGATATGGGTGTAGGGCTCAGGTGAGACAGTTTCAGGTGAGGAAAAAATCGCGTGACGTGCCAGGGCGTTTCTGAACCCAGGTGATCAACAATCCAGCGCGCCATTTGGTGCAAGTCGTCTTCATGGTCGTTGAATCCGGGGATCAGGTTGGTCACGATTTCAATGTGCATCCCCCATTGGTCTTTTGCCCGTTGAATATTCTGCAAAATCCCTTGAAAGTCAGGGATATGGGCGATGCGCCGGTAGGCACGGCTTGAGAATCCCTTCAGGTCAACCCGAAAGGCATCCAGATAGGGGCCGAGAAGATCCAGGGCCTCCTGGGTGATGTAACCATTGGTGACATAGTTGGTGAGCAGACCGCTGTCCTTGGCCATCCTTGCTGAATCAAGCGTATATTCGAACCATATCGTGGGTTCGTTGTACGTCCAGGAGATGCCATGACAGTTTCCTTCCAGTGCGAGCTGCACGGCCTTTTCAGGTGAGACATATTGGGTGGCGGGCAGATCCGTTTCTATGTCCGCATGGGCGATTTCCCAGTTCTGGCACCCCGGGCACAGGAAGTTGCATCCCAGGCTTCCCAGCGATAACCATCGGCTCCCCGGATAAAAGTGGAACAGGGGTTTAATCTCTATGGGCGATATTCGCATGGAGGATACCTGGCCGTAAATCAGGGAATAGAGCTTGCCGTTGACATGCTTTCTCGTCTTACAATATCCGGTCTTTCCCGGGGCGATTTTACAGCAACGCTGGCATATAAGACACTGAATCCGCTGATCTTCTAATGGTTGAAAAAGAACCGTTTCATGCGTGGTTTTGAAGCCCCGCCCTGAAGAGCAGGACTTTCCGGTAAGGGAAATAGACATTCTTTCTATCGTTCCCCTTGACCCCGACTTACCCTGTAAAACGACCGAAACAGGGCACGCAGGACAGGGGTCCTGCCTGACGGCAGCGCTTTGCGTCTGGGAAGCAGGCCGGTCAAGAAAGACCCAGGATCTCCTTCAGTCGTTTGGCATTCTTAACCGCATATCCTTCAAAATCATTATCAAAATAGAGGTACACATCCTTCCCCCATTCTTTGATCTTTTGGGCCCAGGCCTGAAGCTCTTCTTCTGAATAGTCAGAGGCATAAAGCTTTTTGGAGCCGTGGAGGCGGATGTAGACAAAATCTGCGGTGACGACTTCATAATAGGGATATCGGCCAGCGGTATCTGCAATGCAAAAGGCGAGGTTGTACTTTTTTAGGATGGCAAAAAGCCGGTCATTGATCCAGGAAGGGTGCCGGACTTCCAGGGTATGGCGCTGATACGGGTCCAAGGATTGACAAAAGGCTTCAAATTCTCTTTCATCAAAAGAAAGACTGGGCGGCAGTTGAAAGAGAATCGGCCCCAGTTTTTCTTTCAGGCCAGAGGCAGCTGTATAGAATCGTTCCAAAGGCTCATCCGGTTTTTTTAGCCGTTTTGTGTGGGTGATGTATTTGTTGGCCTTGAGTGCCCAGAGGAAATGATCGGGCGTCCTTGCCTTCCAGTTCTCAAAGGTCTTGGGCTTGGGAAGCTGGTAAAAGGTGGCATTGAGCTCAACCGTGTCAAAGTGTTCAGTATAGTATTCCAGCCATCTTGATTTGGGCCAATCTGCAGGATAGAATCGTTCTTGCCAGTGTGGGTAGCTCCACCCTGATGTGCCGATTCTGATGTCTTTTTTCATGGGGTGATTTTACGGGTAGTGGACGGTCTCGTCAACGGCAGATTTCCACAATTTTTGTGTCTTGCAGAGAGCGCAGAGGCACAAAGCTCTTGATCAGGCCAAAACAATAACCTCTGTGTTCTCCACGGGGCCGTCTCCGGCAAAACAAAAGGAGCCCTGTGATCGGGGTCGGTTTTAGGAATAAAGGATTTCAGAAGCCCCCACTGAGAAAGACAGGGCATACCTCATGTCCCATGTGGACAGAAGCGCCTTTTAATTGTACGTCTCGTATTATAGTTAAGTAATTGTTCTCGGAATCTCTGCAACTTGCTGGAAACATAGAACATTTTTGGGGCCGAGTTTTTGCCTTGTGCATGGAATGATGGATTGGTGGAATAATGGGTAATAAAAGCGGGGAAAGTCATTTTTTCATTCCTCCAAACCCAACATTCCAATATTCCATGACTCCAGTATTCCAATTGGGGCGAAGCCCCTAAGTTCCCAGTTCTCCTTGGGGACAGGAAACTTTTCTATGATAATCTATTGCATAGACGGTGAGCGCTATTTATGCGTGTTAGGATAGAAAATATCTATTTGACATATTGATCTTATTCGGGTAAAAGTAATTTGTTTAAAGTGACTTTATCTGTTTTCCAGCACAGCAATAAAAAAACTGGAGGTAAGAATCGGTGCTTAAGGCAAAGACACTGAAGCCCCTGAGCAGATGAGGCCTTGCCGTAGTTTCCAGAAAGCCTAGGTTAGGCTATTTTTCGGAAATTATAGAAGGTTTTTTTGGCAAGGCCGGAAGTGCTCACGCCTCCGCTTCTGTTGTGGGTAACCTCCTCTTTACACTTCCTTAAAGCCTTACCAGAAAAATCTTCAGTTCAACGGTAGCAAAGCCTCTCCCTCTCCGTGGTCTTTAGCGTTACACAAGAACCCGAACTCTAACACAAGTGTGCCGTCGCCTCGAATCCCCATGAGGGTTATATTGACGCAGGTGGCTCTAAAGAGGTTGTTTAGGGCTCTGGTCGGCTGGCGGCTATGTGAGCAATCTCTGCTGATCAACAATGACCCTTTCGGGTGGGAAGGTATCTATTCTCACCTTCCTTATCTAGGCAGGGCGTAAGCGCCCCGCCGATCGATAAAACACGCTGGGCCAACTTTGAAGACTTTTTACAAAGTCATCAACTTTGAAGGCATTGTTCAACCCGGGCATGGAGCGCAGGGGTGTGCGTGAGCTATCTGCAAATGCCCTTTACCCAGGCCCGGAGGATTATGTGGGCTAATTCTAAGGAGGCAAAATGGAAGCTTTACAAGTACAAAAAGTCAAGGACGAGATCAAGGAAACCTTTAAGAAAGTTAACCTCAACGAGTGTCTGACCTGCGGCACCTGTTCCAGCGGATGCCCTGTGACCGGTATCCCTGGTGTGGAAGGGCTGGATACGCGCAAGGTTATTCGCATGCTGGCCTATGGCATGGTGGATGAGGTGGTTGACTCCAAGTTCCCCTGGGTCTGCACGCAGTGCGGCCGCTGCAATATTGCCTGCCCTATGAAAATCGACATTAACTACCTGATGAAGAAGATGAAGAGCCTCAGGGATCGGGATAAAGTGCCAGGGGTTCTCCACAAGGGGACCCTTCAGGTCCTGAAATCGGGTAACAATTTGGGCATTCCCAAGGACGATTATCTCGAGAACATGATCGACATCGGCAGAGAATGGGCCGGGGAAGAAGGCGAGGAACTGGCCCTGGAGGGCTTTGAGGGCTTTAAGACCCCCATCGATGTCGTAGGGGCCGAGTATCTGTTCTTCCCCAATTCCAAGGAGGTAGGCGTTGACTACGAGGACATGCAATGGTGGTGGAAGATCTTTCACAACTCCGGCTGTACATGGACCATGCCTTCTGAAGGCTGGGAGTCGGTGGACTGGGGGCTTTTTACTGGAAATGACGAAGCATCCAAAAAGATTGCCCAGTACAAGGTAGATAACGCCAAGAAGCTCAAGGTGAAATACATTATAGCGCCCGATTGCGGCGGCGGTTCACTCGGCTTCCGGATAAACTACGAAAACTACTTCAAGGAGGAGTTAAACAAGGCAGGTATTGAACTGGTTTATCTGTATGATGTGTTGATCCGGTTTATCAAGGAGGGGCGGATCAAGGTGGACAAGTCAAGGCATCCGGACCCGGTCACCTACCACGATCCATGTAAACACGGTCGTGAGTTGGAGCGGCTTTATGGCAAGCCGTATTATGATGAAGCCCGCTGGATCCTGGATCAGTGCTGCGAATCTTTCATCGAAGCCTATCCATGTAAGATCAACAACTACTGCTGTGGCGGTGGGGGTGGTGCATGGGCTGGCCCCTATAACGATGAAAAGATCGCCTATGGAAGAATGAAGGCCCAGCAGTACAGTGAAGCCAAGGCCAAGGGGGCCAAGGTGATTGTAACCTCTTGTTCCAACTGTCGGGATATGTTCATGAAGGCGATCGTGCCTCACTACAAGCTCGATATGGAGGTCAAGTACATCTGGCAGGTGGTGGCTGAGGCCATGGTATTGTAAACAGAGGAGGTTTTCTAATGGACAAATCGAGTATTGCCGGTTCTGTAATGGTGGTAGGTGGGGGTATTGCTGGCATCCAGGCTGCCCTGGATCTGGCCGATACAGGTTTCTATGTGCACATGGTCGAGAAATCCCCGGCCATCGGCGGCGTGATGGCGGCACTGGACAAGACCTTTCCCACCAATGACTGTTCCATGTGCATCTTATCCCCCAAGCTGGTTGAGTGCGGACGCCACACCAACATCAACCTCATGACCCTGACCGAAATTGAAAGCATCAGTGGCGAGGAGGGTAATTTCACGGTTAAGCTCAAAAAGCATCCCCGTTACGTGGATATGGACAAATGCGTGGGATGCGGCGTTTGCGCTCAAAAGTGTCCCAAGAAGGTGCCGAATGAGTATAATCAGGGTTTAAACAAGCGCAAGGCGATCTATGTCCCCTATGCCCAGGCTGTGCCACTGAAGTATACGATCGACCGAAAGGCCTGCATCTACTTCAAGATGATTGATGCAGGCAAAAAGGGCAGATGTAATGCCTGTGTGAAATTTTGCGAAAACGACGCCATTAACTTTGATGATCAAGAAGAGATCATTAAAGTCCAGGTCGGTTCCATCATCCTGGCCCCAGGTTTTGCATGCTTTGATCCTTCTATCTTTCCGGAGTACTCCTATCAGTCCTTTCCCAATGTGGTGACCAGTATGGATTTTGAACGCATACTGGGGGCGACCGGCCCGTCTGAGGGACACCTGGTGCGTATGTCCGACCACAAGGAACCCAAGAAGATTGCATGGCTCCAGTGTGTTGGTTCCCGCAACATTAACAAGTGCGACAGGGCGTACTGTTCAGCCGTATGCTGTATGTATGCCATCAAAGAGGCAGTGATTGCCAAGGAGCATTCTCAAGAGCCCTTAGATGCGGCCATTTTTTACATGGACATGCGAACCTACGGAAAGGATTTTGAAGCCTATTACAACAGGGCTGAAAAGGAAATGGGGATTCGCTTTATACGCTGTAGGATTCATACCATCGACGAGGTGGAGGACAACAACCTCAGGATTCGCTATGTCCAGGAAGACGGGACCGTCAAAGAAGAAATATTCGACATGGTGGTCCTCTCAGTAGGACTTGAGCCTTCCAAAGATGCAATTGAGCTAGCCAAGAAGACCGGGATTGAGCTTGATCAATACGGTTTTGCACGGACCAGCAGCTTCAAGCCGGTGGCCACTTCCGTGCCGGGCATCTATGCAGCCGGTGCCTTCCAGGGGCCAAAGGATATCCCCTACTCTGTGATGGAGGCCAGCGCCGGGGCGGCTGCGTCGTCCACTTTCTTGGCCCCGGCTCGGGGTACCCTGACCAAGACCAAGGAGTTTCCACCGGAAAGGGATGTCAGCGAACAGGAACCCCGGGTGGGTGTTTTTGTCTGCAATTGCGGCATCAATATTGGCGGGTTTCTAAATGTACCCGAGGTGGTGAAGTTCGCCAAAACACTGCCCAATGTGGTCTACGTGGAAGACAATCTCTTTACCTGTTCCCAGGATACCCAGGACAAGATGGCTGAGGTGATCAAGGAACAGGTGCTCAATCGCGTGGTGGTGGCGGCCTGCTCCCCCCGCACCCATGAGGTCCTGTTTCAGGAGACCATGCTGAACAGCGGTTTGAACAAGTACCTTTTTGAGATGGCCAACATTCGCAATCACTGTTCCTGGGTCCATCAGTCAGAACGTGATGATGCCACTGAGAAGGCCAAGGATATGGTGGCCATGGCCGTGGCCAAGGTGGCGCTATTGAAGCCGCTTCAACCGATATCCATAGGCTTGACGCCCGGAGCCCTTGTCGTTGGCGGGGGTGTCGCCGGCATGGTCAGTGGTTTGACCATGGCTGATCAGGGGTTCAAGGTGGATATTGTGGAAAAGAAAGACCGATTGGGCGGGCATGCCCTCAAGGTTCGAAAGAGCTTTAAAGGCGAGGAGGTCGCACCCTACGTGGCTGAGTTGGTCCAAAGAGTGACAGAGCATGAAAACATCACGGTCCATTTGAGTGCAGAGCTTGAAAGCGTTCATGGCTTTGTGGGCAACTTCGAATCCACCCTGAGTACGGGTGCAAAGATCGAACATGGTGTGGTTGTGGTGGCAAGTGGGGCCGGTTCTTCAGATACCAGGGAGTACCTGTACGGACAAAATCCGAATGTGTTGAAGTGGTTTGAACTGGATGAAAAGATCGAAAATGATCCCGCATCCATCAAAGCCGCCAGATCAGCGGTCTTTATTCAATGTGTGGGATCTCGGGATGACCAGAGACCCTATTGCAGCAAGATATGCTGCACCCATGCCATCAAGAATGCCATTGAGCTCAAAGAGCTCAACCCGGACATGGATGTGTATGTCCTCTACCGGGACATCAGGACGTACGGCATGCTGGAAGAAATCTATGAGAAGGCCCGGCGCATGGGGATTCTGTTTATCCGCTATGACCTGAAAAACAAACCCGAGGTTAAAGAAGTCAACGGGAAACTCGAAGTGACCGTGACCGATCCTATCCTGGGGAGGCCCGTTGTCATCGAGCCCGATTTTATCACGCTGTCAACGGCCATTGTGCCAAAAGGCACGGAAAAGGTCGCTCAAATGTTGAAGGTGCCCATCAACACTGACAAGTTTTTTGTTGAGGCCCACGCAAAATTGCGTCCTGTGGATTTTGCCACCGACGGTGTGTTTCTATGTGGTCTGGCTCACTATCCCAAACCGATCGATGAAAGTATCGCCCAGGCCCAGGCAGCGGCCATCCGCGCCATGGCTGTACTGACCCAAGAGGCGATCACCATGGAACCTATTGTGGCCACCATGATAGACAGGGAGGCCTGCAGGGGGTGTGGGCTTTGTGTGGCCCTTTGTCCCTACAACGCCCTGGATATAGAAGAGACGGATGAAGGGCGTAAGGTAAAGCTGATCACTGCGGCCTGCAAAGGGTGCGGCGTGTGTGCCGCGACCTGCTATCGACATGCCATCACGATCAATTCCTTCTCAGATGAACAATTTGGGAGTCAGATTAAGGCACGGTTTGGGGCATGAACGTGAATTGGAGGCGTACAATCGGAGGTCGGTTGCGCGGCTCGTTTCGATACCCGTCAACCGTAAGACGTAACGAGGAGCGATATCCGGTTAACGATTCACGAATAACGAATAACAAGGAGGTTTCTCATGACAGGGGATTTTGTTCCAAGGATACTTGTTTTTTGTTGTAACTGGTGCAGCTATGCAGGGGCTGACCTTGCTGGTGTGTCAAGGATACAATATCCGCCCACCGGCAGGATCATCCGGGGTATGTGTAGCGGCCGGGTTGACCCGACTCTGATTGCCGACGCCTTTATTCAGGGAGCAGACGGATTTTTGATCCTTGGCTGCCATTTTGGGGATTGCCATTACATTGACGGCAACTACAAGGCACAGGTAAAAATAGACATGGCCCATGAGGCGTTGGTCTATGCGGGCCTACATCCGGACCGGCTGGAATTTAATCAATGCTCAGCAGCCGAGGGTCAACTATTTGCTGATCTTAACACCGAGTTTTCGGAAAGGATCACAAAGCTTGGCCCTCTGGGGACAGGAGACAAATACGGCCTGCCTGAACTTACAGAAAGACTCAAGATCGCCCGGGATGCCCTATCCGGTCCGAAGCTTCGGTGGGTGGTGGGCAAGAAGCCTGTATTTATTGACCCGGGCAAGGGCAACAAGTACGGAGAGGTATTTACCGAGCATGAGATTAACCGGACCTTGAGCGGGA
>Ga0180301_10001055_pt1 | contig 21552 bp, 16 predicted proteins | sample GuaBasSediGuay16_FD_121797 | JGI IMG/M metagenome (GOLD analysis project Ga0180301, IMG submission 121797) | Subseafloor sediment microbial communities from Guaymas Basin, Gulf of California, Mexico - Guay16, Core 4569-2, 12-15 cm | ecosystem: Environmental > Aquatic > Marine > Hydrothermal...
TCCCTGTGTTACCTGCTTTCCGGACTGATATTTTTGTATAACACTTGGCGGTATCGATGGTATGGGATTGTTGGCCTTCTTGGATTGTATGGACTGGCCCTTAAGCTGATTCCTGTCCCTGGTTACGGTTCAGGTATCCTGGAGCCGGAAGGAAACCTTGTCTGGTTTATCGACTCAACTCTTCTGGGAAAACACACCTGGTTCTTTGCTCCTGTGAGCGGCTTCGATCCGGAGGGAATCTTCAGCACTATTCCTGCCATAGCTTCAACACTCCTGGGAGTCCAGGCGGCTCACTGGCTGAAAACCGGGACCAGCCGGCAGGAGATTACCAATCATCTATTCATTGCCGGACATCTGTCTCTTGTGACAGGATTGTTGTTGAGCCTTTGGCTTCCTATCAATAAAAATCTGTGGACCAGTTCGTATGCCGTTTTTGTAAACGGATGGGCTTTGATCTGCTTTGCTTTTCTCTACTGGATGATTGATGTGAAAGGTTATCGAAAGGGCACGAAACCCTTTGTTATCTTTGGAATGAATGCCATCACAGTGTTTACTCTGTCTGAACTTCTGGCTTCAGTAATGTGGGCGATATCATGGCAAACAGACGGACAATGGACAACTCTTCATGATGCATTGTACACCCTCGTTTTTTTACCAGTGGCTGACCCGGTGAATGCGTCACTTTTGTTTGCTGTGGTATTCGTGGGACTCATGTACTGTGTCGCTTGGTTTATGTGGAAAATGAAATGGTTTATAAAAATTTAAACGGGGATATCATGCACATTGCCTTGCTTATCATCTCCCTGGTTCTTTTCCAGAGTTGCTCGGATACTGCCAGAGATCCTGTGGATTCTGTGAATCCTTTCATTGGAACGGTCGGTGGCGGCAATACCTTTCCCGGGGCTGTTGTCCCCTGGGGAATGGTTTCAGTGAGTCCCCATACGGATCTTCATGCACCTTCGGGATATATCCATGGTGAACGCTGGTTTTACGGCTTTGGACATGTCCATCTCAGCGGGACAGGCTGTTCGGATCTGGGAAGTATCATTGTGACGGCAACCCGTGATTTTATAATCCCGGATCCTGAAGGATATAAATGTTCATACCGCAGTGAACAGGCTAAACCGGGATATTACCGTATACATCTGAATGAACCGGCCATGGATGCAGAAGCAACAGTGGGGACACACAGCGGAATAATCCGCTTTACCGCGACTCAGAATGGAAAGGTAAGTCTGATTCTTGATGCCGGACGCAGTTTAGTGGAACGACAAGGGGGAAGTGTCCGTTTTGTAACGCCTGTTGAAATCGAAGGATATAATCGATCCGGCGGATTCTGCGGGGAGGACAACCAGCACTCTGTCTACTTTGTGAGCCGGTTCAGTGTTGTACCACTGGAATTCGGTACGTGGACCGGAACCCATGTGACACAGGAGAAATGGCAGGAATCGGTCGATTCGGGCGTTGGTGCATGGATGACGTTTTCCTGTGATGAAGGACAGACAGTTATTATAAAGACGGGTATATCCTACGTAAGTATTGAGAATGCACGTCAAAATCTGGATCAAGAAATCTTGGATTGGGATTTTGATGCGATACATGAAAAGGCTGAGAATTTATGGCGGGAACAGTTATCCCGTATTTCGGTGAAAGAGGGTTCAGATGAAGATCTGACGAAATTTTATTCTGCTTTGTATCATTGCCTGATTCACCCGAATATCATCAGTGATGTAAATGGAGAATATCCCCTCATGGGGAGACATGGTACCGGCAGGTATACAAACAGGGAACGGTACTCCGTTTATTCCCTTTGGGATACCTACCGGACCCTGCATCCCCTGTTAACCCTGATTTATCCTGAACAGCAGTCTGCCATGATTCAAAGCATGATCGATATGTATGAAGAATCGGGTTTTCTTCCAAAGTGGGAACTGGCAGGGAATGAAACCTATATGATGGTGGGTGATCCTGCTTCCATTGTCATTGCAGATACTTATGTAAAAGGTATACGTGACTTTGATGTTCGAAAAGCTCTGGAAGCCGTGCTGAAACCTGCTCTTTTAAAACCCGGAGAGTCGGCACCTCCCATCCGGGCAGGATATCATGAATTGCTGGAATACGGATATATTCCTTTTGAACAGGACATGAATTCTGACTGGTGGGTCTGGGGACCGGTATCGACAACCCTGGAATATAATTTAGCCGATTTCTGTATCAGTCGCCTGGCTGAGGAGGTTGGGGATACACATATTGCAAAGACTTTTACTGAGCGTTCTCTGGCTTACCGCAATCTTTTTGATCCTGTTACACAATTTATCAGACCCAAACTGAAAAATGGGCATTGGATGACTCCCTTCAATCCCCTTGAAACCGAGGGATCCGGATATTGGGAAGGTTCCGGAGGGCCGGGGTATGTGGAAGGCAATGCATGGAATTATACCTGGTTTGTCCCTCATGATATACCCGGCTTGATGGAACGGTTCGGTGGCGCTGAACACTTTGCTCAAAAATTAGAACGCTGCTTTACTGAGGAACATTTTACTATCAATAACGAACCGGATATTGCCTATCCTTATCTTTTTACCTATACACCAGGTTATGAACACCGATGTGCAGAATATGTCCAAAAAATTATTGAGCAGAATTTTGGTGCCGGTCCGGATGGCCTGCCCGGCAATGATGATGCCGGAGCCATTTCTGCCTGGTTTGTCTTTTCTGCCCTGGGCTTTTATCCGGATTGTCCGGCTGTAAATAGTTACCGGATCGGCTTGCCCTTGTTTGATCAGGCCATTATATCGCTGAATCAGGATTATTACCCGGGCCGTGAAATTGTCATCGAAAAAAAGGGGGCTCCTGGCGTTTCATCCCCCTACATGACCTGCCGGTTGAATGGTAACCCTATCATCGGATGGAAAATATCCCATCGACAGTTAACAAAAGGCACCCACCTGATGTTTGTGACATCTGCGAAAGATGATGGAGAATAACCCTTGAAAATTCTTTTAAAAATAGTGTTGGTCTGCCTGACGTGTAGCGGATGCATTCTGACCGGATACGGTGAAAAAAAAACACAAGGATATGACATTCTCCCTGACGGTGTGTCGGTTGTTCTGGAAATGGGGACTCTTACACTGAAAGTTTGCACGGGACAGATAATCAGGGTGCTATTCGAACCGGCCGGTGTTCAGAAAGAGGATAGCAGTTTGGTTGTGATACTGGATCCGGTAAAAACAGATTTTGATGTATATAGAGAAAACCATGATGTGGTTGTTTCTACTGATTACCTGACGGTAAGGGGCAACACTGTTTCGGGTGCTGTTGCTTTCTATAACCGGGATCATAAACTATTATTTGCCGAGGATTCAGACTGTTATGATTTCTGGACAGGCGAAAAGTATGATGGCGGCCGGTGGGTTGAAAAGGAGGTTCCCATCGATATCATGCCGGTCTATGTCCGCGCCGGAACTATCCTTCCTATGGGTCCCAGGCTCCAATATGCGATGGAGAAACCGGCAGATCCCATTGAGTTGCGTATTTATGCCGGTGATGATGCCGAATGGTTTCTGTATGAAGATGAAGGTGATGGATATGATTATGAAAATGGTGTTTTCTCTCTCATTCCTATCCGGTGGGATGAGAACAATCAAATCCTTAACCTGGGGAAACGGGAAGGAAAATTTCCTGGTATGCCGCTTTCCCGTTTGTTTCACATCGTTTTAGTCAACCCCGGGAAAAGGATCGGTAAACCCCAACAGATAAAGCAAAAAAAAATTGTTCATTACAAGGGTGAAAAAATAGTTGTCCGGCTTTAGTGCCGCATTAACTAAACCTATTGATGATCGTAAAGTGTTTGGATGATACAATAAAGAGGAAGTAAAATATGCCGAAAATTACACGTCGGAAGTTTATCAAAAATGCAGCATACGCAGGGTTGGGTGGAATGTTTGCCGGGAATATTCTGGCATCCCCCGCGATTATCACATCCAGCCGGACAAAGAAAAGCAGTGAAGCCGGTGAATTGCTTTTCAGACCCTATTTTGTCCAGAAAGGGAGGGGTCCCCATCTATTGGACTGGGCCTATGCATCAGATGAGAACTGGGATGCTTTTCATTCAAATATTCATGTCACCAGGAAGGGTGTTCAGATATCTGATACGGAAGGTACCGATAAATTCAGTATTGATGTCCGCTGGAATGTGGAAGGGTTCGGTTACATTTATATAACTGCTGATAATGGTGGACTATTTTATCAATTACCACCAAAGGGAAAACAAAAAGAACTGAATCTTAACTTTGAACTTGCGAAAAGTAGGGTTTTGCGAAACCGGCAAAGATTAAAGTATCTGTCTCAAAACAGGTGGAAACCTTCTGAGGAAGTTCAGGCTTTGCTCTCTCTCTCTGATACCTTGTATGAAGAAGCCAATAAAAAACAGTTTTCTCCCCGCGATTGTGCTGAATATTCACAAAAGGCGTTGCGCTACGCCATGATTGCCGGTGAGAAGATGGAACTGGAAAAAGCACGCGACGAAATACTCAAATTAGGATACCGTAAGGACTTTTTTATGGGGTGTGATTCACGGGCGTTTTACCAGATGGATCCCGAACTCTTCATGGACCGTTTTACAGAGGTTTTTAACTATGCCACCATTACTCACTACTTACTCATTGGTTATTATCAGGATTTCGAAAGAGAACAAGGTAAAAAGAATTACAGTGTCCGTGATGTCGTGTTTAAAGAATTAAAAAATAAGAACATTACCGTGGAGGGCCGTCCCCTGTTCTGGTTCTATCATTCAACCACACCGGACTGGCTACGCAATATGAAATACGATGCGCTTCTTAAATATGTAGAAAGCCATACCAAGGAGGTTGTAAGTCATTACGGTGATGGGATGTATGCCTGGGAAGTTGTAAATGAAGCGCACGATTGGGCGAATGAACTACAACTGAAGCCGGATCAGATTGTGGAAGTGACAAAACTGGCTTGTGACGTGGCAAAGGCCACTAATCCAAAAGTCCATCGCCTGATTAATAACTGTTGTCCCTTTGCTGAGTATGTGCAATTGAAAAAGTGGGGTAATCTGGATGCAAAATATCCACAGCGCACACCCCATCAGTTCATGCAGGATTTAGTGGATGCCGGTGTGGATTTCACGATAACCGGGCAGCAGATGTATTTTCCTTACCGTGATTTGCAGGATACCATCATGCTCATTGAACGACTTGAAAAATTCGGAAGACCGGTTCAACTTACGGAAGTAGGCACCTCATCCGGTCCTACAAAAGAGTCAGTCAACAACGGTCAGCTGGACTTTCCCACTGAACCTTATATTTGGCACAGACCCTGGGACGAGGAGCTCCAGGCAGACTGGCTTGAAGGTCTATATACCCTGGCTTACAGCAAACCCTGGATTGAAGCGGTAAATTGGTATGATTTTGTAGATCCGCATTCCTGGATTAAAAACGGTGGTTTGTTGCGGAGTCCGGCCGGTGAAAAAAAAGCCGCTTTTGAACGGCTTGTCAGTCTTCAGACACAATGGAAATCAATGAAAGTATAAAAAAAGAATGAATGCCTTATGAGTGGAAAAACCATACGATTTACACCCCATTATGTTCAGAAAGGTCGCGGTCCTCACCTGGATGATTTTATCTTTTTGACGGACCGCGAAGGGGATACGTTTAAAGCCGATATTAAACTAAACAATAACGGTATTATCATACAGAATACCGGCTCTGCAGAGGACTTTTGCCTGAATGTCCGCTGGAATGTGGAAGGGTATGGATATCTGACCATGCCTGCCGATAACGGTGGGGAGTGCTATACCTTCAGCCCCTTCCGGAATCTGGAATATAACCTCAATTATGAATTGGCCAGGACCCGTGTTTCCCGGAACCGTTACCGTATAGAGCATTTTCAACGAGGTGGGTGGTTCCCTTCACAGGAATTGCAGAGTCTGAGGAATCTGTCGGAAAATTTTCTCCGGGATGCTACTAAGAATATCTCCCATGATGAAATATGTGCAGAGTTTTCTCAAAAGGCCCTGTTGTATGCCCTGTGGTCCGGAGAAATACTGGAAATGGAAAAGGCCCGGTGGGATATTGAAAGAAACGGTGTACGAAAAAATTTCCTGTTTGGATGTGACAGCAGAGGGTATCATCAGATGAATTCCAGGCTGTTTATGGAGTATTTTACAGAAGTCTTTAACTATGCCACAATTACCCATTACCTTATTGGAGACCATGTCAATTTTGAACCTAACGAAGGGGAAAAGCATTTTGAAGAGCGGGATCGTTTACTGGATGATTTAAGAAAACATGGGATCGCCGTTGAAGGAAGACCCCTTTTCTGGACCCATACATGGGTAACACCGGAATGGCTGAAAGAGAAATCTTTTTCTCAGCTGATGGCATATCTGGAAAAACATATCCGGACGGTGGTAGGCCATTATGGTGACCGTATTCAGGGCTGGGAAGTGGTGAATGAACTCCATGACTGGGCAAATGAATTACAACTCAATCCTGATCAGACCATCGAACTGACCCGTTTTGCCTGTGATGTCATCAGGGACGTGAATCCAAACATCAAAATTCTGGTCAATAATTGCTGCCCGTTCGGTGAATATGTCCAAAAAGGGTTATGGCATGAAATTCCTGCAAAATATCCACAGCGGACTCCCTTTCAGTTTACAAAACAACTGGTGGAGGCAGGCGTCGATTTTGATGCTGTGGGAGTCCAGGTTTATTTTACAGCGAAAACCCCAATGGACTTCATCCGGGTTATTGAACGGTATGAAGTTTTTGGAAAAGAGATTCAGCTGGCTGAAGTGGGAGCTCCTTCAAGGGGAATTACCCAGGAATTTATTGAAGAGGATATCATTGATTATTCAACTCAACCCTATGAATGGCACCGCCATTGGGACGAAGAACTGCAAGCGGACTGGCTGGAAGAAATCTTTACCTATGCCTACAGCCGTCCCCTGATCAAAGCAGCCAACTGGTATGACTTAATTGACGGCTTTGCTTTTTTGAAAAGCGGAGGACTCTTGCGCTCTCCCAGAGGAGAACGGAAAGCAGCGTTGGATAGATTGAAAGTTTTACAGAAAAAATGGAAAATACACTGAATCTGAAAGGAATAATATGACATCGAAAGAACGTTTATTAATAGCTTTACGTGGCGGTAAACCTGACTATGTGCCGGTAAGCCCCGATATATCCGTCATGGTTCCCGACCGTCTCGATGGCCGCCCCTTCTATGATATTCACCTGGATGGACGGGAGCACTATGGCTGGACATCCGCAACACATGGAGAAGTCTATGTGAAAGCCGTAAAATATTTTGATATGGATGGCTTTTATATGTACGGCGGACTCAAAGAGATAAAAGGACCCGGTTCCCCGGAATTTGAATCTGAAATCGTGGATATCCCTGAAGGAAAACTGGTAAAACGGGTTTGGCATACGGCCAAAGGAGATCTCTTTGAAGAAGAAATGTTTTTTGCAACTGAACCTGCCTGGCGAAGCTCCAAACCGATCAAGGATTTAAAACCGGATTTTGAAAAATTTAAACTGGTGATAGGAGAAGGGAATTGGAAATGGGAGCCGAAGTTCCGGGATAAGCATGTGATTGGCGATTTGGGCGTCTACCTGGGGATGATCCCGGTTTTTCAGGACTGGTGGTTTAATTACCGGGATGGAGGTTTTGAAAATGTGTTTATGGATTTTATGGCGGAGCCGGAATATATGGATGAAGTCCATGAACTCTGGATGGAATGGGCGCTTGCGAATATTCAGGCGATGATTCAGGCCAAGCCCGATATTATAATGCTGGGCGGTTCCAGTGCCAGCCTGAGTGTGAGTTCGCCGGATATTTTCCGGAAATATGAGTTGCCTTTTATACAAAAAGCATCGGCTCTCTGCAAATCGGAAGATATGCCCTGCCATCTGCATATTTGTGGAAAATCCTGGCCCCTTGTGGAAATAGTCGCCACTGAAACGGATGTCACCTCGATGGAACCCATGGAAGAACCCCCGGGTGGAAATATCAATCTGCCTGAAATTAAAAAGCGCTTTGGGAAGAAACTGGCTATCAAGGGAAATATCAATACCACACATTTTCTTCTGAGATCTACACCGCAGGAAGTGGAAGATAAGTGTAAAAGACTCATTGATGAAGTTGGTTATGATGGAGGTTTTGTCTTATCAAGCGGAGATCAGGTTGCCCTGGATACACCGGATGAAAACCTTTTTAAGATGGTGGAAGTGGCTAAAACCTACGGAAAGTATTAATGATTAGACAATACCTGCAAAAAAGCTGGATTAAATCACAGAATGCTTATGTTACGGGTCTCATTCTACTTCTTATTCTGAAGGTTGGGCTGTTAAACGCTTCATCCATTCAGTGGCTTCGCCACGACGGGGAGGTGTGGACAAGGCATCAGGTTGTCTCGGCAAAAATGGATTCGCTTTTTGCCCTGGAAGGTTCTCTGCTCTGGAATGGTAAAACCATACCTGTTACCGTCAATCCCCATGATTCCACTTTCAGTATCTGTATTCCTTTAATACATGGCGAGAATCTGTTCATTGCCCGATTTGACAGCCTGGGTCATCAGATGGTGTCCGATACCTTACGTCTCGATTTACGCCTTTCGCTAACTCCCACCCTGGAAGCGGTTTCAACCGTCCACAACCGGGAAATCGTACTCCGTGCCCGGATAGTGGATAACCCCGATTCCACCCAAGTGACTTTTTCATGGCAATCCGATCCGGACAATCCTGTTCATTTGCCGGTATCCATGCTGTCAGATACTACGGCAACGGTTGATTTTCCTGGATCTGTGCCAGAAGGTGAGTATTACTTCAACCTGTTCGGTGTTACATCTGAAAAGGATACAGCCAGGGCTCGAACTCTGGTAACGGTTACACCGGAAACAATTCGTCCCTTTGATATACGAAAGGACCATGCCGCCTGGATTGACACGGCGATTATTTATGAAATTACACCCTACTCCTTTGTCATAGACGGACGTTTTACCGATATACGGGAAAAACTGCCGGAATTGAAGGATCTGGGTGTGAATGCCCTTTGGATCCAACCGGTTTGCCGGACGAAATGGGGTGAACATGGATATGATGTGATTAATTATTTTGCTGTCCGGAGTGATTATGGCAGTGAGTCGGATCTCCATGATCTTATCCGTTCAGCTCATGAAATGGATATGCGGGTGATATTGGATATTGTCATCAATCACTCTTCCATTTATCACCGGTATGCACAGCATAGTATAACCTTTGGTGAATCCTCCCATTATTATGACTATTATCAACGTGAGGAAGATAATGGACCTTATTCAACCCATTACTCCCGTTACAGGGGTTTTATAAATTATTTCTGGGATGAACTCCCTAATTTGAATTACAATAACCCTGAAGTACAAAACTGGATGCTGTCTGCATGTAAATACTGGATAGAAGAATTTGATATTGACGGCTATCGCTTTGATGCCATCTGGGGGGTGACTGCCCGGTGCCCAAGCTTTACAAAAGAACTGCGCTTGGCCCTGAAAAGGATAAAACCTGAAATTCTGATGCTGGCTGAGGATAAAGCATCCCAGGACTATGTTTTTAATGAGCGCTTTGATCTGGCTTTCGATTGGGCTCCGGGTGAATTCTGGGTTTCCCAATGGTATTATGAAACTATATACAATGACTGGTGGACAAATAAACAAAACACTATATTTAATACAGTAAGTCCTTTGGACAGGGTGGACCGGCTTAGAAAAATTCTCTTTAATGCTCCGGGAGGATATGCTGAAAATGCTATGGTTTTAAGGTATATGGGTAATAATGATCTTATCCCGTTTACCAGAAACCATACATTGGAACAGACGAAAATGGCGGCGACACTCTTTTTAAGTCTCCATGGTGTTCCCATGATATATAACGGTCAGGAAATCGGATTTGACACACATCCTTATTCAGCTGCCTATATATTTCAAAGAGGAAAAACGATTCGTTCACAAGATAAAACAGGGCTTTACGATTTTTATCAATATTTAATACGTTTGAGAAAAAAATATCCAGCTCTTACTTCGTCCTACTTCAGAGAAATTTCCGTTATACCAGAGAATTATGCCTTCGCGTATCACAGAAAATTTCAAAATGAAAATATCGTGGGTATCATCAATATGACGCAGGAAAGAAGAGATATCACACTTTCCCTTACGGATGCTGAGATCAACATGGATTCCACACTGACATACTACTTATCCGACCTTATCACCGGGTCGGTATATTCCGGAACTCCCGGTGAACTGGCCAATATGGAGATCACGGTTCCTGCCTTTACAACATCCTTGTTTGTTCTGGCGGATACTCTAACACCAGTTCATACATTTCCCTATCACAAAACGGGAATACCTAAAACAATTGACCTGTCACAAAATCATCCCAATCCGTTTAATCCGGTTACCAGCTTTACTTTTGAACTCCCTGAATCAGGTAGAGTCGAAATCAATATTTATAATTTATTGGGAAGGGAGGTCCGGACTCTGGTGAAAGACAGTTATCCTGCCGGAAGACACCGGATTGTCTTTGACAGTTCTGGTTTGACGAGCGGTATCTACTTTTATCGCCTGAGATTTAATGGCAAGATTCTGAACAGAAAAATGATTGTGGTAAAATAATGAAAATCCTCATTATCGGAGGAACCGGTTTTATCAGCAGTTACCTGTGTCGTGAACTGGTTAAACGTAAACATGAAGTCACTCTGTTTAACCGGGGGAAAAGCCTGCCTGTGCTGCCTGTCCCTGACAATGTGAAGCGAATCACCGGCGACCGTAATAATCCCTTAGATCTGAAAAAGACTATACAGGGTAAAGGCTTTTATGATGTTGTGTATGACATGACATCTTACTAATTAGAACAAACCCGGACGGCGGTGGATATTTTTTATGGTAAAACCGCCCGGTTTATTCATTGCAGCACTGTTTCGGTGTATATGATCTCCTATAAAGTGCGTTGCCCCATCACCGAAGATCAGGATCAAAGGGATTTGATGCCCTATTTTCCCCGGAATCCCTTCGGGATGGATTATGGGATTCAGAAACGAAAATGTGAAACAATTCTCTGGCAGAATCATGACCCGGATACCTTTCCTGTTTCCATGCTGCGGCCCACCTATGTATCAGGTCCCGGCGATCCCACCCTTCGTGATTTTTTCTGGATTGAACGGATCCAGGATGGAGAACCGCTTTTAATTCCAGGCTCTGGTGATTTTTCTTTTCAACAGGTTTTTGTAGCGGATGTGGCCAAAGCCTTCGCTGATCTTCTGGAAAATCCACGAACCGTCGGTGAAGTTTACAACATTGCTGGCGATGAGATCTTTACACTCAATGAATATCTCTCAGAACTTGCTTCTTTGATGGATTTAAAACCCGAATGTGTCCATGTCCATCAGGATGTTTTTGACCACTTGCCCTTCAGTATGCATCCGGAGGGGGATGTTTTTCCTTTTAATACCCGGCGACCTGCGATTTTCAGCCTGGATAAGATTAAAAAGGATCTCAATTATCAAAGCACACCCTTTCACCAATGGATGCCGAAACTTATCCGCTGGTATAAGGTGAACTTTTCAAAGCACTCCCTTGGTTATGAGGAACGGTCCTCTGAAATAAAATTTGCCGAACATTGGAAATGGTATCAACGGGAAATGATAAAGGATTTTGTTCATGAGTAAAATATATGGAATAAGTATCCTGACATTATATCTGTTGTTATACATTTCCTGTTCAACCCGGGAAGTTCGTTCATTGAATGGGGAATGGGATTTGATCCCGGATACAAGCGGATCCATGACACCTGAAAATGTCATTAACAGGTCTGACTGGCGCAATACGAAAGTGCCCGGTTCTTGGCATCGCCTGCATCCGGATCTGCTGGATTATCAGGGCGTTGCCTGGTACCGGACATCGTTCAAACTGAAATCGTTAGACCCTGGCAAGCGAATACTTCTGAAATTTGGAGCCGTGGATTACATGGCAACGGTTTATGTGAATGGGAAACCAGCCGGGAAGCATGAGGGAGGATATACGCCGTTTGAACTGGACATAACCCCCTGGGCTCTGAAAGGTGACAATGTGATTTTGGTACGGGTGATGGATCCCCGGGCAGACGAAGTAGGAACAGATGGTATCAGCTACTGGCATATTCCCCATGGAAAACAGAATTGGTATGTCCAAAACAGCGGCATCTGGCAGGATGTGAATATCGTGATAAAACCGAAAACATATATTAAAACTGCCAGGATTACAGCAGAAATCGATGGAAATTTTAATATTCAGGTTTCAGTTAAAAACCACACAATAAGTAAAACATCAGTCAGGGGATCTGTAAGAATAATAGATCCAGACGGGAATATTGTATTTTCAGAACCAATTCGTCCGGATATAAAAAAATCGGAGTTTAACATTCAGGGTCAGATTGAAAATCCCCGCCTCTGGGATATTAACAAACCCAATCTCTATCATATTGAAATCACACTGGATAAGGACCGGTATTCAGACACGTTCGGATTCCGTGAACTGAAAGTTCACAATGGTATGTTCTACCTGAATGGGGCACCCTTTTACATGATGGCGGCACTGGATCAGGATTTTTATCCGGAAAGCGTTTACGAAACTCCTTCGGAAGACTATCTTCGCAATCAAATGCAAAAAGCTCAGGCTCTGGGACTCAACACACTCCGATGCCACATTAAAGTCCCCGATCCCCGCTATCTGAAAGTAGCTGATGAATTAGGAATTCTGGTCTGGTATGAACTTCCTAACTGGGATGTGTTTCACGAAGATGTGAAGGTACGTGCCCGGAAAACCTTTGATGCTATGCTTCATCGGGACTGGAATCATCCTTCCCTGGTGATAATTGGTCTGATCAATGAAAGCTGGGGGATTGATCTCGGCAAACCTGCACAGAGAGCCTGGCTGAAGGATGAATTTGAATATGCAAAATCTGTAGCCACCGGACGCCTGGTTGTGGATAACAGTGCGTGTTGGGGAAATTTCCATTTGAAAACAGATATAAATGACTACCATACATACTGGGCGATACCCGACAATCATGAAAAATTCAGTAAAACCGTCCAGGAGGTGGCACAACGCCCATCATGGCTTTTTAGTCCACACGGTGATTCCAAAGAAACAGGACAAGAAGTCCTTATGATTTCCGAATTTGGTAATTGGGGTTTGCCAAAGCTTCCAGAAGAAAAACCTTTCTGGTTTAGCCGGCCCTTTCTGGATGACTGGATCACCCTGCCTGAGGGTGTCGAAGAACGTTTTGAAGACTATGGGTACGGAAGGTTGTTTAAGGATTATAACGACCTGGCTGAAACCAGCCAACTGGCTCAGGTGAACGCTTTGAAGTGGCAAATTGAAGAAATTAGACTCCACCCGGAAATTCAGGGGTATGTTATCACAGAGTTTACGGATATTAACTGGGAGTGTAACGGACTCCTGGATATGTGGCGGAATTTTAAAGCAGGACATGAAATTCTCTCGCAGATACAACAACTGGATATGCTTATTCCCCGGTTGGACCGTTATGCTTTCTGGGAGGATGAAACCCTTCATGTATCATTGACACTTTCCCATTTCAGCCGGAAGGATCTGCAGGATATCCGGCTAATCGCCGAGGAGAATGGATCGTATCTCGGTGGGATCGATCTGATGATAAAATCTTCGGGTGTGTATAAAGCAGGTATTATTTCCATCCCGGCAGGCAGAACTTCCACTCCCCGGAGAAGGCGGATTGATATTAAAATGTTGTCGGCGAATGGTGAGATTCTGTCATCAAATTTTGTGGAATTTACTGTATTTCCAAAACTCAGGGAAAAAAACTATAAGAATCATACCGATGTCCAGGTTACCACGTCGTTGGATTCGGTTACCCTCGCGAAACTGCAGTCTGGTAAGCGTGTCATTGTTCTGTTAAATGAAAAATCTGAACTCCCGGCGGATTTTCCCTATAGACTGACCTCCCGTGAAGCGGACTGGTATGACGGGAACTGGGCGACAAATGTCAATTGGGTAAATAATCAAACAGGACCCTTTCATTCAATTAACAGTCCTAAAACCCTCGGATTTGAAGCATATCAGGCAATCCCAGAAGCCGTCCTGTCGAGTGTTCCCCCTGAACATTTCAAGGATGTTTTGGCAGGTATGTTTGTGGGGTGGATGCACCTGAATTCTGCCACCGTGATACAACTGAAAGCCGGTAACGGAATTCTGATTCTCTGTACCTTGAAGATTGGAAAGGAAAATCAACAGGATCCTTATTGTCAGACCCTTCTATCGGCGATGAAAAAATATATCCGGAGTGATCAATGTCAGCCGGAGCTTGAATGGGACTTTATGGAATAATATGATTGAGGTGTGATATGGAAAAAATCAAGAGATTAGAAAATCTGATAGAGAATCATCAGGGAATTCTGCCATTGAAACCGGCCTGGGTTGCCCGTGATTTTCTACCACCGGGACGTCGCCTTGGATTGCCGGAAAAAATGTATGAACTGGGGGAAAGAGGGGGGATTTGTGAACGCTGGATCGGTTCTACAACGCCGGCGGATAATCGGATAAAAGTTCCGAATGAGGGACTTAGCATGATTGATCTGGAACATGGAGAAGAAATTTCCCTAAAAGAGGCTGTTGAAAAGTTACCGGAACACATTATGGGGCCTGAGTACTCCAAAAAACATGCCGGTCTGGGACGGTTGCCGAAAATTTTTGATTATGCATACCGCTTGCCCTATCACTTGCATCAAATGCAAAAAGATGCTGAAAAAGTGGGGTGTAAAAGCAAAGAAGAGGCTTATTATTTTCCGGAAGGTGTACCTTTGGGAAATGAACCGGAAACGTATTTCGGTGTGCATCCCTATATTACTGATGAAAAGAAGTACAACCTGTTGCTTCAGGCCATGGAAGTCTGGAAAGATGAAAGCATTTTACAATTTTCACGGGCATATCGTCAGATTCCCGGGGATGGATTTCATGTGCCGGCAGGCATTCTGCATGCCCCGGGTTCTGCACTGACCATTGAGTTACAGGAAGATTCGGATGTGTTTGCCATGCTTCAGGCAAGGGTCGGTGGACAGCTCATTTCTAAGGATCTGCTTTACAAAGATGTGATTTTCGAAGAGAAGGTCCGATTGAAAGAAAAGGCGATACTGGAAATGATAGACTGGGACCTGAGCGGTGATCCATATTTTTATGAAAACCGGCATACACCGCCTATCCGTATTGAGCAACATGGTCCTGAAAAAAATGAAGAATACTGGATATTTTATAACACACACAAATTCAGTGGAAAAAAGCTTGTTGTTAAACCAGGTGAAAAAATTCACACCGTGGAAAACGGTGTATACAATATTCTGGCCTGGCAGGGGAAAGGCCGTTTCGGCGGGTTTGATGTCGAAGCCTTTAACTTTGGTAAGGATGAGTTCCTGGTGTGTTATCACCGGGCGGTGGATTCGGTTGACGTTGAGAATACAGGCAAACAGGACCTGATCATCTTTAAATTTTTTGGTCCTGATATCAATCCACATGTACCCATGTTAAAAAAATATCCGCAGTCATAAGATGCCGGTGATATCTTTTAAAAACGAAACTTTCCCAGATAGGTGTGAAGTACAATCTGCCAGGATCATGAAAAGTGAAACCACATATTATCAAACAAAAATCGATATGCAAAGTAAAGAGGTATGGATCATTTTTGACGGGTCGGGTAAAATCACATGGAAATCCCAAACCCGCAGGGTTGAAAAGGGAGATATTGTGGAACGTGTGTCGAAATCGATAACCTTGGAACCACAAACTCCAGTCGGATTCCTCCAGATTCAGGGATTCTGGAATGAGCCGAGAGGCACATGCGGTCTGTTTACCCTGGATAAAAGCCCGGAAGCGTGTAATACAGGGGATCCTGCAGACTACCCCAGAAATACTGTTTTCGATAATCATTTTCATGATTGTGATGAGTATTGGTTTATACTTCAGGGGGAAGGTACGGTTGTTTCGGAAGGCATTCATTACGCTGTAAAATCCGGCGATTGTGTGGTCACAAAAAAAGGTGATCACCATGATTTTCCATTTGTGGAAAAAGAGATACTGGGCGTCTGGTTCGAAGGAAGTCTGACAGGACTAAAACGCATGGGACACCTTTATGATAAAAAATAAATATTTTCACATCATCTTGTTGATGTCAGTTGTTCTGTTTTTTCTTGTTGAGTTTGGATGTTCACGGTCAGACGGGGATGAAAAAGAGCTGAAATCCATCACATTTTGGCATAGCTTTACCTCTTCCACACTCCCTGTCCTCGAACAGATGATCGTAGATTTTGAAAAGGCCAATCCCGGAATCCGGATAAAAGCTCAGTATGTACCAACCGGTGATGCCTTGGTGCAAAAACTCATTTCTGCTATACAAAGTCATACGGTACCCGACATTGCCTGGGTTTATGCGGATTTTCTGGATAAACTCGTAGAAGCTCATTCTATCTGTTCCATACAAGATCTGGCAAAGAATGATACCTTGTTTTGGAAGGATATCTTGCCGGATATCTTTCCCCAGCTATTGAAAAGTGTGATGATTCGTGATTCGCTCTATGCCCTGCCTATGGAAGCCACAACCCTGGCACTTCTCTATAACCGGGATATGTTCAGAAAAGCCGGACTGGATCCCGGTCATCCTCCTCAAAGTCATGCTGAACTGGATAGTTTTACCCGGATACTCAGCCAGGATCTGGATGGAGACGGATCGCTGGATCAGTATGGGTTTTATGTTCCTGTTTTCCCGGCTTCCGGACCTCTCAATCTCTGGATGATCATGCAGTGGACACCCTTCGTCTGGCAGGAGGGGGGAGAGATATTTTATCAAAATCAACCTGTCTTTAATGACCAGGCCGGTATCCATGCTCTTGAATTGTGGAAAAAGCTCTACCACATGCAACATTTTGAACGGTTCTCCATGGCACATGACATGGGATTTATGAGCCAGACCGTGGGCATGATTTTGGATGGCCCCTGGAACCTTCCCCGCTACAAGGATCAGATCCATTTTGATTGGGCCGTAGCATCCTTACCTGCCGGGAAAGCCGGTAAAGCGACTTATCTTTCCGGTGAATATCTTGTGGTATTTAAAAACTGCAATGAAAAACAAGAAGCCTGGAAATTTTTACTGTGGTTTATGAAAAAGGATGTACAGCGCCGTTTTGCCGGACAGTCAGGTTATCTGCCTGTTCGAAAGTCACTATTAATGGATGAAGAGTACAGAAAAATGCTTGAGGCTTATCCTCAACAAAAAGCTTTTCATACACTGATTGAACATGCCCGTGGCCGCCAACTGCCAAACCGGTATCGTGTTGAAGTAAATCAGATTCTGGCCAACGCCATTGAGCATGTTGTCAGAGGGGGACAAGATCCTGGAATATCATTGGAAAAAGCTGAGAGTAAAATTTGTGACCTATTGGAAAGTGAGATAAAATAAAAAGGGAGTTTTTATGAATTACCGAAATCTGGGAAAATCCGGTTTGAAGGTATCTGAAATATGTTTTGGCACGATGTCGTTTACCGGTGATAAAGGCTGGTCCCATATTGCCCGTGTTCAACAACAGGAAGCAAACCGCATGGTGGATATTGCACTGGATCATGGGATTAATTTTTTTGATACAGCCGATATATATTCCGAAGGAACCTCGGAGGAAATGTTGGGTATTGCATTGAAGGAAAAGCGAAACGATGTGGTCATTGCCACAAAATGCGGGTTCAGATCCAAGGAAGGTCCCAATGGAAAAGGATTGTCCAGACGACATATCATGGATGCCTGTCACGAAAGCCTGAAACGGCTCAATACAGATGTCATTGATGTATACCAAGTACATGTTTTTGACTTCGATACGCCGCTGGAGGAAACCCTGAGTGCTTTAGATCAACTGGTCAAAGATGGAAAGGTCCGCTATATCGGCTGTTCAAATTTTCAGGCCTGGCAATTGATGAAAGCCCTGGCCATTCAGGAAAAAATGGGATGGGAATCATTTGTAAGTTTACAGGCTTATTATTCATTGGTCGGACGGGATCTTGAATGGGAATTGATGCCTTTATGTGACGATCAGGGTCTGGGTATATTGCCCTGGAGTCCGTTACATGGAGGCTTTCTGTCCGGTAAATACCGGCGGAATGCCGATTGGCCATCTAAGACCCGGATCAAATCGATGAAGGATGCCCTGCCTTTCGATCAACAACAAGGGTTTGATATTATTGATGTTTTACATGAAATTGCTGCGAAGCGGCAAGTGACAGTAGCCCAGGTTGCCCTGAATTGGTTATTATGCCAGCCTGCTGTTTCCTCTGTGATTATCGGAGCACGTAATGAAAAACAATTAATGGATAATATCCGGACGTCCGGATGGTACCTTTCAGAGGAAGAAATAAATATGATCAATGAAGTCAGCAAAATCCGGAAACCTTACCCAAACTGGTTCCTGGATGCTCAGAAGAATGGAGAATCAAACGATTAAAACAACAATAACCCGGATCGTTATATGATAGGTTTGTTTTTAAAAAAAATCATCATACAGCATAAATATAAACAACCCAGAAAAACAACAGTCGCAGTGTACGTGACATCTTGTGAATCTGACACTCAAGGAGAAGGTAATGGCAACGATTGAATTACGAAATATCACAAAGGAATTTGAAAAAAACAAACCCATCATCGAGAATCTTAATTTATCGATATTTGAAGGCGAATTTCTAGTCCTGGTTGGACCTTCCGGTTGTGGAAAATCCACGACCTTGCGGATGATTGCGGGGCTGGAGGAAGTGACACAAGGGGATATTTTTATCGATGATCAGCTCATAAATTATGTGGCTCCGAAAAACCGGGATATTGCCATGGTTTTTCAGAATTACGCCCTGTATCCACACATGACGGTTTATGAAAATATGTCCTTCGGTTTGCGCCTGCGGAAATATTCAAAAGAAGCTGTGAAAGAACGGGTCAATGAAGCCGCCTCGATTCTGGAATTGGAGGATTTACTCAATCGCAAGCCTAAACAGCTTTCAGGGGGACAACGGCAACGCGTAGCCTTGGGAAGGGCAATCGTGAGAAAACCGAAAGTGTTTTTATTTGATGAACCCCTCTCAAATCTTGATGCAAAATTGAGAATTCAAATGCGGGCGGAAATTAAAAAGCTGCATCAAAAATTAAAAACTACGATGGTTTATGTTACACATGACCAGGTGGAAGCCATGACCATGGGGGATAGAATTGTTGTCATGAAAGATGGTGTGATTCATCAGATCGGTTCTCCCTCAGAAATCTATCAGAAACCTGACGATCTGTTTGTGGCTGGTTTTATTGGGAGTCCGGTCATGAATTTTCTGTTAGGATCTCTGAATAAAAACATGTTTATCAGTGGAGATTCCTCCGTAAAACTGAACTTACTGGAACATACCGTGGATAAGGCAAAGGGTAAATCCGTGGTTTTGGGAATTCGCCCTGAGGATGTGAGTCTTTCTAGGAATTCGAAGGATGATAGCGAAATTCGTATGAAACTGGAAATGGTTGAACCCATGGGGAATGAGACCATTCTGACCTTTACATGCGGACAAAATAAGATCACATGCCGAAGCTACCAGGGCGATATTCATTATGAAAGCGGTTCTGTTGTTAAGGTTTATTTTAATTTAAATAAAATCCATCTGTTTGATAACCGGACAGGAAAAGTCATTAATAAAAATGTGAGCTGAATTTCTGCCTATTCCTCCAGTGTCTCATGCGTCCCGTCGCAATAAGGACGGTGTTTTGTGTGTTTGCATCCGCATAAGTAGGCTTTGCCTGTTTTTTCTGCCTTAAAGAGAACAGGTTTGATGCCGCCCTCTTCGTGGGATCCATCGCAAAAAGGCTGATCCTTGCTCCGGCCACAGGCATACCAGAGATACTGTTTGTCTTTCTTCAATTCCACTTCGTACGGACCGATTTGGGTGATTTTGGGTTTCATAGATCTCCTTTATGAGTTAAGAGTTAAGAGTGGTGAGTAGAGAGTTAGAGTTATGAGTTATGAGTTGTGTGTGGAAAGGGCGGATTTGAGAGGTGATGTGCTGGATTTTTCAATCTTGAATATGAAATATTAAATCTGGAATCAACACGTGTATCAAGGCACATGAAGCAATGTGAGCATTTCAATGTTTTTTATTGCAGATGATTCTAAGGGGACATTCTGAGGTATGAGAATATGATGGCTTTGGCCTTTCTATTTGGACGGAATTTCGATAAACTTTTAAGAAAAATACTATCCATGATTGATTTGGAGGTGCCCATGATGAAGCTGTTCATAAAAATCATTCCCCTCCTGTTATGTGCCTTTTCTCTTTTCGCAAAAGATGCGATTGAAATCGTCGAGAGCATTCCCGTTGAAACCACCCTGGATAATCCCGATATCCGGAATACTACAGAAGTCTGGATTGAAATAATTGACGGGGCGGAAGTTTCCCTGGATTTCGGGGAGTTTTATATCTCCCATAAAAAAGGCGAAGCCCTGGAACCGGTCCTGAATGCCGTTTACCGGGCTGCGGACCGGGGGGTGGCCGTCCGGTTTATCGTGGATGGAAATATGTATAAAACCTACCCCGAAACCGTGGATAAACTGAAGAAACATAAAAACATTTCCGTCCATATCTATCGTCTGAATGACATCACCGGCGGAGTGCTGCATGCCAAGTATTTTATCGTGGACGGAAAGGAACTCTTTCTCGGGTCCCAGAATTTCGACTGGCGGGCTTTAAAACATATTCATGAACTGGGAATCCGTCTTCATAATGCGGAAATCGTCTCTTTTTATCAGGAAATTTTCAACTTGGACTGGCAGCTGTCTGATAATAAAGCGGATGCCGAAAAGATAATCCGCACGCTTGAAAAGAGGAATGAGCTGGCACAGTTTGAAATATCATCGGAAAAATATGGAAAGATAAAGATTATTCCCACTGCCAGTAATCCGTCCATCATCTTTTACAAACCGAACTGGGATGAAACACAGATAGTCCGGCTGATTGATTCGGCAAAAGAATCCCTTCAGCTTCAGTTTCTGAGTTATTCCCCTTTGTCCCGGGGAGAACTATATGAAGCTTTGGATTTTGCCTTGCGCCGGGCAGCGGCACGGGGCGTAAAGGTGGAGATGATTTTATCCGACTGGAACTTTTATTCTCCCCGGATCGAATACATCAAATCGCTCCACGCCATCCCCAATGTGGAAATTAAATTTTCAACCATCCCGGAAGCAAATGAAGGGTATATCGGTTTTGCCCGGGTGGAACACTGCAAATTCATCGTGGCCGATGACAAAGCATTCTGGCTGGGGACATCCAATGCATCCAAAAGTTATTTTCACTCGGGAAGGAATTTGGGAATTGTGGTTGAAAATGAAAAGATCTCCAAACGGGTGTCGGAGATCTTTTCCAAAAGCTGGGATTCAGAATATTGTCACCGGGTGGATCTGTGCAAAGAGTACAAA
>Ga0180301_10001056_pt1 | contig 21546 bp, 16 predicted proteins | sample GuaBasSediGuay16_FD_121797 | JGI IMG/M metagenome (GOLD analysis project Ga0180301, IMG submission 121797) | Subseafloor sediment microbial communities from Guaymas Basin, Gulf of California, Mexico - Guay16, Core 4569-2, 12-15 cm | ecosystem: Environmental > Aquatic > Marine > Hydrothermal...
GTCGTAGACCCCGGGTGGGCCGACTCGCTGGGCTAATTCTACATCGAGAGCACGAGCGGCGCTTTCCAGTCCACACAGGTCGGCCAGTTCGGCCAGATATGGATTAGCGTCTTCTGTCGTTTCCGTGAGAATCTCTCCCGCGCGAATCTGTCTTCTTTTCAGGCTGAAAGGCCTGGAAAGCAAGCTTTCGGTCAGGTCTTTCATACGGTTTTCATAATGTTCACGGTTTTCCCCGAGCGCCCTCATAAACGAAACAATAAGAGGCGCGGGAGGCAATGGTTGGTCTCCTTCGGCCAGCGGTCTCGTAAGAACCGTTAATTCCGTTCGGTCGAGCAAATTCAACAGTCGGTAATTCCAACGGTAAGCGCCTCCCTGTAAAATAAGTCTCAACGACTCGGCGTCTTTTCGGCTAATAAATGGAAATTTTTGCTCCTGCGGCGGCAATTTCCCCTGAATAACGTCGGCGACAATCGCAACTGTCGAATCAGACCTGCCTATCATAGAATATCCCATAACTTTTACGCCTTCCCCACCAGGCGAATCCGGCGATTCCGATTCCAGGAAAGATAATAATAATTCAGCGTGTGCTGTAAAACTCTCCATCGGGGCGGCGTTAAAACTATCCAGCAATTTCTGTAATTCGGTATAGGCTTGGGCTTGATTTTTCATTTCGGTAAAGCTATTTTCGCCCTTCCCCAATAGTAAAGCTAAATTTCGTCCTATCTCGAATTCGCTAAAGAAATTGTTAATACAATCCGCGAACGTTTTTCCTGACACAATCCGGTTTCCTTTTACCGAATCGAAAATAGCGTGGAGTTTCTTTAGTATTCGGGTCAGAATCTCCGCTTCGAGAGTTTTGGTTCGCTCCAACGGCGAAAACCACGTAGTCTCCAGCGGCAGCCCGCCTATTATACCGGCTCCGCAAGCCACGGAATCGAGCGCGGGCACATTCTCATACGCAATTAGAGGATGAGAAAGCAAATCCATCAGTTCGATTCGCCCGAACCGGCTATGAACAAGCGACGTTATTCTGCGTAAAAGCTCGGCGATGTAAGTATCCGCAAACGGTTTTTCCTTTTCTTTTTCAATCGGGAGTCCGTGGGCCGACAGCGCCCGCTCGATATTCATCTTCGAATCCCCTTCCGCATATACGACTATTTCCCTTAGCGGAATACCGTTGTCCAGATGAAGCGACTTTACCGCAGAGGCCACAAGCTCGGCCTCTTCAGAATAGTTCCTTCCGCAAAGAATTGCCAATCGTGGCCATCGGTCGAATCTGGATTCTAAAACGGCGTCGATACTACCGTCACGGAACGCTATTGCCTCGATTAATGTGTCCGATTCGGAGCTTATTCTCGGCGGAAAGCTAAAATTTATTTCAATACCGGTTTCGCGGGCGCATTTAATAAGACGTTCCTCGAGCGCGTTCGCAGCCAGAATATGTTTTTCTCCGGCCGGATGATTCGCCTGAGCGGGCAGATAAAAAGTAACATCGATATGCTTTGCGAGCGCCGCGAAAAAACGCGTCTGGACTATCTCTATATCCTCGAACCATAATGCCCAGGCTCTATCGAATTTCCGCATACGCCCTTCGAGACCGTTTTTCGCCAGATTCTTTATAACCTCGAAGGCTCTCCCCGTTTCGTCGGTTTTATCGAGTGTATAAAGCGTTTTGTTGTATCGGTCGAGAAATCCCGCGAATGCGCGCTGGATATTGCCCGGTCTGTCTAACTTCGAAAGATAATCTTCGCCCGAAAAAATACACGCTTTACGCAATGAAGTAACGAGGTAAGCGATTTCGTTCACAAAGCCGATAAACCGCGCGCCGCCTGCGAATTCGGCGTTTTCTAACAAAAGTTTTTTTACAAGGAAAACGTGTTCTATTTTACTGACAATAGGAGGTAGACTTAAATCACGTGAGATTTCAGAGATAAAGGTATAAGGGGTGAAAGTCGTGGGACCGAGAATAGCTCCTTTATCGGAGGCGGCTATTTGTGCGGCGTCGCGAACAGCGTTACTGTCGGGAAGGAATATTAGACCGTCCGGCAATTTATCGGGAAAACCTTTTACGATAGATAGAGACATCGATTATGCCCTAAAATAAGTATTGCCGTGAAAGACCTCGGTTTCCCATTATGCGGACTAATGGTAAAATCCAGAAACAACGCGCGGATATCGGGTTTAGCCGACCGCCATCGATTGTAAAAATTCGTCGTTGGTTTTTGTAGAGAAAAGTTTGTTTTTAAGAAACTCCATAGCCTCGACGGGGTTCATATCCGCGAGAATTTTGCGGATAAGCCAAATTCGTTGGAGTTCCGCTTCATCTAACAGGAGTTCTTCCTTGCGGGTTCCGGAACGATTGACATCCATCGCTGGGAAAATCCTTCTATCGGCGAGGCGGCGGTCGAAAACAATCTCCATATTACCGGTTCCCTTGAACTCCTCGAAAATAACCTCGTCCATTTTGCTTCCTGTTTCGATAAGCGCGGTTCCGAGAATCGTCAGGCTGCCGCCCTCTTCGATATTTCGCGCTGCGCCGAAGAAACGTTTCGGTTTTTGAAGCGCGGAGGCGTCCACACCGCCGGTTAGTATCCGTCCGGAGTGCGGCGCCACTGCGTTATAAGCGCGTGCAAGTCGGGTAATCGAGTCGAGGAGTATGACGACATCCTGTTTGTGTTCTACTAGCCTTTTCGCCCGCTCGATAACCATCTTGGAGACTTGAACGTGCCTGTCCGGAGCCTCGTCGAACGTGCTGGAAATAACCTCGGCCTTAACCGACCGCTCCATATCGGTAACCTCCTCGGGCCGTTCGTCGATAAGAAGCACTATCAGCTTACATTCGGAATGGTTGGTCGTCAAGGCGTTCGCTATTTTCTGGAGCAGCACCGTTTTCCCCGCTTTCGGAGGGCTGGTAATTAGCCCTCTCTGGCCTTTTCCGATAGGGGTCAACAGGTCCATTATCCGGGTCGATGCGTCAGAAGGGTCAAACTCTAATGTCAATTTCTCGTTCGGATAGAGCGGGGTGAGATTGTCGAAAATTATCTTGTGTCTGAGGCTATCCGGGTCTTCTTCGTTGACCGCTTCTACCTTGAGAAGGGCGAAAAACCTTTCGGAGTCTTTGGGCGGTCTAATTTGTCCCGAAACCTCGTCGCCGGTGCGGAGATTGAACCGTTTTATCTGACTCGGCGAGACATAGATGTCGTCGGGGCCTGGGAGATAGTTATAATCTGGGCTTCGCAGAAAGCCGTAACCGTCGGGCAAAACCTCAAGGACTCCCGAGGCGTGAATAGTCCCGTTTTCGGCTACCACCCCCTCGAGTATTTTGAAAATAAGCTCCTGTCGTCGGAACGCGCTCGGGTTTTCGACTCCGGTTTCGTCCGCCATTTTTATAAGTTCGTCGATACGCTTTTGTTTGAGTTCTTCAAGGTCCACTTTAATCCTCCGGTTGTATTATTTTTATATATCTTGCCAAATCAAATATCCTATTGTTGAACATACTGATTCTTGGACAAGTTCGTTTCGCCTGGCGATATTATCACATATTCTCCGGTGCGCTTATTCCGAGCAAACCGAGGCCGAGAGCGAGGGCCTCTTTCAATGCTCGGCATAACGCCACTCTTGCCATAGTAACCTTTTTATCATCGCCGACAACGCGGTATTTGCTATAGAAAGGATGAAAAAGCCGCGCCAGCTCGAGCAGATAAAAACAAATATAATGCGGCGACATCTCCTCCGCAGATTTTCGCAATATATGCGGCCAAATCGCGAGTTTCCGTGCGAGAAGTAATTCCTCCGGCTCGGTTAACGCCTCGAGTTCCTTTCGGTCGGCTGATTTTGGGTCGATTCCCTTATTTTTGGCAAACTCGAGAATGTTACTTATACGTGCGTGAGCATACTGAATATAATAAACGGGGTTCTCGTCGGATTCCTTACGGGCCAGGTCGAGGTCGAAATCGAGGTGAGCTTCCATCCGCCGCGCGATAAAGAAAAACCTCGCAACGTCGACGCCGACATCATCGACGATTTCTCTTAATGTTACGATATTGCCGGTTCGTTTCGACATCTTTATTTTCTTGCCGGCTTCGAGTAGATTTACTTGCTGCAGAGTCAGAATATCGAATTTACCTTCGTGCCCTAGCGCTTTCATTGCGGCTTTCATTCGACCGATGTGGCCATGGTGGTCTGGTCCCCAGATATCATAGACAAGCTCGAATCCCCGGTCGAATTTATCCTGATGATAAGCTATATCAACCATAGCGTAAGTATATTCGCCGTCGGATTTTACGAGGACGAACGGTTCCTCGCGGACATCGTATTTATCGGCGGAAAACCAGACGGCGTCTTCACGTCTAAGGATTGTGTTGTTTTCCCGAAGCGTTTCCAAAACCTTCTCTATCTTCCCCGTTTTTCGGAATTCGGCCTCGGAGAAAAACCTATCGAAACCCGCGTTGATATACTCGAGGTCATCTTTAATCTGCTGGATTAATTCACCTATTATCCATTTGCGTGGATGTTCGGTATCCGGAATTTCTCCTTTCTCCCAGGTTTCTACCAGTATTTTATACTTTTGGGGGAATTTGTCGCTATAGACTGCAGCGAGGTCTGCGATATAGTCGCCGAAATAGCCATCCTCCGGCGGAATCTCCCAATCGAGTCCGGCGCCCTGACGAATACGCGCTATAAAGCTATCGCCGAGCATCGCTATCTGGTTTCCGGCGTCGTTGAGATAATACTCGCTATTCGTATCGTATCCTGCGTAACGCAAAATATTTACAAGCGAACTACCGACCGCGGCCGCGCGCGCACTGACCACATTTAAAGGTCCGGTAGGGTTAGCCGAGACATATTCGATTTGTATTTTGGTTTTTTTGCCGATGTCCGACCTTCCGAAGTCCATCGGCTTTGCGATAATGCCCGCTAGTAAATTGCGAAGAAAATCCGCCGAATAACGGAAATTCACGTATCCGCTATCGGTGGGTTCGGCGCATTCGACACCGTCGGGCAAATCGATTCTATCCGCAACCTCCGTAGCGATTTCTCCGGGAGATTTGCGAACAACCGAGGCCAGTTTGAAAGCGATATTGGTTGTTAAATCGCCGAATTCGAAATTCTCGGATATTGTTATCTCTGGCTCGACAGCCTCATTATAGAGTTCAGCCACAGCCGATGAAATTGCTTTTTCTAATTTCTCGGTCAAATCGAACATCGTAAATCTAGGTATCAGGGGTGGTTTCCTATTATTTCGACGGGTGCATCGGCCCAATAATCCTCGAGGCCGAAATATTCCCGCCTTTCGGGAATAAAAAGATGCACAACGATATCGAAAAGGTCGATAATTACCCAGGACTCGGAATTCAATCCCTCTATATTAAACGGCCCTATATTCTCCCTTTTTATCTGTTCCACGAGGTCCTCCCCAAGCATCCGCAGATGTCGGCGACTCTGCGCGCTTGCAATAACAAACCAGTCAGCGATATCTGTCAGTCCGCGAAGGTCGAGAAGGCGCACATCTTCTCCTTTAAACTCGACGATAATATCCCCTATCGTATGCGCAACATCTGCCGATTTAAGCGCTCGTTTTTTCTTTCTATTCATTTAAGATTTTAGGTTTTTTATAATAAGCTGAGCCTCTAACCTTTTGGTTCGAGCTTTTTGATAATTCGAGGGTAATCGAGGCCGATAACGATTGTAGCATCGACAACTAAATCGTATCTTTGTTGGACAATTCTATCGTTCGGGAGCGCCAACACTTTTGCAAGAGAATCTGCCAATGCAGGATTGCCCCTTCTATCGATAACGAGACACGACGGGTATATAAAACCGCTTTCTTCTTCGATATCGACGACGTCTATTCCAGTTTTTCTGAGAAGGTCGACTATGTGCGTTACTACGCTACTTCTTCCACAACCGCCGAAAAGTTGGACCTTAATATCCCCAGCACCCGGTAATTTCCGTTCCAGTGGCGGTTCTTTTGCAGGCACGAAATAGCCGATTATCACTACGATTGCAACCAAACCCACGACGGCGATAATACACCAATCGAAAATACCGGCGACCTTATTCGATACCGATGAGGGTGATTTATTCTTCTGGTTCAAGCGGGATTTTACCATATTGGCCGGGGTCGGCGCCAGAGGGATTTTAGCATTAAGTCCCTGTCGAGTATATTGCCCGACAACCGTTGTGGCGGGAGCCTTAAAGATATGCTCAAAAAACTCCCTTTTTCGGATTTCCAATTAAGCCTGAAAGCCGGGGTTATTTCTGTCAAACTCCGTCCGTTAGATTGATATCTGGAAAGCTCGAACACCGCGCCAGCTACGAGGTTTTGTCTAATCGCATAGTCGAACCCGTGCATATAGCGAACAAGAGACCCACTGGAATTATCCCCGGCGCTATAACCGAGGGTTAGCGACCTAAATTGCGTTAGTTTTTCCTGCGAAAGAAGCGACCGGTGTTCGGCACGTTCCGGCATAGTCAGGATTTTTCCGGCTGCACTTTCCCGTTTTGCTGTAACAGTCGTATTCCCGACGGAATCCTGCGGGAAAACACTTACCGCGAATAAAAACAATAATATTAATAAGCACTTCGATGATACACACATAATACAAAGGGGAATCGAGGTTTCGGGTAGGCCTCGATTCTAATATTACTAATGATTAAAGCAATGTCAAGTAGAATTTAGCGCGGAGTAAAAAACCCCTTAAAACACGTCGTTCGTCAAAACGACATTACTCGCCGTAACTTTATCCATCATCGCAGAATAAATATTATTACTGCTATGGCCAATACCGAAATCGAGGCTGGCGCCAGGTATCGATAAATGCCTCCCCATTTAGCGCTATAAAACTCCTTCGTTAGAAGCAGACAAAGGTGAAGCGGAGATGTGAGCACTCCGGTAAAACCGGAGGCGTAAGCCAGAGCGAAATTGCCGGGGTCGAAACCGCCCTTAAGAAGAATAGGTAATAACACAGGAAAAGCCAGGCCGACATAAGCCGAATTGACCCCGGTCAAAAAACCGACAAAAAACGGTATTGCGAACAAAAGCAAGGTCGGCGGGATACCCGATAGTTCGACTGCGAGTCCGCCCAATACGCCGCTCGATTCGACTACACCTTTAAATATCATAACGCCGGCTACGAGCGTTAGAATCCTCCAAGAGAAACCCTTCTTTAGCAGACCCAGCTTTTCCCTCGATGCCCCGCGGACAAAAAGAAGCATCGTTAGAACACAAACAGCGACTACGGGGAAAATATCTATTCCGAACCCGAAAACAAAAACTACAACAACCCATACATACCATGTTAGTTTTATAAAAGCCCCGAGAGCCGAAAACCAATCACCGTTCTTATTAGAAGAGGTGTTCAGTGGTTCCATGCCGGGGAAACTATATATAACTCCGAAGAATATCATACATAACGTCAACGGCCACATCGAACCTATCAACCTCGCGACGGGCATTTCCAGGATCGCCGAGGACAGTATAATTCCCGGGTAAAGCGGCCATACGTATTCCCACAAATGCCTGAACCAGAAATTGAGGAAGGTTAGTCTTTCGCGCGTTATATCGAATTTTTTACTTCCCTCCTCGACCATAGGAGCGGAGAGCATAGCGCCGCCGGGCATAGGTAATAGACCGATAAGGCTCGCCGGAATAACCATACTCACCCGCTTATCGGAAACGAGGATTTGAAGCGCTTCGACAGTTTTCGAAAGGACTCCAAGTTCGGCGAGAGTCATCCCCATCAACGTCAGCAAATAGACGATACCGACAAGCCGGAGGGTTTCGTATGCGATAAGGCTCTCGAAAACGGCACCCGGGATGTCCAGAACGGGCATCCCGGAAAGAATACACATCAAAACAGCGCTTCCTAAAAAAGCAACCCCGAGCGGCACTCTTACTTTAACCGCGATTATAAAAACGACCGAAACGATACCGATGGCCAATGTCGCAGGCATAAATCTACCGCGTTCTATATAGCGAATTTAATAAATACAACATCCCCATCCTCGATAATGTAGTCCTTACCTTCCTGCCGGAGAATTCCCTGCGAACGCGCCGAGGACCAACTTCCGGCCTCGATTAATTCGCGCCAGCCTACCACTTCAGCACGAATGAATCCCCGCGCCATATCGGTATGGATTTTTTCGGCAGCATCGTGGGCGTTTGTGCCCTCGAGAATAGTCCGCGCCCGAACTTCTTTGTCGCAACCGGTAAAGAAAGTAATAACACCCATAGCTTCGTATGCCGCTTTAATAAATTTGTCCACCGCGGGTTCTGTCAAACCGAGTTCTTCGCGGAAAGGTGTCGCATCCTCCGGTGTAAGTTCTTCCAACTCGAGTTCCATCTTAGTCATTATCGCGATAGTCGGTATGCCCGTATATTTCCGGCGAATTTCTTCGTCCAACTGAAGCCTTTGTGCATGTCGCTTCTCGTCGCAGTTCAATACAATCAGCGCCGGTTTGGCCGTAAGCAAGGCGAAATTCGTAACCATTTTCTCCTGCCCCGGAGAAAACTCCATATCTCCGAGAAAACCTCCGTCTTCGAGGAAATCTTTCAACTCACCGGCACTCCTCTTTTCTTGTTCGATGGTCTGTCTTTCTTCTCGTTTTGCCGCGCGGAGCGAAATATCGATATTCTCGATTCTATGTTCGAGAATATTTATATCGAATTGTGTGAGCTTTCCGATAAGGTCGGCGACATCTTTCCCCGGTTCCGGCTCTCCAAAACCGCCGTCGAAAGCGCGAATACAATAGACAAGACAATTAGCGCCCTGTATTTCACCGAAAGTTATGTCGCTCTTGGTGGATTTGACGGCAGTATCCGCGAACTCTATTTCGGCCGGGATAATACTTTGTGGGTTAAAAACTCCCGCGACTTTCTCGAGCCTTTCATCGGGAACCTTCACTATCGCGATATCGAGGCCCTTGCCCGACCGTGCGGACGAACCCTTATGTGTCAAGAGCTTAAAAAGCGAGCTTTTCCCGCTTCCCGGCAATCCGATTATCGAACAGAGCATATTCGTCTCCTATAATTATTATCAAATGTTTTCTAGAAAGATGCAATTCTTCATAAAGCGGTCGAAATTGCTTGCTTTTACTCTCCGAAGTGGCTAACTCATTATACAATAAACTATTAGTAACCCACGATTGAAGACCTCGACGAGCTTGGTCGAGTCGTCGTGGACCCGGCTCACCCGACATACAAATACAAAAATAGTTATTTTGCAGGTCTCACGGTTATCAAAATATGTATAGTCCTGGTAAAACGCAAACATTAATTATTGTGTTACGCATTTCCAAAACGATATGCCGATTAACTTATTGTGCCTTTCGTGGGTAATATATAAAAATACCGCATTCCCTATTGACAAAACCGTTTTACGCACTATTTTATCACGAAATCTATGGAAGGAGGAATATTGGTAGAACTCCTCGATGAAACCCAACTCGAACGAAGCCTAAATCGGATAGCACACGAAATATTAGAACGGAACCACGGTGCGGGAAATCTCGGTATAATCGGGATAAGGAACCGTGGCGTTCATCTTGCCGAACGGCTCGTCAACCTTATAGAAAAGAAGGAAAAGACGCGCCCACCGATGGGCACTATCGATATCACGCTCTATAGGGACGATTTTAAGGAAATAACCGAATCGCCCTATATTGGCGGCACCGAAATACCGTTCGATGTCGATGATAAAGACATAATCCTGGTCGACGATGTTCTATATACTGGTCGCACTGTGCGCGCCGCAGTGGACGAGATAATCGATTTCGGAAGACCGAAGACAATCCAACTCGCCGTGATAATAGACCGTGGACACCGTGAACTGCCCATCTGTGCCGATTATATCGTAAAACAGATTAGCCTAAAGGATACCGAATATGTCGAGGTCAGGGTTAAGGAGGTCGATGGGGAAGACCGGATTGTGAAAGTAGAAATGGATTAAATTATAGGGGCATCGAAGCCCCTTTTTATTAACGGGGGATTTATAATAATGAAAAAGCACCTTCTCGGTTTGCAAAGCTACGGCAGCGACGAAATATTCGAGATACTCGACCACGCATCGACATTTCGACAGGTTCTCGAACGTGACGTAAAAAAAATTCCCACTTTACGAGGTGTAACAATCGCCAACCTCTTTTTCGAGCCGTCGACCAGAACGCGGATATCGTTCGAGCTTGCGGAAAAAAGACTAAGCGCCGATATCGTGAATTTTTCGGCATCCTCAAGTAGCCTCGTTAAAGGCGAAAGCCTCCGCGACACTGTGGAAAATATACGTGCAATGAAGGTAGATATGGTAGTGATACGCCATAGCGCGGTCGGTGCGCCGCATTTTATCGCGCGAAGATGCGACACCGTCGTTATAAACGGCGGCGACGGCGCACACGAACATCCGACTCAGGCTCTGCTCGACCTATATACTATCCGAGAAAGGTTCGGCGAATTCAAAGGCTTGAAGGTTACTCTGGTTGGAGATGCATTACACAGCCGGGTTATCAGAAGCAATATATTCGGCCTTAAAACGCTCGGGGCCGAGGTTACGCTTTGCGCCCCCGCAACACTTATACCCACAGGAGCAGAAACCTGGGGTATCGAAATTACCCACGACATAGAGGAAGCTCTTACCAATGCCAACGTGGTCAATATTATGCGCCTCCAGTTGGAAAGACAATCGTCGGGGTATATTCCATCCCTTCGAGAATACGCGGCAATATGGGGTATAGATAAAAACCGCGTCGGTTTGATGGATAAAGACCGTCTCATTATGCACCCCGGTCCGCTGAATCGTGGAGTGGAAATTACTCAGGAAGTCGCCGACTCGGAAGAATCTGTAATACTCGACCAGGTTACCAACGGAGTCGCGGTCAGGATGGCGGTGTTGTATCTTTTAGCGCCTCGCCAGAAAGAGGAGAAACACGAGGAAATTTGAATGCGAATCGCCTATGTTGCCTATATCGACCTATCGAAATCCGGCGCCGGACCGATACATATTGGCGCAATAGCGGGCGGGTTGGCGAAATTGGGCCACGATGTTACTCTTTTTGTGCCGGAATGGGCCAAACCTTTTGAGTTGAATAACGTAGAAATACGGTGGGTTCCCCACAGAATACCGACGGTAATGGGTTGGTCTTTTGCTGCCGCCCAAAAATTACGAAAAGAAGCCGGCGCTTACGACATAATCTATATGCGCGATTTTTACAGCGGCGTTCAGGTTCTTAAGGAAGCCGCCCGGTCGGGAATTCCCAGTCTATTGGAGGTCAACGGCTCGGTGCGCGCGGAAATGCTCAGCGTTCCCAGGATGAGTAAAGGTCGGTTAATCGCTAAACTCGATTGGGCTTATTTTCTCGAACGCAAACTCGAACTCGCAGATAAAGTTATCGTCGTATCCCCGAATCTTATCGAGGAACTCGCACCAAAATGCGGAAATGCGGAGAAGTTCGTTTTTCTCCCAAACGGCGTCGACCTGAACCTATTTACACCCGCCAACGACAAAGCTGCTCTCAGACGCGAGTTAAATCTGCCGGAAAACGCGATGATAGTCGGTGTCGTCGGCAGTATGCTCAACTACCATATCGAAAGCCCGATAATCCGCGCCGTAGAGATACTTATCGAGCGATTTCCAGACCTGATATGCCTGTTCGTGGGAGGAGGGCCTGCCGAATCTCGAATTAGGGAAAAAGTCGCTGCAAGTGAAGCTGCCGAGAATATCCGTATAATCGGCCGTGTGCCGGTTGAACGAAGCGCGAAATATATATCGGCGCTGGATGTCGCTCTGGCCTGGTCGACCAAAGAAACTGCCGAAAACGGTTGGCCGATGAGAGTATCCGCATACGCCGCTTGCGGCGTTCCCGGAGTCGCTCCCGATTGGGGATGTTATCTGTATTGCGAGAAAAAAGGCAGCTTATTGACCGCAACGGGTGGAAATGCCGAAGCAATATCGGAAACGGTTGCTAGATTACTCGACAATCCCGAATTAGCCGGCCAAATAAGTCGAAAAGCGAGGAACTGGGCGGAAAACGAGCTATCCTGGGATAAAATCACGAAAAAAACCGAGAGGATTATGGCCGAATTAATTGGCGACTTAAGGTAAATTAGAAAACAACTAAGATATTCGGAGCCAAAATGCCCAGAGAAACGAAATATGTCGTTAAAGGGGGTCGAGTTATCGACCCAGCGAACGGTATCGATAGAATAACCGAGGTCTATATCGACGGCCAGATTATAGAGCGTGTCGGCGGAAAGAAGAATTTTCAGGGGCGTCAGATTATCGACGCTACCGGGATGCTCGTATTCCCCGGCCTGGTCGATATACACACACATCTTCGCGAACCGGGCAACGAGGATGCAGAAACTATCGATAGCGGTGCAAATGCTGCCATTCGCGGCGGAGTTACGACAATCTGCTGTATGCCGAATACTAACCCGCCGGTCGATAGTGCCTCCGATGTGAGATATATTTACGACCGCGCGCAAGAAGCCCCGTGCTGGGTTTATCCTATCGCGGCTATTAGTAAAGGATTAAAAGGGGAGGAACTCTCCGAAATGGGCGACTTGGCCTATGCCGGTGCGGTCGCTTTCTCCGACGACGGTCGTCCGGTAAGTAACTCGCAACTTTTACGCAATGCTCTCGCCTACGCCGATATGCTCGGCCTTAAACTTACTCTCCATTGTGAGGACCTTCAGCTTACTAACGAAGGCTCTATGCACGAGGGCACGGTAAGCGGCCTGTCGGGAATACCAGCGATTCCCGGGATATCCGAGGCCGTTATGATAACCCGGGATTTATTGATAGCCGAGTTCCTCGGCGTTCCTGTGCATATATGCCATGTCAGTGCAAAAGAGAGCGTTCATTCGATTAGAGCGGCCAAAGCACGTGGCGTTTCGGTTACAGCCGAAGCGACCCCCCATCACTTGATTCTCGACGACGAGAAGATTCTCGATTCCGGATTCGACACCAATTTCAAAGTTAATCCGCCCATAAGAAGTCGGGAAGATATCGAGGCTTTAAGAGAAGCGTTAGCAGACGGCACTATCGACGCTATCGCCACAGACCATGCTCCTCATTCGCCACATACAAAAGACAAAGATTTTATAAACGCGCCCTTTGGGATTATCGGCCTCGAGACTTCTGCGAGTTTAATTTATAGCGAACTCGTTAGAAAAAAAGTAATAGACGAGGTCAGGATGGTCGAACTTATGAGCGCAAATCCGGCCAAGATTTTCGACCTTCCCGCGGGAGCACTTACCCAGGGCGCTTTCGCCGATATTACGATTTTCGACCCCGAAAAAAAGTGGACGGTGGACGCAAATCAATTCGCGAGCCTTTCGCGAAATACGCCTTTCGCCGGCTGGGAACTCACCGGTAAACCGGTTTTGACTATGGTCGCCGGCGAGATAGTCTATAACGAAACAGGAGAATAAGATGAGACGGTATCCTTTAATTTTAGCCGGCAAAGAGGTCACCACCGAAAAAGAACTTATAGTTTATAACCCTTATAACGGTAATGAGTTCGCCATAGTTTCCGGAGCCGGGGGAAACGAGATAGAATCCGCTCTTCAGGCTACCGTCGCCGGTTTCGAGGATATGAAAGCGCTCGACACCCGCGCCAGAGTGCAGATACTCGAAAAAGCGAGAGAATTACTTGGACAGCGAGGGGAAGAATTCGCCGTGACAATCTCTACCGAATCGGGCAAAACTATCCGCGAGGCTCGCAGCGAAGTCGCCAGAGCACAAGAAACCCTGCGTTTATCCGCTATCGCCGCAGAGGAATATATGGCCGGGCAAGTCCTCCCGGTGGACGCCGCTCTTAACGGTAAAGACAAATGGGGATTTGCGCAGCGTTTCGGCGCTGGCCCGGTGTTAGCGATTACACCCTTCAATTTTCCTCTTAACCTCGCGATGCACAAAATCGGTCCGGCAATCGCCGCCGGTAACTCTTTTATTCTCAAACCCGCTCCCGCGACATCGGTAACCGGATTGCTGCTCGGCAAACTTATGCTCGATGCCGGAATGCCCCCGAACGCGGTTAGTATCCTTCCCGGACTCGGCCCAGAAGTCGGCGAACCTCTCGCCCAAGACGGGCGGATAAAGGTTGTAACGTTTACTGGAAGCCCGCCTGTAGGATTAAAACTCGCAAAAGTCGCCGGAATGAAGCTATTCGCGTCCGAGCTTGGCTCGAATTCCGCGGTCTATGTCCACGAGGACGCCGACTTAATGCGCGCGGCAAACCGCACTATACTCGGTGGATTCTCTCTGGCCGGACAGGTTTGCATATCGACCCAACGGGTTTATATACATAAAAACGTTTTCGACCAAATGCTCGATTTATTATTGACCGGCACCAGGGCGCTTAAAATAGGCAACCAGCTCGATGAAACCACCGATATAGGACCGATGATTACCGAGGCCGCCGCCGACCGTATCGAGGAGTGGATTTCTAAAGCTGTCGACGATGGCGCGAGAATTTTATTGGGAGGAAAACGCGAGAAAACGCTATTCGAGCCGACTATTTTAGCAGATGTTCCGAAGGACTCCGACCTTGTCCAAAAAGAGGTTTTCGGTCCGGTTCTCGTTGTGGAAAAAGTAGATTCGGCTGAAGACGGAATCCGCGCCGTCGGCGACACCGATTACGGTCTTCACGCCGGAATATTCACAAGCGATATACACATCGCCCGCAAAGCGTTCGAGAAACTCGATGTCGGCGGGGTTATCGTCAACGACGTTCCTACCTGGAGAGCCGACCTAATGCCTTATGGCGGGAATCGGCTTTCCGGTCTCGGAAGGGAAGGTCCCCGATACGCTATAGAACACATGACGGTCTGGAAGACTTTCATTGTAAATAAAGAGTAATCGATATCTATCTTATGGGGATGTTTAGTTAGATTTTTAGTCGCTATTTCCTCGAAATGAAGATGTTTTGGAAGATTGCCACTGAAAATCCGAAAGAAAAAATCTAAATTTACTGGAATTTTTGCGAAATATAGTTATCTTAATTCGCTAAAAAACAATGTCCATAACCTTAATTTCTTTTTTGATTGTCTATTAGTGTAAACCAATAGTGCAGGAATCAAATGAAAGGAGAGCCCGAGGCTCGACCTAATAATTTATCCGTCCGGACCGGGCGACCGCTCGTGAAGAGAGGAAAGTCCGGGCTCGCGGAGCCGGCGCGCCGGGTATAATCTCGGGCTTCCGATACGAGAGTTTCGGAAGACGGAAAGTGCCACAGAAACGATACCGCCCCTACGGGGTAAGGGTGAAAAGTGCGGGAGTAAGACCCCGCTTGGACTATCGCAAGGTAGCACCATGGTAAACCCCGCGTCGAGCAAGGCCAAATAAGAAGGTAGAGGCGGCTCCTCTCGACAACCTTCGGGTAGGCCGCAGAAGCGTCGGGGTAACCCGCCGTCAAGATAGATGGTCGCCGCCCTACGGGGAACAGAACCCGGCTTATAGGTTCGGACGGATATTTATTTGATAGCCCCTGCACTTTAGCCGAAAGGGGCAATTATGAAATGGACTCTGGCCGAGCAAAAAAGCCCCCGTCTCGCCAAGAAACTCGCTGCAGAGCTCGAAATCCCCGAAGTAATCAGTCAGATACTCGTTAACCGCGAATTAGCCTCCTCTTCGGAGATAAAAAAGTTCTTTTACCCGACGTTGGACAACCTTTCCGACCCGATGGTTTTGCCCGGTATGGCAGAGGCCGTAGAGAGAATTGTCGAGGCACTCGCAACTAAAGAGAAGATAATCATATTCGGCGATTACGATGTCGACGGAATCACCGCTACAGTTTTGCTCTATCTGGTGTTAAACCGGTTCGGCGCCGATGTTAGCTGGTATCTTCCAGACAGGATGGACGAGGGCTACGGCCTCTCACGACAATGTATCGACGAAGCCGCAGAGAAGGGTATTACACTCCTTATCTCGGTTGATTGTGGGATTACGGGAACAGAAGAGGTTCGATACGCTAAAAGCCGAGGCATAGATTGTATAATTACCGACCATCACGAACCCGCGGATGAGCTCCCCGACGCAGTCGCTTTGGTAGACCCCAAATTATCCACCGACCTCGGCCCTACCCGCGAACTCGCCGGAGTGGGTGTTGCGTTCAAGGTTGCGGAAGCGCTTTTCAATGAACTTCGGGAGGATAAAACCGCCCTTTTCGAGCATCTCGACCTGGTTGGCCTCGGGACTATCGCCGATATCGTCCCTCTCGTCGGTGAGAACCGCATATTAGCCAAATTTGGGCTGCGCCAGATAGAATCTACACAGAAACCCGGACTTAAAAGTTTGCTTCAGATTACCGGTTTGTGGGGCAACGAATTACATAGCTGGAATATCGTATTTGTCGTTGCGCCGAGACTGAATGCAGTTGGCAGAATCGGGTCCGCGACGAGCGCATTCGAGCTTTTATCGACATTCGACCCGGTTCGCGCCGCCCAGATGGCACGGTTTCTCGACGAAGAAAACAAGAAGCGGAAAAAGCTCGACGAGCAAATTTTTGACGAAGCCGTCGAAAAAGTAGAACGCACGGTCGACCTCGAACACAACCATGCTATTGTCCTCGAATCGTCAGACTGGCATGTCGGAGTAATCGGTATCGTGGCCAGCAGGTTGGTGGAACGCTACCATCGTCCGACAATTCTCATATCTACAGCGGACGAATATGGTCAGGGTAGCGCTCGGAGTATATCGGGTTTTCACCTGCTCGATGCGATTAAGGAATCGAGCGAACACCTACTGAAATACGGTGGTCATAAATACGCTGCGGGGCTTTGTATCGAGAAGAATAAAATCGAGGCTTTCCGTGAGAGTTTTACTGCCGTCGCCAATAACCGGCTTAGCGACGATGATATGATACCGAGTCTTAAAATCGATGTTCCTATCGATGCCAACGATATCGGCAAAGAACTTCTCGACTGGCTCAAGCTCTTCTCGCCATACGGCCCCAAAAATATGCGCCCCGTATTCCTTCTTCGGGATGCCAGGCTCATTCGCCCCACAAAAATAGTCGGCAAAAACCATCTGAGGTTTAAGGTGCTTAGCTCGACCCGCGCTTTCGATGCTATAGCCTTCAGCCTGGGGGATTTGAAAGTTAAAACCGACAATGCAATCGAACCGGTCAACCTCGCGTTTGTGGTAGAGACCAACAACTATTACGGTTACCCGCAGCTCCAGTTGAAGATAAAGGATATTAATTTTGGGGATTGGCAAAAATAGGTAGAAATCGCAATCTTCCCTTAACAAAGATTTGAGGAATCTCTTTCCGTGATTCTACAGGAATCCCGGTTTTCGACTCTATCGATAATTCCGCCTCCGATGACTACGTCGTTTTTATAAAACACCGCCGATTGACCAGGCGCAGGTGCGAAAACAGCGCGGCTAAGTCTTACAATAGCTTTTTCGATTCCTGTCCTCTCCACTTCTCCGGGGGTTTCCTCTCCCCCGTGTCGTATTTGAATGCCAGTTCCTCCCTTTTCTCCAACAGGCCAGTCTGTATAGAATACGGCGTCGACCAGGCTAAATTCGCGGTTCATAACCGATTCTTTTGGGCAGATAACAACCCTGTTCGACTTCGGCTGGATTTCCAGCACATAAAGGCGTCCACTGTTCGAGGCCACCCCGAGTCCTCTTCGTTGTCCGATTGTGTATTTCGCCCAACCGTTATGTTTTCCTATTATTTTGCCCGAAGTATCGACAATATCGCCGCATTCCATCGGAACGTCGTTCCGGCGAAGAAACTCTTCGAGTCGCTCGTTACGGATAAAACATATCTCGGTCGATTCGCTCCGTTTCGATAAATTAAGCCCGTTTTTCGAAGCGATATTCCGAACTTCGGTTTTTGAAAACTCCCCTACCGGGAAAACGGTTCTGCGTATATATTCCGGCGGTAACCGATAAAGGAAATATGACTGGTCTTTCTCTGGGTCGGCTCCGCGCCGTATGCTGTCCGACCTCACTCTCGCGTAATGTCCCGTGGCTACTTTTACTATCTCCATCTCATCGGCAAATCGGAGTAGGTTTTTCCATTTGACGATGCGGTTGCAAATTACACACGGATTCTGTGTTATGCCGTCCCGATAGAGCTCGATAAAAGGTTTTATTATCGTTTTCCGAAACTCGTCTCGCAGGTCGATTTCTATATGTTTAAAATTCAGTCTATCTGCAACGTGTCGCGCCGCAGCGACATCTTCCTCGCCATCGAAAAACCGGAACGTAACGCCTAACACCTCAAAACCGCTTTCCAAAAGAAGATAAGCGGATACAGAGGAATCCACGCCGCCGGACATTCCTAAAACGACTCTATTTTTATCGCTTTTTCCGGGCATAAAAAAGGAGACTTCCGGCCACGGTATATTCCCCGCCGAGATTACTTTTTTACTTTTCGGGTTTATCCTTAAATTCGACGAAGAGTTTCTTACATTCGGGATGCTCGTCTATTTCGCCCTGTTTGCGCCAGTAATCGCAAATAGCGTGGCGGAGTGCGTCGATTCCGAGGATGCTACAATGCACTTTATGTGGCGGCAGACCGCCGAGAGCATCGACAATATCGTCCTTACTCATATCGAAAGCTTCCTCGAGGGTTTTGCCCATAACCATTTCGGTCAGGATGCTCGAAGACGCAATCGCCGCGCCGCAACCGAAAGTTTTAAATCTTATATCGGTAATTCTGTTATTTTTAACCTTGATAGAAAAACGCATCATATCGCCGCAGATAGGATTTCCGGCTTCTGCTATTGCCGAGGCATCCTCGAGTTCTCCTACATTTCTCGGGTTTTGAAAATGGTCTATGACTTTTTTCGTATACATATTATCTCCCCCTTTTTAGTATTTCGAGCCTTTCTCGCGCTTTCTCCATTGTCGGGTCGAGTGCGAGGGCCTTTTCATAATATTCAATCGCCAATTCTATATCTCCGGATTTTTCGTGTATGACAGCTATATGCTCGAATATAACAGGGTCGGGAGGGTCTGCAAGTTCTTCGGCACGCTGTAACCACTGTAAAGCCTCGTCAAGTTCCCCTCGCTTATATAAAAGCCAGCCATAACTATCGATATAGGCCGGATTATCCGGCTCCGCCCCGATGGCCAGAGATATCAATGAATCGGCAAGCTCCAATTCCCTGTCGGTTTCCACTAAAATATATCCCAAATAATTAGCGCTCAATGGGTCTTTCGGGTCCTCCGCAATAATATCCTTGAAAACGATAATCGCGGAATCCCTTTCTCCCGACCGTTCCAGAGCGTCGCCGAGGCCGAAAAGAGCTTCAAGATTATATGGTTCTATGTCGAGGGCGCGGTAGAAAGCGCTTTTCGCCGCATCGTAATCCTTCGCCCTCGATATTATTATCCCACGGTAAAGCGGAATATCGGCGCTTCCGGGGAATTCCGTCTCACCTTGTTGCAGAATTTTCAGCGCCAATTCTATGGTATCGGCGGCCTCGAGCGCCAGCGCATAGGTTACAATACCTTCGGGGTCGCGTTTTTGCGCGAGAACTATTTCTATTTGTCTTATACTCTCTTCAATCCTATCGGTCATTAGAAGAGAACGCGAATAAAACAATCTCGCTTCTCTATCGGAAGGGTCCCATTCTAAAACGCGTTCGAAATAGTCGCTCGAAGCGTCATAATCCTCCTCGAAAAACGCCAAAAACGCAACGCGACGCAGCAGGTCCCAATCATCGGGATTTCTGTCGAGATATACTTCTGCCGCATCGAGAGCCCGGGAATATTCCTCCCGGAATATCAACTGGTCGACCCATCTGCGCAAAACCCGACTATCGTCGGGTTTGAGTATCACGAACCTGCCATACGCCTCGATGGAAGAATCCGGCATATCCGAGGCTTCGTATGCAGCCGCCAGGCCGAGATAGGCCTGCGCATAACTCGAGTCCAGAGCAATCGCCGAAGAAAAACTCTCTATTGCCAAATCGAACTCGCTGCGCGTCATATATATATCCCCCAACAACGACCACGGCGCAGGCTCCTCCGGATAATCCTCGATTAGTCGACGCAATTCTTTGAGGGCTTTCTTAAGTTTGCCGATGTTTATCAAGGCGAAAGAATACTGGAAACGCACCGTAAAATCTGGTGACCCGTTCTCGATTATCCAGCGGAATTGGTCGACAGCTTTATCGTAATCCCCCATCTGTGAAGCCGCTTCGGCGGCGCCCCGTCGATAATACTCGTTATCCGGGTCTATTTTGATAGCTCTTTCGTATTCTTCGAGGGCTTCTTCTGGTTTACCTGTCTTAATGTATAAATCGGCGATACTCCTGATTATCTCCGGGTCGTCCGGGATGTAATCTTGCACGGCACGATAACACAACATGGCGCGATACGGTTCGCCTTCGAGTTCGGATAACAATCCTTGCGTGAAAAGCCTTAGCGCTGGAGGTGGAATACTCTCCCTGATATCTTCGCCTATTGCTGCGCTCACAATAATAAAAAAAGCCGTTATTATGGAAATCGGTTTTATCATACCTGAGAAGTATATGCACGAAAACGTGTAATTTCAATAACTTTCGTCTATATAGTCGTCTACATTCTAGCGTCTTATCGATGGGTGTTTTCATCTGATAATGACATATCCCCGCTTTCGCTAAAAGCGAGAGCTGCGCCGCCGAGAATACCGGCTTTCAAACCCGATTGTGCAAAAGTTATCCTGCACGAATTGAAATGCGCCTTAAATGCCCTGCGTTTGGCTTCGTTTATAAGTGGTTTAAGTAGTATCTCCTCGCCCCATTCTGTCATTCCGCCTGCAAAAAGGACACATCGCGGATTCAATATGTTTATCATATTAGCTACAGCAACGCCGATAGCCCGGGCCGTTTCGGATGCCACTTTCAACGCCGTCGGGTCGCCTTCTTTCGCCGCCGAACCGACGAGTCGGGCGTCCAGCGTATCGAAATTAGAGCCCATCATTTCCCAGAGAATGGAGCCTTTATCATTGTCCAATAGTTCCCATGCGCGGGATGCGACGCCTCTCGAACCAACAATCGCCTCGAGGCAACCACGATTGCCGCAGTTGCATAGCCGACCGTCCATATCTATTGTCTGATGGCCAATCTCAGCCGCTCCCCCCCAGGCACCGCGATATATCTTCCCATCGATAACTATACCGCCGCCGACACCGGTCCCCAGTGTAAAAAGCACGAGAGGGGATTGCCCTTTGCCTGCGCCCCAGACATATTCCGCCAGCGCAGCGATATTAGCGTCGTTATCTATTAATATATCTCTATCGAATGCTTCCCGGAAAAGCTTCCTTAAAAATATACCTCCCCATCCTTTTAGATTCGGCGCAGCTTCGACTATGCCCTCTGGCTGCCGTATCGCGCCGGGAAAACCTATCCCGATTCCCGCAATCGAACCGAAATCGGATTCGGCGATTTTCAGAACGGTTCTGGTTTCATCGGCGATTAACGAAACAGCCACGTCTGGTGGGCTTTTCGGTGTCGGGAACTCGGAAAACTCGATTACTTCGCCCTCTCGGCTTACCAGCCCGATTTTTACATTAGTTCCCCCGATATCTATTCCAACCGCGTTTTTA
>Ga0180301_10001057_pt1 | contig 21541 bp, 20 predicted proteins | sample GuaBasSediGuay16_FD_121797 | JGI IMG/M metagenome (GOLD analysis project Ga0180301, IMG submission 121797) | Subseafloor sediment microbial communities from Guaymas Basin, Gulf of California, Mexico - Guay16, Core 4569-2, 12-15 cm | ecosystem: Environmental > Aquatic > Marine > Hydrothermal...
CTATTTGCCCCACTGAATAAGCCGTCTTCTATAAAAATCACCGAACTACTTGCCATACCATTATAACCTGGGCGTGCCTGAATTCTTTTCTCTTGTTGTTTAACCGTTCTTTCGCAGGCAGATTGATGGGTAGAGAAACTTCTTCCAATATTGTATTATACTGTTTTGAAAGTGGTACCGGATAAGTCGCCACGGAGAGGTATCTGTGAGGACTTACAATAACACATCACCAATCTGATTACAGGAGAGACCATGGGTCTAATCGATGCCAAATCAGGACAGGAGTTAAAATTAAGCAGAAATCAACTGGAAGAGGCTGCCAGGGAAATGAGGCTTTTAAGCATTTTAAGCATTCATGCAGCAGGATCGGGACATCCTGGAGGAAGCCTCTCCATAATGGATATAGCCTCGGCGCTCTTTCTAAACGAAGCCAGGCTTAAGCCAGCCGAACCCGATTGGGATGAGCGCGACCATATTGTTTTTTCGGCTGGACACAAAGCACCGGCACTCTATGTTGCACTGGCAAAGGCAGGTTTCTACACCTATGAGGAGCTAATGAGCCTTCGGAAGCTGGACAGCCCCTTCCAGGGGCACCCTCATGCTCCTAAACTAAGGGGAGTAGAGGTTTCTACGGGTTCTCTGGGACAGGGATTGAGTATCTCGGTAGGGCTTGCCCTGGCAGGGAAAAAAGACAGAAAAGGATACAGGGTTTATTGCATAATGGGAGACGGGGAACAGCAGGAAGGCAGCATCTGGGAAGCTGTAATGGCCGCATCCAATTACGGGCTTGAGAATCTCTGCGCAATAGTGGATCGTAATCGTCTCCAGATCGACGGATGGGTTAACGATGTGATGAACATCGATCCGTTAAAAGATAAATACCAGTCCTTCGGATGGCATGTTGAGGAGATAAACGGACACGATATGGGTGAGATTCTCAATGCATTTCAACATGCAAGGCAGGTCAGGGGAAGGCCTACGGTTATTATCGCCAACACGGTAAAGGGAAAGGGGGTATCTTTCATGGAGAATGAGGCGGGATGGCACGGCGTTGCCACGAAAACCGAAGAGCAGTTCTACCGGGCTATACAGGATATCTCCTGTACAACAATAGGCAGAGACCGAATTGAACAATTAATGCAAGCAGCGAAAAATTATCAAAAAGAGGTAGAACAGAAACTCAAGGAGGAGCTTCCCGCATTTTCTAAAATTTACTGGTGGAATACCGGTTCCGATATGAAGGTGGATTTTGAGGCTACTCGCTTCGGCTTCGGTAGATGCCTGGAAAAGTACGGTGATGATCCGAGAGTGTATACAATTCATGCCGACATTTCAGACTCCATAAAGATATCCGATTTTGAAAAAAATCACCCCGAAAGAAAAAATCGTGTTATAAGCACAGGAATCGCCGAACAGAATATGATGACAATAGCTGCCGGATTTGCTCTGGAGGGTAAAATACCTGTAACTGGCACTTACGGAGTATTCGCTGCCGGACGCCCCTGGGACCAGCTTCGGACTACCGTCTGCTATGACAATTTAAACGTTAAGATCGGAGGCGCTCATGGTGGGATATCCGTCGGTCCCGATGGAGCAACCCATCAGGCTCTGGAGGAGATATCCCTGATGGCGGTGCTTCCCAACATGAATGTGGTTGTCCCCTGTGATTCCATAGAAACAGAGAGGTTGAGCCGGATTGTCATACTGGATATTCATGGGCCTGCATACATACGTTTTGCCCGGGAAGCTACTCCTGTAATTACGACTCATGAAACTCCCCTTTCTTTTGGCAGGGCAAATGTAATCCGTTTCCGCGGCAGAGAAGAGTATTTCAAAAAAGCCTTCGATACTGTTCTTGCAGATGATTATGAAGACGAGGGAGAAGATATTTCCTTGATTGCCTGTGGTCCCATGGTTGCAGAGGCAATGAGAGCGGCGGTCATTTTAAAAGAAGAATGTAATATCGAAACCCGTGTTTTAAATATTCATACTGTAAAACCGATCGATTATTTATCAATCAAGCGGGCTGTGTGTGAGACCGGAGCTGTAATAACCTGCGAAGAGCATCAGGCCGGAGGTTTTGGCAACATAATAGCAGGAGCAATCGGTACTCATAAGGATTACAGCACCCCTTATGTTTTTGATATGATAGGTGTAAAAGACCGGTTCGGAGAATCCGGCGGTCCCTGGGAGCTCATGACACGGTTCGGTTTAACGGCCGAACATATCACAGAGAAAGCAGTGCAACTGCTTGAACGAAAGAAAAGTGCTTGTTGAGAAGCGTTTCTTTTTGGAGCGTCATTAATCACTGCAGATTAAATTTTTAAAGGAGGAACAAACCGATGGCAGAAGAAACCAGAAAGAGGGCTAATCTTAAAGAAGGAACCACAGTGGAAAATCCGCCCGGAATCTTTAGAACCACCCTTGCATTTAACGATAACATTATGTTATGCCACATGGATATGAAAAAGGGAGCAAAAATCCCCCTTCACAGTCATCAGGCCGTTCAGGCAGGTTATATTATTATCGGTAAAGTTAAATTGTTCGACAAGGATGGACGTAGTTTTGTTGCAGAGCCGGGGGATAGCTGGTCTTTCGAATCAAACGAACAGCACGGGGCAGAGATAATCGAAGATTCGGAAGTCATAGAGTGCTTCTCCCCTATGAGACCTGAATACGTAGACTGAAACTCTAACCTTCTCCATCCAGTTGTCTTGTGATTTCCGGAATAACCTCAAAGAGGTCTCCCACTATGCCGTAATGGGCTACATCGAATATGGGAGCCTGAGGGTCCTTGTTTATGGCTATTATGATATCGGATGATTTCATTCCTGCAAGGTGCTGAATAGCGCCGGATATTCCGCAAGCAATATAGACAGTAGGTTTTACGGTTTTTCCGGTTTGCCCTACCTGATGAGAGTAGGGAATCCATCCTGCATCCACGGCGGCTCTGGAGGCTCCAACTGCTGCACCTATCTGCTCTGCAAACTTCTCGATTAAGGCGAAGTTTTTCGGATCCTGTAGGCCTCTGCCACCCGATACGATAATATCGGCATCTTCCAGACTTATTTTTTCGGTTACATCTTCGACAAAGTCAAGCACCTTTATGTATGGTTCGGGTATGGAGATGTGGTTAAACTCTACGATTTTACCCTGGTGGTCTTCGCCGACCTTCTCCGCTTCGTCCATCACCTTGTGTCTCACTGTGGCCATCTGTGGTCTGTGATTTTTACACAGAATTGTGGCCATTATATTACCACCGAATGCCGGTCTGGTCTGTTTTAAAATCTTTCTGCCATCGATTTCCTCTATAGAAAGCTCTGTACAGTCGGCAGTAAGGCCGGATAAAATCTTAGCAGCCACCGTAGGGAGGAGTGATCTGCCTATTACGGTACCCCCTCCGAGAAAGATGGCAGGCTTCTTCTCCATTAGTATCTCGCTTACCAGTTCCGCCTGAATATCCTCGGAGTAATCACCGATTTCGGGTGAGTCTATCATCCATACCTCATTCACTCCGTAAGAGATAAGCTCCTCTGCAAGCGGTCTTACGCCGTTTCCGAGTAGAATTGAGCTTAAGTTTTCTCCCAGATCCTTCTTTAATTGCTTAGCTGCTCCGATTACCTCCAGCACCACGGGAGCTAACTTTCCCCTGTGATGTTCTGCGTAAACGCAAATCCCTGCATGTTTAGAGATATCCTGCCCTTCGAAAGTCTGTCTGTAGATCACTATTGCTTCGAATTTTTTACATGCATCCACACAGGCTCCGCATATTGTACATTTTTCAAGATCGATAACCGCCTTCTTCTCCACCATTGTGATGGCGTCGTAGGAACATGCCTTTACACACAGCTTACATCCGGTACATTTCTCCGGTATTACCCTAATCGGTTCCATCTTTAATTCTCTCCTCATCACCTTTTAAGTTGATACCCGCTTTCTTAAGCTCTCTTAAAAGAGAAGCCACTCTCTCTTTAGTTTCACCATTCTCGAATATCTTGCCACGTGGTGATTTCGGCGGGGTAAAGATTTTAATTACCTGTGTGGGCGAGCCGGTCAGCCCGATCCTGTTTGGATCGACTTCCAGATCATCCTTACCCCACCTGATTATCTCCTTTTTTTTCGCTTTCATCATAGTCCGGAGTGACGGCAGTCTGGGTTCATTTATCTCCTTTACCACAGTTAGTACAACCGGTAGCCTGGTCTTAAGGCGAACATAACCTGTCTCAAGCAGTCTTTCCACGGTTATTGTTGTGTCCTCGTCAATTTGTTCGATTTTTCTTATGTTGGTGATACAGGGAATGCCAAGATTTACTCCCACACCGGGACCAACCTGGCCGGTATCACCATCTATTGCCTGTCTTCCCATAAGAATAATGTCGGCACCGCCCAGTTTCCGTATCCCCGCTGCGAGAGTATAGGCAGTTGCCAGGGTATCGGCCCCTGCGAAGGCTCTGTCTGAGAGAAGGTATGCATCGTCTGCGCCCAGACTCAAGGCCTCTCTCAACGCATCTTCTGCCTGGGGAGGACCCATTGAGAGTATGAGTACCTCACCTCCAAACTTCTCCTTTAAGCGGACACCCTCTTCTATTGCATAGGTGTCGAATGGGTTGATTATGGATTCAACGCCTTCCCTTATGAGTGTATTTGTTTCGGGGTTTATCTTTACGTTGGTTGTATCAGGTACCTGCTTAATGCATACAATTATCTTCATTTAAAATACTCCTGAAGAATTTTCAATTTTTACCGCTAGCTTACAGCCCCAAAAATGGGATGTTGACTCCTTTGGCCTTCCCTTTCGATCGGAGTTTTTTCTCGAAGGTGTTAACAAATCCATTAAGTTTCTATTTTCTATTCATTACCGTTAAATCTGTCAAGACTCAAGTGCTCTATCAGCAGGGTTTTTTCTCCGGTAGCAATATATTTAGCCAGATCCCTTCCGATTGCAGGACCTTCGATAACACCGTTCCCCCCACAGCCTATTGCCAGAACATAACCTTCAACAGGAGTATCACCCAGTACGGGCATGAAATCCTTTGGCTCAGCCCTGTATCCCAGCCAGGAAAATGCCACACCGCTTTCAAGCAGTCCGGGCACATGTTTTTCCAGCTCTCCGAATAGAAACTCCAGAAAATACTCGTCCGTACCTCCCCTGTCAGGGAGTGCGTCCGGATCCCAGACTCCTGCATGTTGAGGATCGCTTAAATCCATGGTCAAATGAGCTTTGCAGATAAAGATGTTATCCCCTTCGGGTCTTGCGTAGAAAGTTGGATATTTGAGCACGGGAAACTGGTAGTCGAGCTTCTTTTTGGGGGGAACCAGAAAAAACGCCTCCGCCTTTGTGTGCCAGATGGGCAGTTCCAGCCCTACCATTCTTCCGGTATAGCGGGTCCATGGACCGGAAGCATCCACCACTAAATCCAGATCGAAGCTTCCGTTGTTTGTCTCCACACCGGTAACTCTATCTCCCCTCATATTAATTTTCTCTACTTTAGTGGAAGTCAGTACCTGCGCTCCGTTTTGACGCATCTTTTTTGCGAAGGTATTCGAAGCCATTGTACCGTCAAAATAGCCGTCATCTGCTGTCCAACCTGCACCGAGGATTCCCTCAAGACTTAAATCCGGTACTATCTTTCGAATATTATCCTTGTCGGTTATATATTCACCTTCGTAACCTGCCGATTTTGCAAGGGCGATGCCTGTTTTGATAAATTGTTCTACATTTTCATCGGTAGCTACCACCAGAGTTCCCGTATTATCGAAACCTGCAGAACCCTTCTCTTCTTTCTCCAGATTTGTGTAAGTCTGAAACCCGTACAGCCTTACATCCCAGTACTTGTGGCTCAAGGAATCATCGAAAAGACACACTGTTCCTGCCGTTTTCGCAGTTGTTCCCGAGCCAATCTGACTTTTCTCAAAAAGAGTAACATCTATACTATTATAGAGGCTTAAATTGTAGCCCAGGGTTGTCCCCACAATCCCGCCTCCAATAATCCCTACTCTTTTTTTTGCCATAGTAATTCCTCCGTGTAAGTTAAATTATTGTGGAAGACTGACGCTCTGCGAAGCCTTCTAAACCGAAATTGGAGCTGACAGTCCTCGCTACGCTCCTCCTGCAGCTCAATTTGGTTATCTACTGAAACCGAACTCACTGCCCGAGCGATATTAAATCCGCCTTATTTTCTAAGAAAAACCACCTTCTCCAGTCCTGTTCTCCTACCCTTTTTTTCTTTCTCTCTGCTGAAGCCAATGGGTACTACCGCAATTAGCTCATACTCTTCGGGAGCACCGCACAATTTTCTCACCTCATCCATTTTGTTGCGGATTTCCGCAATCCAGACTGCTCCGAGACCGAGTGCGTGAGCTGCCAGAAGCATGTTCTGAATACAGGCTCCCATGGTATTGGCATCCTTAACCACGTCGTAGGTAACGTTGTGATCGAGAAACACCGCTATTATTACCGGTGCGTTTTCCAGAATATTGGTATGTATGGTCTGTTTGGCTATCTCCGATTTGAGTTTTTTATCCTTTACAACTGCAAATCTCCAGGGTTGATTGTTCTTCCCCGACGGCGCCCAGATGCCGGCTGTGAGTATCTTCTCTATAAACTCATCTGGAACATCCCTATCGGTGTATTTGCGAATACTTCTTCTCGTTCTGATTGCTTCCAGAACATCCATGGCAAAGCTCCTTGTTAAATATTATCGTTCAGTCTCTGCAAATCTCCGTGCCCCCTCTTCCATAGAGAACATCTTTTGCATGAGCCAGGTGGCCGATAAAGGCCTTTTTCCCATTGGCGCCTTCCATGAAGCGAATACATGCCTTTACCTTCGTTAACATGCTACCGGCAAGAAAGTGCCCCTCGTCGAGATATTTTTTCGCCTCGGATATGGTCATTCTGTCTATGTCGGCTTCATCCGGCTTATGAAAGTTGATCTTTACCTTGTCTATATCTGTTAAGATATAAAACTCATTCGCATCTATGGCCTCCGCCATCCTCTCCCCTGCCAGGTCCTTATCAATAACGGCAAACACTCCCCGTAATCGGCCGTCTTCCTTAATTACGGGTATTCCCCCGCCTCCGGAGGCGATGACCACATAACCCATATCAAGCATGTTTTTTATAGCTTCGCTTTCTATGTTTCTTATGGGATCCGGGGATGGAACGACTCTCCTGAACGGCCTATCGGTTGATTCCAGAGGTTTAACCTGTTTTATGACCATGCCTTTCATTTTCTTATCCAGGTATTCTTTACCCGCCGGCGGGTTAAGCACATACCCCTTCTCCTCTACGAGTTTCTCTGCTTCCTCTTTTGAAAAAAACTCTCCCACCGGTTTGGTGGGATCGAGGAAATCGGGGTCTTCCTTGTCAACCAGCACCTGATTCACAAATGCGACTACTCTTCCTTTTTCTCCCAGTTCCCTTCGCCAATCGGTGCATTTAACGAGCTCGTTCTGGAGTGATCGCATTAACATGTACCCTATCTGCCCCTGGGTCATCGCACCGATTATGTCCAGATCCTGAGGGGGAACCAGATCCTGGGCTTCCTCCTGTTGAACCAGTAGATTTCCGCTCTGGGGGCCGTTTCCGTGTGTGATGGCCAGTCGATTTTCAGGACCGAGTGAGCCCAGCAGGTCCACAATTATTTTTGCAGTTTCCTCACAGTTTCTAAACTGTTCTTCCGAAGTTCCTCTCTCATCTGCCTGTTTGATTGCGTTTCCACCCATTGCTATAAGTACTCTGCGAATCATCTTTTTATTTCCTCCTTAAGAAAATTAAATTGCCATTTTTTGCGGAGACCAACAAAAGAGGGTACGGCGACTCCGTAAATCTGCTAAAGTTCTTCTATCCTATTGCATTATCAGGCTCATGATTGCCTTTTGAGCATGAAGTCTGTTTTCGGCTTCCGTCCAGGTAGCCTCAGCCCGCGGGCCGTCGAGCACCTCATCTGCAACTTCCATTCCTCTTTCGCATGGCAGACAGTGCATGTACTGGATATGGTCTTTGCCCATCTTCATCCGCTTTTCATCCACTATCCAGTCTTTGTACTTGTTAAAAAGTTTGGCCATCTCCTCGTGCTTCGGTTCTTTTTCAAAAGGAGGAAGCAGATCGAGACATACATGATTTTTCCCGTAAATAATATCCGCATCCTCGAAGGCGTCCTCAAATCTATCCGAGGTCTGGTATGTGCCTCCGTTAGCTTCTACGTTGGCCTTGATTGCAGCCTCAATCTCAGGATCTATCCTGAGCTCTGGAGGTTTGGCATATACGATGTTAGGTCCAAAAAAACTTGCCGCATACATAACATCATGATGGGGAGCTATGGGTTTCTTTGTGCTTCCCGAGTAGGTCCATGCGACACCTACCTTCAAACCCCTTAAATCACGGCCAAAGTACTCCCACATGGTCATCACATCCGCCGTACCCTGGCATGGGTGATAGATGTTATCTTCCATGTTGATAACAGGAATTGTCGCCCACTTTGCAAACTCCTTTATAACCCTTAAGCCCTTGTCGTACTCCCAGTCAACCACATCACCGAGAATACGGATAGCAATTGCATCACCCATACCGGAGAAAACCCTGGCCATATCGGATATCCTCTCTGTCTGGTAAGGGACATCTTCTCCTTCCAGGGAAGGCACGCGGGTGGCGCTGGGCTGGAGAAAGTGTCCGTTGCCTCCTAACTGAAATATACCGGCTTCGAAACTGTTCCTTGTACGGGTCGAGGGGTTGAAGAACATCATAAAGAGTGTCTTCCCCTCCAGAAGCTTGTGCGGCCTTCTCACCGCGTAGTCCTCTTTAAGCCTTAGAGCCATCTCCAGTATGGTCTCAAGCTCGTGCTTGCTGAAATCACGTAGTGTAATAAAATCGCGTCCTCTCAATGCTTTTGTTAACATGATATAATCTCCTTTCTTTCTATATAAATAAAATTTTTTTTATCCCTCTCCGAACTGTTTTCGCCACTCCTTACCTATTTTCTCCATCTCAGAATCTGCACCTGTGCGGCGCATCCTGTGCAGGTGGGGAAGACCGAGCTGCCACTCCTGCATCCACCTGGTGGCAAAATCCCCCCTCTCTGTCTCCTCGAATATTTTCTGTATCTCATTGTAGTTAATTACTCGTGGACCGTTTGTTCGCACTGCAAACTCACATGTTCTGCTGCTAAGCTTCGAGATGTACTCTTCTATACCTGTTTCATCCATTACATCCACCACAGAGCGGAGAGAACGAATCGCCTTCGCGTATGCAAAGTAGGGGTTATACCCGTTCTTAACCATGGTCTCAAAAACAGCCTTCATGAGATGTATGGTTCCTCCGTAGAGTACCTGTTCTTCGAAGTTATCCCCTTCGGTTTCTTCCTGGAAGGATATCTCCACGACCCCAACCCTGGTACTCCCTGCTCCCTTTGCCAGAGCTAAAATTATGTTTAGTGCATCGCCTGTAACATCCCTGTCAACTGCCACAGCGCCATATATCCCAGAACCTGATAGAAACTTCTCCCTTACCAGATGTCCCGGTGCATTTGGAACAAAAAGTACTACATTTACATTTTCAGGAGGCACTATCCCCCCGTAGAGGACATTGAAGCCATGGCAGAAGCTTAAAGTGCAGTTCGGCCTTAAATTACTGTGGATAGCTTCCTTGTAAACAGTGGGTTGTACAGGATCTGCAAGTAAAACGTGTACTACATCCCCTTTTCTGGTTGCCTCATCTATAGGCATAACTGTAAATCCGTCTTTTTTGGCCTTATCCCAGTCAGGGAACTGTTCTCTTGGTCCTGCCCCTACTATCACCTTAAGCCCACTGTCTCTTAGACACTGAGCCTGGGGTCCCCCCTGAATACCATACCCGAGTACGGCAATTGTTTTATTTTTTAAAATATCCAGATTAACATCCTTATCCCTGTAGATCTTGCTACCCATTTCAACTCCCTCCTTAATAAAAATGCCCTTAACCGGTTATGGTATCATCGGGAAGATCGACTACCGGTACAGAATGTTATAGGTATCTGAAATGGATATCATTTTTTTAAATGATACCCATCTATGTATTTACAATATTTTAATATAAATTAAAAAAATTGTCAAGCTTAAGGAGGCAAAAATATTAAGACTTTCCTTATGCTTCTTGCACTCTGTATAGCATTATAGGCCAATCATTGACAGAATGAGAGCCATACGGATAGATACACTGTACAATATGGCTTTAAAATAAATCTCTCCGGGACTTTTGTCGATGCGTAGATCCATCTCTCCCGGACGACGCGGTAGGGTGTGTGTGACATACAGCCGTTTATTTGCCTTGAAGGCTCTCTCTATTGTTTCGTATTTTACATAGTAGTTATCCATTATTTTTTTAAACTCTTCTGCATCTTCTCCCTTGGGTGCACTGCATCCCGGCAGATAGACAAGATCCATATCCGATATAAACTCATTGAACTCATCCTTGCTTTGATCGAAGACCTCCTTTACCTTGCTGTTAAAGTTGCGTACTTTTTGCATTATAGATTCAGGGGTACGAAGCCTCTCTAGCGAAGCCATATAAAGATCCGCTCCAAGTCGGGCTAAAGCGTAAGCCATGGAATGTCCCGTTCTAGCATGAATAAGATCCGGGCTTGCAATGCAGACCTTTAATCCTTCGATTTTTCCGTACATCCGCCATATAGTGTAAAGATCAAGCAGTGACTGAGTGGGATGTTCGAAGTGGCCAAAGGCTCCATTTATGACGGGACATTCGGAATAGGATACAGCCTCCATTGCCTCATTCTCATCGGGGTGCCGCAGTACAATAATATTGGCGTACTTTGAGACGACTTCCATCATGTCGTTCAAAGTCTCTTCCTTGGCTGATGAAGAAGTTATAAGAGGAGTAGTCTCTGTTATTACCATTCCACCAAGCCGGTTCATGGCTGTCTCAAAACTCATTCTTGTTCGTGTGCTGGGTTGAAAGAAGAGGGTGGCCATCTGACAGCCGGGCAGGACATTCAATTTCGATCTGTTCCATGGTTCTACCATGTACGCAAGTTCGAATAGTTTATATATTTGCTCATTCGTTAGATCATTTATAGATATAAGATTTTTTCCGATAAATCCGATATCATCTACCGATTTTTTCAAGGATCGCACTTCTCTTTCCATTTTTACTCCTTTGTTAGATATGACTTCCCCTCAACGGGGGGGGTTTACAACCATGTTGAGCCGCTGGCCGAACGAAGTGAGGACTATAAGTCCCAACTCGTTTTTCGAAAGGTGCGCGAAGTGTCGGCCTTCGACTATTTAAATTTATTCTCCGATTTGAAGATCCCCATCGAAATCTCTGTTTACGTCTTTATACAGGAGATACCTTCCTCTCTCCCATCCTGTAGAATAGAAAAACTGCGGACAGTAGGGTGCAATATAGATATAGTCATCTTTCTGTACTTCGTGATAATCGCCTCCTAACCAGTAGAGACCTCGACCTTCAAGCATATAAATACCGTGTTCCATGATATGACTCTCCACAAAGCCGAAATAGATACCGGGCTCAAAATTGAGAATGTTGAATGCCAGATCGTAAGAGATATCTTCTTCATGAGGGATCAGATGCTGTTCCATGTAGGTATCTACAGGAACGGCCTCTACTCTCTTCTCATTGCTTACTATCAATTGAGGTTTTACCCCGTCTATCTTTTTGTATTGTTTCTTCGTCCACAAAACCCTGCTCTTCCTATTACCGGTGTTCTCTATTGTAAAATCCGTCTTTTCCGGTAGATAGACATATCCACCCTCATCCAGCTCTCTCTTCTCTCCCTCGATTACCACCGTTAAATTGCCTTCCAGAACGAAGAGAAAATGCTCCAGCCTATTGCTGATCGGTTTTTCTGTTCCGCCACCCGGCTCAATATGGAGCTCATGCTGGATAAATCCCGCCCCCACAGAAGGGGTAACAAGTACCCTGGAGAAAGCCCCTTTGAAACCGGGAAGAACGGTCTCGACCCGATTTGCCTCGGGCAGAAGGTAATAAGAGCCCGGTTTTGTTACGGCTCTGCACCTTGAAACAATATCTGCTTCTTCAGGGATATACCTTTGATTCATCATAACCTCCGTAAATCCTTTTACTTTAAAAAAAATCAGCGCATCTCAGGCCGTCATATTTTACTTTTTATAGGCTGATAAGAAAATCTCCGAAAAACCTTTAAGCTTCTTACCTAAAGGCGCCGAATACCGCCTCCTTTTACTGTGGGTGATACCGTACTGATGGTAAAGCTCAATGAGCTTTAAGGCACATACAAAACCATCCAGCACGGGTACACCTGTTTTCTTCTCAAGTTCCTTATCGAAACCCGTCATTCCCGCGCATCCGAGACATATAACCTCGGCTCCGTCTTTTTCTATGGCAGCCAGAGCTTCTCTCTCTATCTTTTCCCTAACAACCTCTTCGCTTTCTTCCTTGAGAGCAGCTACAGACATACCTGTGGTTCTTACGGAAGCACACCTCGATCTTACACCGTACTTCTCCACGGCTTCTCTCAGCAGGGGCTTCCATCTGTCGTTTGTGGTTACAATACTGAACCTATCTCCCAGGGTGCAGGCAACCATTACAGAAGCTTTCGCTATTCCTATTACCGGTTTTTCAGTTATCTCCCTTATCGCATAAGTGGAGAGGTGATCGCTGTAACAGGCAATTATGAATCCGTCGTAATCGGTCTGATGCTCAAGGAAAGTTTTTACCGTGGCCGTTACACTCAACGCTTCATCATAGGAGCCTTCGATGGACTGTGGTCCCGAATCCGGTGAAATTACCTTAACCGTTGTTGTAGAAAGGGCGTATTTTTCTGCCGTCTTTTCCAGCGCTTTATTGAAGCTTATGTTTGTATTCGGGTTGATTGTAAGTATTCTCATTAAACCGATTCCTCTACAGTATTTCTCGAAAGATACTCTCCCCTTCCAGTTTTTACTTCGAAATCACCTTCACGAAAAATAACTTCTCCTCTGGAGATGGTCATTTTGACCACCCCGTAAAGCTCTTTCCCCATAAAGGGAGATAACTTATTCTTATAGAAAAGTTTCTCTTCGGTTACTTTCCATCTGCCTTCGGGATCGAAGAGAACAATATCGGCATCCGAGCCGGGATGAAGGCTGCCCTTTTTCGGATAAAGAGTGAATATCCTTGCAGGATTGTAGCTCATCATTTTTACAATGAGATTAAAGGGTAACCGCCGTTTTTTTACACCCTCCGTGAATACTACAGAAAGCATGGTCTGTACTCCGCTTATCCCCCCCCAGGCTTTCCAGATATTCCCTTCTTTTTCTTCAGCAGTACAGGGAGAATGATCGGATCCTATAACATCTACCATTCCTCTCTCTAAACATTTCCATAGAGCCTCCACCTCTTCTCTGCTCCTTAAAGGAGGCGCACACTTTGCTACAGGGCCGAGCTTAAGAAAATCTCTATCGGTTAGAGCCAGGTAATGGGGACATGTTTCGACGGTTATCCTGTTGCCTTCTCTTTTTGATTCGTTTATTGATTCAATACACCCGGGAAGGGTTGTGTGCAGGAAGTGCAGTCTTCCTTTACTGCTCGATCTTGTTTTAATAAATAACGCCCGGTTTACAGCCTCTTCTTCGGCTAAAGACGGCCTCGAATCGAGAAAAGCCTGAGGGTCTGTCCGTCCCTCCTCCTTAAACTTATTTGATAAGAAAGCAACCACAGACTCGTTTTCCGCATGAAGACCGAGAAGGGCATTCATCTCTCCTGTTCGGTTTAAAGCCTCAAGTAACTCCCTGTCATTTATATTTTTAAACTCATCGATACCCGAATCACTTAAAAAACCTTTAAATCCTACTACTCCACCCGAATTGAGTTCGCCCAGACAGGGGAGGTTAGCCGGTGTAACTCCTCCCCAAAGGGCAAAATCAATAATGGAGTTCTCTATGCCTGCTCTAATCTTATTCTCCAGTTCTTTCCTGGTAAGTGTACATGGTGTAGAGTTAAGGGGCATATCGATTACTGTAGTTACACCCCCCGCCGCCGCACTCCTGCTACCTGTTGCAAAACCCTCCCAATGTTCCCTTCCTGGTTCGTTGAAATGAACATGAGAGTCTATAATTCCGGGAAATACAAAAAGTCCCTCGGCATCTATCGCTTCTTCTGCTGTAGTGGCAGGTGCATTGGAAAGGAGACCTGCGATTTTCTCTTCTTTTATACAAATATCCGCCTTAAACGATTCGACCCCTGTAAAGATGACTCCGTTTTTTATTATCAAGTCATATCTTTTATTTTCCATGTTATGTTTTCCCCAATAAATAGCAGATTTGATGCTGGTATTTCTTAACCACCGAGATAAAACTTCCTGACATGATCGTTTTTTATAAGGTCTTTTGATTCCTGCTCTAAGACGATATTACCCGTTTCAAGAACATAGCCTTTATTGGAAATCTTAAGGGCCATCTTTGCATTCTGCTCCACAAGAATTACGCTTAGCTTCTCCTGCTCGTTTATTACTGTTATGGCTTCTCCTATTCTCTGTACCAGGTTCGGTGCCAGGCCGAGGGAGGGTTCATCTAGGAGAAGCAGTTCCGGCCTGGCCATGAGAGCACGACCAATGGCAAGCATCTGCTGTTCCCCTCCGCTTAATGTGCCACCCTGTTGTCGCAACCTCTCCTTTAATCTGGGGAAATAATCAAAGACCATCTCCATATCTTTTTTTATTTCCTGCCCATCCCTCCTGAGAAAGGCACCCATCAACAGATTATCCTTTACGCTCATAAACGGATATATATGTCTCCCCTCCGGTACCATGGCAATTCCAAGGGATACTACCTTTTGAGGGGGGAGGACATCTATTCTTTGATCCTTGAACCATATCTCACCCGAACCTATCTTCACCAGGCCGGTTATTGCCTTTAATGTAGTGGTTTTTCCTGCGCCGTTTGCTCCGATCAGGGTAATTATGTTTCCCTTCTCGAGGGTTATGCTTATCCCTTTAAGAGCCCTGATGTGGTCGTAATTGACCTCTATATCTTTCATCTCAAAGTACATCTTCAAGCTCTCCCTCTTCTTCCTTGCCCAGATAGGCTTCAATTACAGCTTCGTTTTGTTGAATTTCTGCAGGTTTTCCTTCCGCAATTTTTTCTCCAAAGTTCATTACTACTATCCTGTCGCTTATGCGCATCACCGCTCTCATATCGTGCTCTACCAGAATTACAGTTACTCCCTTTTGGTCTCTTATACCCCTGACCATCTCCATGGCTCTGTCCGTCTCCTCTGCATTCATTCCTGTGAAGGGTTCATCCAGCAGAGCAAGTTTAGGGTCTGCAGACATGGCAATAGCCATCTCAAGAGCTCTCAGATGACCGTGAGGTAAATTGCTTGCAATTTCATCTTTATACTGTTCTATACCGAAATAGTTGAGCAACTCTCTGGTTCTTCTCTCAACCTCAAGGTGATCTGCTTTAGCTCTGGGGCTATTAAAAAATTCCTCAAGATCGTTTGATTTGAAATGCAGATGATTTGCAACCTGCACATTGTGAAACACATCCATCTCTTTGAATACGGTAGTTTCCTGAAAGGTTCGAATTATTCCGAGCTTTGCTATTTTGTGGGTGGGCATTCCGGTAATATCTTCACCTTCAAAAATAATTTTCCCACTGGTAGGCCTGTTGTAGGAAGTTATTAAGTTAAACAGGGTGCTTTTACCGGCCCCGTTAGGACCTATAACAGCCAGTATTTCTCCCTTATCTACATGAAAAGTTAAATTATTGACTGCTGTTAACCCGCCAAATCTCTTGGTTAGATTTTCTACTTCCAATATAGCCACTTTCTACCCTTCCTTTTTTAAGCTTTTTCTGCCTGAATCGGGATTGTAACTTTTCAATAGCTTATCTGCCTCTGTGGTTTCCAACTCCTTCTCTTTTCGTTTCCCGAAAACTTTACCCAAGTTTAAACTCATAAGACCGTTGGGAAGCCACAGCATAAGTGCGATCATGATACATGCATATATTCCTTCCTGATATTTCTGGATAAACCTTAAAACCTCAAAAGCCCCTGTTAAAACAAAGGCACCAAGTATGGGGCCTGCCAGATAATCGAGACCACCCAAAAAGCAGTAGAGCATGAAGTATACAGAATCGTTTACCTGAAAGCTGGCGGGGAATATATTCTGATAGAAAACCGTAAAAAGCGAACCTGCTATGCCTCCCAAAAAGCAGCAGATCGAGTATGCCATTATTCTGTATTTTACGATATTTATTCCGCAACTTCGGGTCAGATCTTCACTTATCCTTATTGCCTTAAATATCCACCCTATGCGGCTCTTGTAAAGCCTCCATACTGCAAGAAATACTATAATAAGTATTGTTGCAGATAGATAGTAGAAGAAGATATTACTCCGCCCGAAATTGGGAATGATCGTAATACCTGCGATTGAAAGGGCTCCGGGTCTTGGTATCCCCATTATTCCGTTCCCGCCGTTGGTAAGCCCTTCTGCATTCAAGAAAATGAGCCTGAAAGTCTCTGTGAGACTCAAAGTCAACATTGCAAAATACACGCCTTTGAGGCGAAGGATGACGAGGCCGAATAAAAAACCTATCAGTGCCGCCAATAGCCCAGCCAGGAGAAAACTCTGCCAGAAGGAGAAACCTGCCTTCATGATCAATATGGCGGTTGTATATCCTCCTATGCCTGCAAATGCACCCTGACCGATATTTATCCTTCCTATGCTGAAAGTTATCCATACACCCAGGCTGGCGCAGCTCAAAAGAGATGCGGTAATTACAATGTTCAATAAATATCTCTGGTTTCTGAAAATTATTGGAAGGACAATCAGATAGATAAATAATAAGGTAGCTACTAATACAATTCTTGCATAATTTTTCTGGTTCATTTCTCTCGCTCCGATCTAACCCCAGGGTTTCCCCATTATTCCCTGAGGCCTGAAAATCAGCAGCAGTATTATCATGGCAAAAATGATAAGGTATGTCATCGATCCGGAAATAAGGCCGTAACCGAAGGATTCCACCATCCCCAGGAGGAACCCTCCGATTATTGCACCAGGTACTACACCGGCACCACCTATCATGATCATCAAGAAGCTTTTTATTGTTATTGGGGTGCCCGAACCGGAGAAAATCGGAAAGGTGAGAGCCAAAAGTCCTCCTGCAAGCCCGGCTAATGCAGCCCCTACTGCAAATCCCAGCATGGTTATTTTGTTTACATCGACACCCATCAAATAGGTTACTTCCTTATCCTGAGCCAGGGCGCGCAATGCTCTGCCTGGTCTTGTTTTGTAAATAAAGACCAGCAGTCCGATTATTAGAAGAACAGACATAAGAATTATGAACGCCCTGTCGGCAGGTAAATAGCCACCAAAAATCTTTATTACTCCGTGAATAAGTGGAGGTACTCCCTGCTCCTTATATCCGAATGCTATCAGAGCAATATTCTCAAGAAGCAAGGCCGTACCCATTGCCAGTAGCATGGAGCTCTCTTCTCTTCTTCCAAGGGTTAAGACACGTCGGAAGAAGAATTTTTCAAAAATAACGCCAATTAATGCCAGTGTCGGAATACACATAAAAAGAGCAAAAAAATAGTTAAGTCCAAAGACATAGTAGAAATAATAGACTACAAATCCGCCAAGCATGTACATCTGGCCATGTGCAAAGTTAAGAATGTTCATTATGGCAAATATAAGGGTAAGACCAAGAGCGATAAGTGCATAGGATAAGCCCAGCATTAGCCCGTTAAGAATCATCTGAATTACCATCTACCACCCCTCTTCTTTTTTAGCATATTTCTTTTATTCTATATAAAAATCGTCTCGAAGGAAATAACTCCGGTTTAAAATATTTTCCTCGGCTAAAACTGCATGAATTGCATTCATGTTCATGTATCAAGATTAAGACAGGGGGCACTACCTCTTAGAACAGGCCCCCTGTCGATTCTTTCAACCTTTAATCGCCAACACTACCCACAAACAGTGTTTCCAGTTCTCCACCTTTAACCTGATTTACCACCATGGGCACATCCAGTTGTCTCGGTTGTCCAAACCATTTTTCACCGACAAACCTGAACCTGCGATCACCTTTTACGAAAGGATTCTTCACATCTACATTGGGCATGGCCTTTTTAAAAGCCTCTACATCTGTTAGAGCTGCTTTTCCTGCAGCCTGAAGACCCCATATAATTGCAGGAAGAGCGTATACCTTTGTACCTGCCTCATCGTTCCATTCACCCGCAACTTCTTCGTAAACTTTTCTGAAGTATTTCATCTCTTCGGTCTCTATTTCCGGGGTGGTGGCACCGCCTACGAAGATAAACCCTTCTGCATTTTTACCTGCAACCTTGTTAAGTGTAACCAGATCCTGAGAGGTTTCGGTAGAGATTAACCCCTTATAACCCAGATCACGTGCTGCATTGAGGAGCAAAGGAGCATCACCGGGGCTTACACCGGAAAGCACAATAAGATCGGGATTGTTTTGTATTACTTTTGTCATTACAGGATAAAAATCAGTTGTACCCGGCTCATAGGTATCTTTCCATGATACCACATTGAGGCCAAGTTCGTTCGCGGCATCTACACCCCATTTTCTCTGATTGAGCGGATCCGGCTGATTTCTTGCAACAAAGGCTACTGATTTGATTCCCCTGTTTTCCATAAGCCACTTGTAGATAACAGGACCGCTCTGGTAAGAGGCGATCATACCAAGTATTGCGTTTTCATTGGGCGGTGAGAATAATTCTTTGTTGAAACTATAGGGAATGTATACCACCCCTCCGTCATGGAAGACCGGTGAAACGCTTATGGCCGTGTTGTCTACATTCGGTCCTATCACATAATGGAAACCCTCGCTCACAAGCCTCTCTGCGCCTGTTACTGCAACCTTCGGATCCTGCTTGGTATCGATACTGGTAACTTCGATTTTGTACTTCTGACCATCGATTTCTACACCACCCCTCTCATTGTAAATCTTTGCGTTTGCCTCCGCACAGTATTTACATACCAGGCCCCACGAGGCGGCATGACCGGTCATTACACCAAGAACACCGATCTTGAGCACAGGCATCTCTGTTTTTGCCTCTGCTTTTCCTGCCTCTTTCTCTCCTCCGGCGAAAGCTTGAGGAATTGCCAGAAAAGCCATCGCTGTGATAAGTACTACCGCCAGAAACTTCTTAACATCTTTCATCTAAACCTCCTGACTATTATGATATTTTAACTATAACTAGCAATATTATTAAAAAATTTTCAATACTTCTATTGAATTATTTTTAATTTTTTTTATAAATACCATCTTGATTTAATATCAATTCTTTAATATATTGTTTACCGTTAGTTACAACAATTCAATTTTTGGAGGGATTTGTGTCAGAAAAGATTCGACCAAGAGCTTTATCTGAGGAAGATCATAAAATTTTGCACATAATCTCTACTATAGTAGAGGGCATCGGAAGGCAATTCGGTAAGTTCTGCGAGGTAGTTCTTTTCTCTCTCGAGGACTTTGAGAATGCAATCGTTGCAATTAAAAACGGGCAAGTTACCGGCCGTTCGGTTGGTGGCCCCATGACTAACTGTGCCTTAAGCGCATTCAAGAAGGCTGATATGACAAGGGACGATGTATCGGAGCCTTTCTACAACAAGCGTAAAGACGGAAAAACTCTTAAATCCACAACCACAATCATTCGCAATTTCCAGGGGAAAGTCATCGGATTTCTCTGCATAAACTTCGACATATCTGCACCCTTTGCGGAAGTAATAGAGTCTTTGCTGGACCACATCTCCGGCGCTAAAGAGTTCTCCGAGCAGTTTCCCGCCACTGCAAAAGACCTGGTTGACACCTCCTTTAACGAGGTGATGGAAGAGATTCACCGCAGAACAGGTATATCTCCCACCCAGAAGAACAAACTTGTTGTGGAAGCACTCTACAAGAGGGGTGTCTTCCATGTAAAGAATGCCATCGATATCGTTGCCGATAAGCTCGGCGTCTCCAGGTATACAATCTACAACTACATAAGAGAAGTTAAGACAGCTCTGGGTGAGACAGAAATAGAGAAACTCTACGTGTAAATCTTGAGTTTATCCGGAATGTGTGGGGAAGATAAATATTGAGACCTCTTACACTGGCTCTGGCTCAGACAAACCCCGAACTCGGGAATCTCGAAGGTAATCTTTCAAACATTCTTAAACTCATCGAAGAAGCCGGCCGAAAGGGAGCCGATTTTGTGGTTTTCCCCGAATTGGCTTTAACAGGATACAATCAGGAGCTTTTAGGGGATAAATTGCTTGAGCTTGCTTTAAACTTAGAAGATAAGCCCATGAAGGATTTAAATGAGGCTGCCTGCGACAGTGGTTTGTATGTAGCTGTTGGATTTATTGAGAAACGGACGATACCGGGTGTCATTTTCAACTCGATAGCGCTGTTTTCCCCGGAAAGCTTACCACCTGTAAGTGTTGCCAAGGTGCACCTTTTTACAGCGGAGAAGCTACACTTCAGGGCTGGATCGGAGCTTAAAACATTTAAGATAAAACACGGTACTGTGGGGCTTTTTATCTGTATGGATATAGGATACCCGGAAGCCTCAAGAATTCTGGCCCTGCAAGGCGCTGAATTGTTGATAGCTCCTTCCTGCTGGATCAGGGAAGACGAGGATTTGTGGGAATTACACCTGCGGGCTCGTGCTCTTGATAATCTTCTGTTCGTTGCCGGCTGTAATCGAGCAGGTGTTGAGGGAAACCTATCCTACATAGGTCAGAGCATGATGGTCGACCCTAGAGGGCATGTCATCTCCCGGCTTAAACGAGATGATGAAGACAAACTGCTTGTAACGAAAATCGATTTAGACGAAGTCCCGAAAGCCCGTCGCCGGGCTTTACACTGGCTTGGCCGCAGGCCGGAATTGTACGGCCCTGTGTCGGATGTGAGGGTGGATTGAGAAGCGCTGGAATTGGAAATTAAAAAAGTATCATTGAATTACAAGGAGAGCACTTATAACTCCTTCCAGTCTCAAACTTTTAATGGTGTTCTAAGTCCAAACAAAGAGGATGGTCATCTACCCGGTATTTGCAGACGACCATCCTTCTTTTTTACAGTTTCTTTCTTTTCAGAATGCAGGCAATTCGGGTAATGATTCACCAAACCATTTTTTCGATAGCTTGTCTAGATCCCCACTCAATTTTTTCCGGTAGATAAAGACATTTACCCAATACAGCAGGTCAACCTCTCCCTTGCGTATACCGATATGGCATGGCGAGTGTTGGATAATGAATTTTCTCTCGATTTTTTTATGAGGATTTTGCTTTATCATAGTTGCAGCAATAGGGCTTCCCGTTACTATAAGATCAACATGCCCTGAAAGAAAAGCCTGTACGGTTGTAGCCTGATCATCATATCTCCTATAAAGGTTTCTCCAGGTTCCACTATTCGGGTGAGTAACGACGTGTACTCGGTAGACAGCCGGCTGATCGGGGAGTGGGTAAAAGTTCGTCTGTATGCCGAGCATCCGGAAGTATGGTATGCCCAGAGGTGTGTGGAGCGTATTCCCAGACTACGGGGAGAAGGGAAACAC
>Ga0180301_10001058_pt1 | contig 21532 bp, 10 predicted proteins | sample GuaBasSediGuay16_FD_121797 | JGI IMG/M metagenome (GOLD analysis project Ga0180301, IMG submission 121797) | Subseafloor sediment microbial communities from Guaymas Basin, Gulf of California, Mexico - Guay16, Core 4569-2, 12-15 cm | ecosystem: Environmental > Aquatic > Marine > Hydrothermal...
ATCCTATTCAGTTTAAAATCTCAGATGATGAAGGGGATGTAATAATAGACGAATTAGTTGAATATGAGAAAGAAATCGAAGAGAAAAAGGATGATAATTTATACTGTATAATATGTGGAAATACTATAACTTCAGTTCTTTTCAGGACGACTGTACAGGGAGTTTACGAGCAAACTTTTACCAATCCAAGTGGCTATATATACAGAATTGGCTGTTTTAAAAAAGCTCCTGGTTGTACTCAGGCGGGAAGAGATACTTACGAGTTTACCTGGTTTAAAGGTTATTCTTGGCGTTATGCTTTATGTGGAAAATGTCATTCACATTTAGGTTGGGTATATCGTTCTTCTGGCGGAAATGGTTTCTATGGTTTGATCCTCGCTCGTCTTACAAACCAGAAAAACTAAAGTTAATGATTAAAATCTGGGGACGGAGGAGCTGAGAAGCTTCGATCTAAGCAAAGGGACGAAGGGAAAGATATAGAGGGAAAGTTATTAAGGTAACTTCAGAATAAAAAAATTAGAATGCTTAACCACTTAAAAAATTGAAAGAGGTAGCTATGGCAGAACAAATAGGAAATAAAATGAATATTGGGGGGATGTATCGCCCTTTAAATGAAGAACAGATAGAGAAAATTCACAATGCTTCTCTCTATGTACTTGAGGATATAGGTTTCACTTACGAGAAGGGAATCGAAGATGTGCTTTTACTCTTAGAGAAGGCGGGTGCTGGAGTGGACAATAGCAAGGCAAGGATTACCCTACCCAGGAATCTTGTTATGGAACAAATCTCCAAAGCTCCCGAAAAAGTAGTGCTCTATAGCAGGGACGGAGGAAACGATTTGAATCTTCAAAAAGATAACGTTTATATGGGTACAGGAGGTGCGGCTATAAAAATATTAGATCTCGAAACTGGTAAAGTTCGCAAGCCTCTACTACGCGATCTTTACCTTCTGGGTAGGCTGGTAGATCAATTACCTAATATAAGGTTCTTCCTCCGTCCCTGCATCCCACATGATATTCTCTCTGAGAAGGAATATGATGTAAATGTATATTACACCTGTATGAAAGCCACCACTAAACATGTGATGGGTGCTGTAAATGATGTGGACAACCTGAATAAAGTCATAGAATTGGCTTCTATGATTGCAGGGTCAAAGGAAATGTTACAGCAGAAACCCTTCATATCTGTGGTAACCTCTTTTGCAATAAGTCCCCTCAAACTAAGCACACAACCTACTTTGATAATGCAGGAGGCATGCAGACAAAAGATACCCGTAGCTCTTTCCAGTGCACCTGCTGCAGGATCAACGGCACCACTTCCCATGGCAGGAACCCTTGTCCAACTTCATGCAGAGGAACTTGCAGGGATAACCATTGCTCAACTTACTAATCCAGGAGCACCAGTTATATATGGTGGAATACCCGGCGTTTCTGACTTACGTACCATGGGTTACGTTGGAGGTTCGGTGGAGTGCGGAATGATGAACGCAGCCATTCATCAACTTGCCCGTTATATAAAAGTACCAAATTACAACTCTTCTGCTCTTACTGATTCAAAAGTTCCTGATGCACAAGCAGGATGGGAAAAAGGTTTAACTTCTATTTTAGTATCAATGGGCGGGTCAAACTATGTACACCACGCAGCGGGAATGCTTGAATCCATGCTGACCATATCTTACGAACAATATGTAATGGATGATGAGATAATAGGGATGTGTATGCGCGTACTTAGAGGCATAGAGGTAGATGAAGAGCATTTAGCGTTAAAAGATATAGAAGAGGTTGGTCCGGGAGGAAATTACCTGGTATCCCCCGGTACAATTGCTTTTATGCGTGGGGAGTATTACAGTGGTAATGGCATCTCGGACAGAAATAATAGAGATATTTGGGAAAAGGAGGGGGCTCTTGATGCCAGGGAAAGGGCAAAAAAAATTGCAGAGAAACTTATTATTAATGAAAAGACAAATTATATTCCAAAAGATGTGGATGATAGTATAAGGGAAAGATTCAAGATTTTACTTCCAGAATAAAGGGACCTATGATTGTTATCTTTTGGGTAACTGCAGGAATTTTTAAAGAAATCTTGTTTCTTTAATTTAGTGTCTCAAATTATTTTGATATGTGTGGAATAGTAGGATATTTCGGAAGTACAGGAAATAGTTTAACTCATGTTTTTACCGGAATGAGTCATATCTTCTACCGAGCTCCCGACAGCACCGGGGTAGGGTGGCTGGGTGACAGCTCAGAACCGATCAAGGTAAGAAAAACCGTAGGATCGATAAAGAATCTAATAGAAGTTATGCTTTACAGGGAAGTTGAATCTAACGAGACCTCCTTGCTTCTAAAAATATGCACGGACGAATACAGGCTTTTATCCAGATCAGAACTCCAGAGATATCTCCTGGAATGGGAGGGTTTTTCTGCCGATATTTGTAAGCTTACACCAAATAAAATAACTCATTATCCACTTTATTATGAAATAATCGATGTTAACAGAACGCACACTACTACAGTAAAACCAGGATGTGTGGGGAGGGCAACACCACTTCCAACCTACTATATTGATTCTATAGAAACTCTCGGTAAAGTAATAAAAGAGCTTATTTTACAGTACGATATACCTCCATTGGTTACTCATACCCTGCTCAGAAAAGCTCTGTCCCTGGAGATAGAAAAAAAGAAACAGGCCGGAAGTACTCCAGTGATGGAAGAAATAAAGGCTGAAGCTGTTTCTGTATTTGATTCTACAAGTGGTGATTTACAGGAAGCTGACTGGACAGGGACAAGGGATGCCATAGGAGAGGATTTCGTTGGGACGAATTTACATGATGGGATAAAACACTCTGATAATGTGGAATGGTCGGATATTTTGGTAACCCTTGATGATGTTTTTGAACATGAATTATGGGAAGAAATTCCGGAAGGAAATAATCACCAGGGTATTAAAAACCCTCATGCCTATAAGTTGCTCTGGGAATTGCTCTCGGGAATACCGCTGAAGCTTCCTCCGTTTTATGATCCGGACGGAGTAATGGCACTGTTTCGTCTCTTCGATGCTGCTCTTCTTACAGTTTTAATTAGAGAGGGGACGGAGGATGAACTAAATAAAAAACTTGTTCAGCTATGGCCAGAGGTAAAAAAGAAAGGGGTAATCAACTGGCGTGCTCTGTACCAGGCTGAGAAAGAGGCAAATGTTTATGGCTGGGCTGCCGCTGCAGCTTTCGAATATCTTAAAGAGAGGGAGTGCAGAATATTTTCGGTAAAGAAAGATGAACAAATAGACGGTGCCACCGATCCGAACACTCTTCGATTCCTTACTTCTCCGGTAATTTCACAGGGTAGATGGGCTATGCAATCGGCAGTAACAGAAGAAAATGCCCATCCTTTTTTTGACCAAAGAAAAGAGAGGATAATCGTACTGAATGGTCAATTTAACGGAGAGATAGAAGCCGAATTACACGATTTTTTAAAAGTAAGCGGATTTACTTTAAGGAGTGCCAATTCGGCTGAATATATGGCTCTCTTATGGGGATATTACTTCGATGTACTAAGTAGCGAGCAACTTCGCTATCAGCAGGTACGCTATCAGATAGATGCAGGGCTGGAGAATTATTGTATAGGCAGCCGAAATATTGATTACAAAATATATAACTGGCTAAAGCAAATACCAAATACAGATTTTGATCAACTCGCCTTCATAGAAGCGACAAAACAATTGATTAAACGGGGAGGCCAGGTAGCAGTTGCCGGAATAAGCCTTCGCTCTCCCAGGCGTATGTATGTGGCAAGCCATAACAGACCGGTATTTCTGGTCCGCAGAACAGACCGGGACGACGTGATGGTTGTTTCGGACATAAACGCAGCAATGGGTCTCTTCTCCCAGTCCTTGATAATGGAGAAAGCAGAAGAGATAAAAAAGGCAAAGAAGGAATATCAAAAAGAATTGGCACTACTCGAAAAAAATGGTGCCGATAAAAATGCTTTAAGAATGTGCAGAGATAAATATATTAGGTTGGAGAAAGAAATTCTTAAAGCTTTCCAGGTAGAAGTAATTCCGCTTGAAGGCGAAGAGGTGTTTGCCCGGATTGAAACTGAGTTTGACAACGGCGGCAGGGTAAATCGTAAAATCGAAATAACCGATTTCTCCGGTAATTATCTACACGATATAGAGGAGTTTCAATCCATACTTAATCCCTTTCAGACTAAAAAAGATGTTTTCCGCTCTTTTTACGAAACTCACCTAAATGAATTGCCAGACCGTCTCTTCGATATCTGGAACATGCATCTACCGGAAGGAGAAAAACTACCTCAACTGGGCATTAGACAGAGAACCTTAAGAAGACGATTCGGACCGAATTTCGAAGCCCTTAAGAGAATCATCCTCCTTGGGATGGGGAGTTCTTATAACATGGCACTGGTTGCAAGAAAATATTTTCAAGAGTTACTTCCCAATATTGATATTGTGGTTTTCCGTCCGGTAGAAATCGAGCATGTTTCCAGAGTGGTGGATCCGGAGAGAGATCTGCTGGTACTATTGAGTTGGTCAGGTACTACTGCAGAAATGGTAGATATAGCCAAAGATTTATATGCCTATAAATGCGTTATGGTTGGGATTACTGACAAACCATTCTCAGATATGGCTTTAATAACAAGAAGAAGCGGTGGGGTTATCACAATTTTCAGTGGAGAGGAAATAACCGTTTCTGCTGTAAAGAGTTCAATCTGCCTTCTTTTCTGCGCTTGTATGATGGCAGTAAAGCTTGCAGCCTTGACAGGCAGAGAAGAGGAAGCACTTTCTTATCTGGAAGAATTGGGTGAAATTCCACAAACTCTCTCAAGACTGAGATCTGATTCCCAATTACACGAGTTCTTAAGGAAACTAGCCTCTATGAGTGCACATAGTCATGCAGCAATAGTGATAGATGACCTCTGTACATCTGGAACGGCCATCGAGGCTGCATACAAGCTGGAAGAGAATGGCCAAAAGGCTGTAGGGAAGGCACTTGATTACAGGGATTTGGTACCGGACATTCTTAAATCCGGTCTCTCAGAAAATCTTATTATGCTCAACGCAACTCTAAATAGCCGTAGGAAAGAAGCTGTAAATGCTGCAAAACGACTTTATCTAGCAGGGGTTGACTTTGCTCTTGTAAGTAGTAATGGTGGAGGAAATGAAAACCTGGAGGCTTACACCGGCGGACTACACTTTGTCCTTCCTAAATTACCCGACTCCTGCCAGCCATTTGTTGATCTTTTTTTCTATTATACCTTAGCCTATTACTATGGATTAGCTCAAAAGCTGGGTATTCCTGGTTTCCCAAGAAACAGAGCAAAATCGGTTACCTCATCCCGCAGTCGGGTTAAAAAACTTCTTTCACCGATGGCAGAACTTGTACAACTGCGCAGTAGCGGACAAATTTTTCAAAAACTTCCCGAACCCGATTATGAAATACAATCTTTATGGGAAAAAGAAGCTGAGGATGAGCAGGAGAGGAGGAGGTATGAGGAGATCAGGAGATTGGCCAGGATTGTGGCCGGAGAAAATCCTCTGGAAAAACTTCTTAGAGTAGAAGAGAGTGTGTTCAGTAACCTAACACACTTTTTTTTCGATAATCTATCCGAAGGAGGTGAGGTAGTTCTAATATGTCTGGATAGATATGCAAAGGCAGCCGGGGAAAATATTGTAAGCCAGTGGGAAAAACTTACCGAAGGGTTGTGGAGAGTCTCTACCGACTGGCAGAGACTTAATCGCTTTTCCGAGGAGACTATCCTTTTCTTCTTATCCTCCGTCCCTCCAGAACCGCAATTTTTCGACCAGATCACGGGTTCTCTGGAAAGACCGGCCTTCTGGCTTGGATCCGAATTGCCTGAGGAAGCAGCCAGAGTTTTCAAGGGGTCTCTTGGTTACTGTGTAACAACCGAGGAGTTTAGCTCTGTAAGGGTTAACCTCCTTTATGCAATCACTTCTCTTATACTGTCGGCTACATGGGAGGAGAAAAACCCAGGAAAAGCGGATCCGGTAAAGTTAATTTTTCAATCTGCACCTAAAGTATTAGAGCCAGTTCTTAACAGCGTTAAGTTAAAAAAAGAAATAAAAGGAGCCATGGAAGATAACCGGATGTATAAAACAGCCTTCTTTGTCGGCCCACCTGGGGGGACGGAGGAAGACTTCACCTTTAAATTTGAGGAGGCCGGGTCTCTTCTGGTTCAATCTTACTACTTCGGAGAAAGTGCCCACGGGCCTATCGCCACAGTAGACCCGGAAGTGGATAAGAAGTTTGTAAGAATAAGGTCCCGGCAGGAAATGGCTGATATGTTTGGTGAAGAGAAAGTGAAAGAGTGGGAGAAGGCTTTCCTGGGAGGAAAGAGTGTCGATTTTTTTCTGCAAAATCCTGCCAGAAAGAAAACCTTCGCTCCAGGCAAGCCTTTTTATGCAGAAGGATACTGGTATCTTCCTGTTTTAAATCCCCACTATGATATTACGAGAGATAATTTGATCATAATCGATGCAACAAACAGCAGGTATTTCGAGCAGGCTCTGGACGATCTTGCAACTTATGGATGCCGTTATGCCAGAATTATTGCAATCACACAGGAGGTTTTTGCAAGCGATCCCGAAAAACGGGGTTTGTATGCTCATCATATTGATCACACTTTGCATATACCCTCAATCAGATTGGAAAATAAAATGTATCCCCTACCGGATATACTTCTCCCGTTTGTTCTTGAACTTGTTGCAACGGCAGCATCGGTCTCTATTCCTGGTACTAAGCTTAAGCCATCTAAACCCGAAAAGGTTGACGATGAGCTTATCCGAAAAACTTTTTCCAGATTAGGAGATATAATGGCAGATTGTAGAATCGCTCTTTCCCAATTAAACTATCGCCTGATAACAGGTCTTAAGAAAATCGCTCCTCTAGTGGAGAATGTGGAAGGAGTTTCTCGTTACCGAATTAAGGAGATAGGTGAAGAACAGACCATGATCAGGCTGATAGAAGAGAATAAATTATACGCTGGTGAGGAAGTAATTAAGCGCTTTCGCTTTCAGATTGAACAACACGATATGGCTGATGTGCCCTTCCTTTTGTTTAACCCGGATAGTAGTTCCTTTCAGGGTAAAGCGGCAGAAGAGGTTAAGAATTATCCGCCCGAGTACTGGCATAACTGGTATGAGGTATTCGGAGATGCATGGAAGAGCGTTGTGAATTGTTCTGTAGATACCAGAGAGTCTTTAGGCGGAGAACCAATAGTTGAGCTGCCTCTTAAGGGTCTTCAGAGGGACGAAGGATGGATCTATCATTTCTATGTTAGCTTCCGGGAGTGGGATCATGCAGCTCCCCTCGATCATCAATTAAGTTCTACTGTTTCTGCCTTACACGAAGAACATATAAGCACAAGCAGAGGAAGCACAAGATATCTAATAATTGCAAACACATTCAATGAAGAAATGATGCAAAGGGGAATCCAGTGGGAAGACTGGCTTCTGTCTCTTATCTCCAGAACCCTGCTTTTAAGAAAGCCTGCGGAGGAAATTTACACACAGTTAAAAGCAAGAATCGAATCATTACTGGAAATTCGCATAAACGGGCAAACCCCCCGGAGTCTGGAAGAGATTGGAGAAGCACTCAGAGAAGTTTGGGGAAATCTTACAGAGATAACACCCGTAGATGATAGAAATCGATGGGAAAGTATATATAGAGAGATTAAAAGCTATTTACTTAAGAAATCTAAAAATCTTTAAAAAAACCATCGTATTTCGTGAAGCCTGCTTGAATAGTGGAAATAATTTTCATAGGAGTCTACACGACCCCTTTGGCAATGAGAACAATAAAACTCCCCCTTCAATGGAGGAACAATAATTTTTCGTAGGAGGAAAATATGTTAAAAGAGAAAACAAATTCACCAGGTTTACAGGCTGATTTTTATAAACCCCTTTCAGAAGGGAATATAAAAAAAATAGCAAACGAGGCATTGAGAATTCTTGAGAAATCGGGGATGCTCGTGTTTTCCAAAACCGCAAGAGAAGCCTTCAGGAAAGCGGGCGCCGAGGTGGACGAGTCGACTAAACTTGTAAAGATGCCCCGCTCTCTGGTGGAAGATGCAATAGCCTCCAATCCATCCTCAATAACTCTATATTCGAGGGACGGAGGAACAGATGCTGTACTGGAGAAAAACCGGGTCCATTTCGGCACCGGCGGTACCGCCATCTATGTGCTCGATCCGGATACGGGAAAACGCAGACCTTCCAATATAAACGATGTGATTCTGTGTGCTCAATTAACAGAAGCACTTGAGAATATACACGTTTTTACAATCAATGTTTTCCCTCATGAAGTTAAGAATCAGGATGATATCGATATAAACCGTTTCTTTTACTCGATCGATAATACCAACAAGCATGTAATGGGAGGGGTTTACTCCCTGGAAGGGTGTAAGAAGGTTGTGAAAATGGCAGAGATGATAGCAGGCAGCGAACAGAAACTTCGGGAGAAACCCTTTGTGTCTTTTATAACACTCATAATAAGCCCTTTTAAGATTGATGATAATTACGGCGAGATTTCCTGTTATCTTGCAGAGAAAGAACTACCCGTTGTTGTACCTACAGAGCCTATTTGCGGAACCACCTCACCGGTTACCCTGGCGGGAAACATTCTTGTACATGTTGTAGAAACTCTCGGAGGAATAGCCATGGTGCAGTGTGTTAAGAAAGGGGCACCGGGGATATTTGGCAGTGTGGGATCAATTACCAATCTAAAAACCATGGATCATGTAGGAGGGGCTATCGAGAGGGCTATGATTCATGCTGCAGTTTCTCAAATGGCTCAGTATTTCGGGCTCCCCCTATACTCCACGGCAGGAACCACAGATGCCCAGGAGGTGGATATTCAATCGGCCTACGAAAGCGCCATGTCCAGCCTTCTTGTAAGCTTAAGCGGTGCAAACTATATCCACGATATAGCAGGCTTGATGGAAGCGGATCTTACCGTATCTTTCGAGAAAATGATCGTGGATAATGAAATTCTGGGGATGTGCAGGAGGGTTATGAAGGGGATCGAAGTGAATGACGATACCCTTGCGGCCGATCTTATAATAGAGAAAGGGCCGGGCGAGAATTACATCGCAGAGGAGCATACAGTAAAGCACATGAGGGATGAGTTTTATACTCCTCGAATATCGATCAGGGAAAAGAGGGATGCGGTTAAAGATGAGAAAACCGCTATGGAGAATGCAAGGAACTTTCTCGATGAGTTAAGGACAAGAGAGAAACCTTCTCTCCTTCCGCCCGAAGTCAGAGATAGTATTTTAAAAACATTTCCCGAAATCATTAAAACTTGAGAGTAGCCTCCTATGGCAGAGAAAGAAAATTATTTCGAGTTTATTCTTCCCTCTAAAGTGGAATATGGGCCTGGTACAATTAAAACACTGCCCGAAGAACTCTTAAGAAACGATTTTAAGAGGGTTGTTTTTGTAGTAACTCCCGGCAGAAACCGGTCGGGAATGCTCGATGGTATTCTCGCCGTTCTGGCTGAAGAGGGAAGCGAAGCAACTGTATTTGACCGTGTTATTGAGAACCCAGATCTGGCTTCCGTGGCCGACTGTGTGCAGTTTTTACGGGCATTCACTCCGGATGCAGTGGTGGGGGTCGGAGGAGGAAGCGCCCTGGATACCGCCAAAGCGGCAGCGGTCTGTTATTCCAATGGAACCGACAGTGTACTGGATCTTTTAAACGGGGACGGAGGAAGTAGAAAAATCAAAAAAAAGTCTCTTCCTGCCATAATGGTCCCTACAACGGCAGGTTCGGGGACGGAGGTAAACTACTGGGCTGTTATAACCAACAAGGCTGAGAAGGAGAAGCTTTCTGTAGGAGCACCTGCCATGTCTCCTCACATGGCAATAGTCGACCCCGAGCTCACACTGTCCCTTCCTCCTAAAGTCACTCTGTATACAGGAATCGATGCCCTCACTCATGCTATCGAATCTTATCTTTCAAAAACCAGCAACTGGCTTTCGGATATGTTCAGTTTCGGTGCTATAACATTGATTATGGGCTCCTTAAGAAGGGCAGTCGATGACGGAGCCAACCTCGTTGCCAGGTGCAACATGGCTCTTGCCAGTATGCTTGCGGGTGTAGCAATGGAAAACGTGGGTTTAGGGCTAATCCATGCCATGTCTCATCAAGTAAGTGGATTTTACGACACTCCCCACGGTCTGGCCAATGCGCTATTGCTTCCGGAGGTTCTGGCTTTCAACCGCCCCGGTGCAAAAGAAAAGATAAAATCTCTCGACAGAGTGGCAAGAGGGAAGGGGGGATTCATAAGGTGGATTGAGAAGTTATACAGGGAGTACGATCTTTGGATCAAAGGTGTTGAGATAAAAGGTGAAGATATACGTATAATGGCTGTCAAAGCGGCAGATAATGTGAATGTAAGAACCAACCCTGTCGTTGCTGGAGTTGCAGATATCGAAAAAATCTATCAAGAATGCTTTAAAATTGTATAAAAGTGCGGAAAATAGCAGGAAAAATTTGACAAAAGTATTTCAATTTAATATAATGAATTATAGAAGTTTAAAATTCAGTGTGGATTTCTTAAAAGTTACCACACCGTAAAATAAAAAAGGAGGTGGAAGAGGTAAAAGGTAACTTTTATTTTAGTTTAGGGTCGATAGAGAGATTCAACTTATAGACTTTCTTTTTGTAAAATAATCGGCGTCTTTTAAAAAACAGCATATTTCACTTCGGCTTGATAAAAGTCTCAGGAGGGGATGAAATCCTTACTGTCTGATTCAAATAGGCAATTGCGACCCGAGGGTAACCTAAAAAACCGTTGGGTGTAATTCTTTAATACAATAATAACATTTTTATTTCTAGGAGGTAATAATGGGAAAGAAAATTATTGTGTTTCTTTTGGTACTTTCTCTTCCGTTCTTCGTCTTTGCGGGTGGTAAAAAAGAAGCACCGGCAGAACCGGAAACACCCGCAGCCGAAGAACCGACAAAGGAAAAGGCGGAAGCACCAGAGAAAGAGGAAGCACCGGGTACCGGTGTCCCTTACAAGCCGCCTATCGACATTGGGACAAAAAACTTCACAGAGCAGTTTGTAGTGGGAAATCTCATGTATCTGTTTCTTAAAGACAGGGGTTATAATGTAGAGCTAAAGACGGGTATGTCCAGCACGGTATTGCGGGAAGCGATGATAAACGGAAGCCTCGATGTATGTATGGATTATACCGGAACACAGTGGCTTACCTATACCCAACATGAGTTTAAAGGAGAGTCACCGGAGGAAATGTATCAGAAGGTTGTAGAAGACGACGCAAAGCGCGGTCTTATCTGGCTTAAACCTATCTGGTGTAACAACACATACGCCATTGCTGTAAGAAGCGAATGGGCAGAGGAGAATAACGTTTATACACTCTCTCAGTTTGCCGAGTATGTCAATTCGCAGGAAGGTGAGGTGAAAATGGCGAGCGATTTTGAGTTTTACTCCAGACCCGACGGCCTGCTGGGGCTTCAGACACACTACGGCTTCGCCTTTAAACCTGAGTATGTGACCACCGTACTGCCGGGGATAACCTTCGAGTATCTGGCAGAAGGGAGAAGTGTTGCGGCCATGGTTTTCGGTACCGATCCGGCGGTTGTAAAGTACAACTGGGTAGTACTGGAAGATGATAAAAACTTCTGGCCTCCTTACGATCTCGCCCCCTATGTGCGAAAAGAGGTTCTGGATGCCAATCCCAATCTGGCAGATGATCTTAATGAGCTTATAAGCGCTTTCCCGGAGGATCCGAGCGAAGCAAGAAGAGAGATGACCATGCTCAATGCAAAGGTGGATATCGACAAGATGGAGCCGGAGGAGGCAGCAGAAGAATGGCTTAAAGAGAAAGGACTTATTGATTGATAAGGTTTTTTAAAGATAGTTTCGGTGAATAAGGAAGCTATATTGCGGATACGTGTATAATATGATCCTTAAGGATCGGTGATCACCAATTTGTTAAGCTTATGAGGTAAATATTGTGTTGTAGCCGCCAGGTGGCTTTTACGAAACACCTGGGGTATCTTATGCAACTAAGAGAAGCTGACTCTCTTGTAGGGAGTCAGCTTTTTTTATTTAAATACGAGTGAGCAGGTATGTGCCCGGCTCGAAGGAAATAGTTTACAAATACCTTGAAGATTGTACAGGAAATAATTACATTACACTAAAAGAAAAAATAGTGTTATGCAGAGCCCTCATGCAGGGACGGAGGTAGCCTGATTGTACTCACCGGCTGCCCCCGAAGGCGCCAACTAACTACAATAAGAGGGACGGAGGTCGCGGGCCAGGACGGCTGCACAGCCGCAGCCAAGCGCCTGATCGGGTACGGAGGTAGTCGGCCGTCTTTATTACTGGGTAGGGAGGTTGCCGGTGGTCGCTCCGGCAGTCCGGGACGGCTGCTCGGCCGAAGTCAAGCACCTGATCGGGTAGAGAGATAGCCGCGTCTGTATTACTGAGATGGCTGCACAGCCGCAGCCAAGCGCCTGATCGGGTACGGAGGTAGCCAGTAGCTGGTAGCCGGTTTTCTGGCCGGCTGCTATGGACAGTACTTCGAGTGTTTATTATGCGGGCAGAGGGACGGAGGTTGCCGGTCACCGAGGCAGTCGGTCGTCCTTATTACCGGAGAATCAAAACCGAGGAGGATATATATGACTTTTCTAAGAAGAATCACAGAAAAAAAAGCGCTTATGCTTTCATTAAGCCTGTTTTTCTTTGTAATCGGATTCGCAGGTTGTTCAGGAACAAATGAAGATAAGTCAGAAAATCTTCAGAGCTCCGATCAGCCTTCACAGCAGGTTAAAGTAGTAGAGGCCGATGTAGGTAGTCTTAAAGAGCTGCAGGCATCTTTCAGAACAGTAAGCCAGAAAGTTCTTCCTGTGGTGGTAGAAATCAACGTGGTGGAAGTTATCCGGCAGACAATCCCCAGGATATCTCCATGGGAGTTTTTCTTTAACCCCTTTGGCCAACAAACGCCCGAGGGGGAAGAGAGAGAGTTTCGAAAGCAGGGGCTTGGCTCCGGTGTGATTGTGAGAAAAAACGGAGATAAAGTCTATGTTCTTACCAACAGCCATGTTGTAGGTACGGCAGAAGAGATAAGCGTACGCCTTTATGATGGACGAGAGTTTAAAGCCAAACTGGTAGGCAAGGATCAGCGGATGGATTTGGCTCTTGTATCCTTTGAAACTAAAGAGGATATACCTCTCGCTGTTCTGGGAGATTCTGATAACCTTCAGATTGGAGATTGGGTTCTGGCAATAGGCAATCCAATGGGGTTTGAGTCGACGGTTACAGCGGGAATTGTGAGCGCACTGGGAAGAAGGCAGCAGGCACCCGGAATGCAGGTAGGTTATTTTACAGATTACATTCAAACCGATGCGGCCATCAATCCGGGCAATTCCGGAGGGGCACTTGTAAATCTCGACGGAGAGGTAATAGGAATAAACACGTGGATCGCCTCCCAGAGCGGCGGCTTCCAGGGTCTCGGATTCGCCATCCCCATAAACAACGCCAAAGCAGTGATCGATGATTTTATACGGAAAGGCAGGGTGGAGTACGGATGGCTCGGTGTTCAGATAATGGATCTTACCGCCCAGGCGGCTCTGGAGATAGCAAAGGATCTAAAACTAAAAGATGAAAACGGGGCATTCGTGGCCCACATATTCAAGAATTCACCTGCAGATAAAGGTGGGGTAAAGCCTGGGGATTATATAGTAGAAGTTAACGGTGAGGATGTTCGAAACAGCGACCATCTCACTAGACTTGTAGGATTTATGAAACCCGGAGACAGGGCAGAGTTTGTTGTAATCAGATACGGAAAAAGAGAGAGGCTGACCGTTACCCTGGCAGAGCGGAAGCCCGAAGAGCAGATTCAGGAATACACGGCGGAAATATGGCCGGGTATTTTTCCAGTCAAGATCGATGATAATATACGCAACCAGCTAAAGCTTGACAGAAGGACAGAAGGGGTAGTAATTGCCACCGTGGTAAGCGGTTCAAGGGCAGAAGTGGCCGGATTCAGGCAGGGAGATGTGGTACTTAAAATCGATAACAGGGAGATAAAAAATACAATGGATTTCTACAAGGCTCTCGGAGAGGCTTCCGGTCGTGAGGTACAGTTCAGACTACAGAGAGAAGGACAGGAGATAACAATCGGTTTGACCAGATAGGTCGGACCGTGATTTGGTGACAGCGGTTTATCCTCTTCGGCGTAACCTCCGTCCCCAAAACAATAAAACAATTGGGGGAGCGGATTCATCCTCCGTCCCCCGGTTAGGAGGCGCCCCCGGTTAGGAGACGCCCGATTAAGAAGCGTTTTCAGGAGCTTCAACAACTATACCCAGAGGAGGCACTAATGGCAGAATTACTCGAACCTATTGAGAAAAGAAGGGCATACCGTACTCTGAGCGAGAAAAAGATTCCAGGTGATGTTGTACAGCGTATTCTTAAAGCAGCCACATTAGCCCCTTCCTGTTTCAACAAACAGCCCTGGCGGTTTGTGGCAGCAGAGAGCGAGGAAGCACTACAGAAGATAAAGACGGCTCTGCCAGATGGCAATTACTGGGTTAAAAAGAGCCCCCTCATAATAATGGCACTAACTAAAAACGATCTTGACTGCCGGTTAAGCGATAACAGAAACTACGCCTTTTTCGATGTTGGGCTGGCAGTAGAAAACTTTATCCTCCAGGCTGTAAGCGAAGGATTGATCGCCCACCCCATTGCAGGGTATAATCCGGTTAAAATAAAAGAGGCTTTCCAGATACCGGATGAGTATATTTTGCTCAACCTGGTAATTGCGGGTTATCCCGGAGATGATTCCCATTTAAGCGAAGAATACAGGGAAAAGGAGAGAAGTCCCAGGGAGAGAAAGCCAATGGAAGAGGTGGTTACCCTCAACGAGTGGAAATTTTAAAGTCTAGCTGAGCAGAGAATTGAATGCAAACACTTTAACTAAAGAAGAAAAAATAATCGTATTTTTCTCCTCCGCTTCCCACTTTTTCGCTCACTTTTATATACTTGTTTTCCCCGCTCTGGTTATGCCCATAAGCAGGGCTCTCCAGTTACCGCTTTCAAGGGTGGTGGACTTAAGCTTTTATATGTATCTCCTCTACGGGCTTATATCCATCCCCTGGGGTCTTTTAAGCGACCATGTAGGGCACAAGTGGGCTATGGGCTGGGGAGTAATTATTGCCGGTACCGGAATGTTCCTTGCAGGACTGGTCTCCCTTTTCGGGGCCTCCCTGTTTGTCTTCTCAGCAGCTCTTGCCCTGGTCGGTATAGGCTGTTCTGCCTATCACCCTTCGGGAATGGCTCTTGTCTCTCAGGGTGTAAGGCACCGGGGCAAGGCTTTAGGCGTAATAGGTATAGTGGGCAACATCGGTATGGCCTCCGTCCCCTTTACCGTAGGGCTGCTGAACTATGTGCTTGGATGGCAGAAGGGGTTGATGGTTCTGGGTGTAGTGGGTGCACTCCTGGGGCTTGCCATAATTACCTCGCCTCTGAAAGTGGAGAAGGGAAAGGACAAAATCAAGCTTGAAAAACTAAAAAAGGAACATGCGGGAAAACTCTTTTTTATATTTCTAATAGGGGTAGGTTTTGCCGGTCTCATGTACCGGAGTTTTACTGTGGTATTGCCTTCCTACCTGGAACTTGAGCTTGGCAACATAACACAGGTATTTTTAAACTTCGTAAACACCAGATTTAGACCTTTAAAAGATACTCCCGCTTTCAATACCCTTACCGCAAACCTGGTTGCAACAGCAATTTACCTGGTAGGAATCTTCGGTCAATACATTGGCGGAAAAGTTGCAGACAGAGCAAGCCTCAAATGGGCATACATGCTCGCCTTCTGTTTCGCATCTCCCTTTATTCTGGGTATGATACTTTTCTCAAACAGCATTCTTATTGTTTCTGCAGGAATGTTTCTCTTTTTTACTCTGGGAATGCAGCCTGTAGAAAACAGTCTGGTAGCATTTCTTACCCCTGCAAAATGGCGTTCGGTAAGTTATGGGCTTAAGTTTACCGTACTCTTCGGTACAGGCTCCTTTGCCGTTAAAATAGTAAGCTTAATCGAGTCATCCTGGGGAATAAAGAGCGTAATGTGGATGGTGGGATTTTTCCTGCTCATGGTGGTATTAAACATGGTGGTTTTTCTTATTGTAAGCAGGGGCAAAAAAATTGATCAAAAGGTTACCGTACAATGAAGATAAAAGATATCGTTCCTGTGGCACTGGGAAAACAACAGGCCGACGTTCTTCTTAAAAATGGTAAAATTGTAAATGTGTACTCAGGTAAGGTGGAAGAGGCAAACATCGCCCTCTTTCGTAAGAGGATCGCAGGGGTAGGCGATTACACTGAAGGGAAGGAGATAATCGACCTGAAGGGGCTTTATGTGGTTCCCGGATTTATAGACGGCCACCTGCACATAGAAAGCTCCATGACCTCGCCCCGTGAGTTTGCAAGGGCGGTTCTTTCCAAGGGCACAACAACAATAATTGCCGACCCCCACGAGATTACCAATGTGCTCGGTCTTCGGGGGCTTCAATATATGATCGAATCCACCGAAGGGATTCCCCTTAATGTATACATAGCAATACCCTCGGCAGTACCTTCCACCAGTCTGGAAACTTCCGGAGACAGACTCGGCCCTGAGGATATGGTAAGCTTTATTGATAAGTATCCTCGAAGGATTATTGCTCTGGGTGAGGTCATGAACTATCCCGGCGTTTTAAACCGCGACAACGAACTTATCACCAAGATTGAAATTCTCCGCCACGAGTACAAGAAGATAGACGGTCATGCGCCGGGGCTGACCGGAAAGGAGCTAAACGCATACATCGATGGTTTTATCCGCTCCGATCACGAAAGCACGACCGCAGAGGAAGCCTACGAAAAGGTCTCCAGGGGGATGCAGGTGCTAATAAGGGAAGGTACTGCCGCAAAGAACCTGGAGGCACTCGTAAAGGCGGTGGATAGTAGCAACTGCCGTTTTTTCTCCTTCTGCACGGACGACAGGGAGCCTGCAGACATCATCCGGGAAGGCCATATAGATTTTCTGATAAAGAAGGCCATTCGGCTTGGGCTTGATCCGATTACGGCCATCAGAATGGCAACTATAAACACCGCAACGCATTACAATCTAAGAAGCATGGGTGCCATTGCACCCGGATACAAGGCGGACATGGTTGTAATCGACGATCTCAAGAACTTAAACATCAAGATGGTTATAAAAGATTCCAGGGTGGTCGCAGAGAACGAGCAGATGGTAGCACCCCTCACCGGCCTGCATGAAGATCTGCCCGAAGTTCTGGGTAAGGTAAACCTCCCTGATTTTTCCGGGGCTGATTTCAAGATTCCCGCAGGCTCAAGGAAGATAAGGGTGATAGGCATGCGCCTGGGTGACCTCTATACCGATTCCCTGGTGATGGATGCCCGGATTGAAGAGGGTAGTGCGGTGGCAGACCCGGAAGGCGATCTGGTTAAGGTTCTGGTTTTCGACCGCCACCAGGGCAAGCATATCTCTAAAGCCTTTGCAAAGGGGTTTGGAATAAAGAGAGGTGCTCTGGCTACGACCATAGGGCACGATGCCCACAACCTCTGTGTGATGGGAGTAGATGATAAGGATATGTTCATCGCTACCAAGCGTGTGCAGGAGCTTAACGGCGGCATAGTTTCGGTGATAGACAGGAAGATCGAAGCGGAATTGGCACTCCCAATTGCAGGACTTATGTCCGATAAGCTGTTGGACAGGGTGGTGAAAGAGCTCGAGGAGATAAAGAAGGCCATTCACCGGATGGGAAGCAGGGGAGATATCCTTATGATATTTCACTTCATCCAGCTTGCGGTAATACCTGAATTAAAACTTACCGACCGGGGGTTGGTAAACGTGGCGGAACAGAGATTCGTGGAGCTGTTTGTTTAAGAGAATAAATCCCGCAATTCCCAGCACGGCATTACCGCAAACAAATAGAAAATTTTTTTAAAATAACGAGCCTCGATATCGTAATAACATATCGCAATGATCGCAACTTAAAAGGCCGAAAAGCGATGTACCATGGGTTTCGGTAGATTTTGTTTTTTTACTACTAAAGAAGGTAGAGGGGCTTAAGCCCGTCTCTCCACCGGTCTTTCGACCGGTGGGCTACCACTATAGGTGGTGGCCTTCTTTCGTAGTAAAAAAATAAAATCTCGACCGTAAATACAATAGTATAATATGAGTCAGTGTTGACAGGAAGTACACAGAAGTTAACCACCAAAGAATTGACCTTCCGTTGTCTTTTCCTGTATCATGCCTTTCTTGAAAGGTGTGCAAAAAGGGATTTTCCCGACGGGGCAGGTTTGGCACGGTATGTGGAGGTATCATGTCTTTCTTAAAAGGCGTGTAGAAAGGGATTATTCTAATGAGTCTACATGCCCAGTTGAGGTGCCCAAAAACGATAAAAATGACCCTCCTCAGGGGACGATAATAAATTTTCAGAGGAGTGATATGTGTCAAAACAATACAAAATAGCGGTTATTCCAGGAGACGGTACAGGACCGGAAGTGATTCAAGAAGGACTGAAAGTACTCAAGGCAGCAGAAGAGAAGTTTGGCTTTAAACTGCAAACGAAAACATTCGATTTCGGAGGCGAGAGATACCTTAGAACCGGCGAGGTTTTGCCGGATTCAGCGGTGAAGGAGTTTCGAAGAGACTTCGATGCCATCTACCTGGGTGCTATAGGCCATCCCGATGTAAAACCGGGTATACTGGAGAGGGGCATACTGCTTAAACTGCGCTTCGATCTCGATCAGTACATAAACTTAAGACCGGTAAAATTATATCCCGGGGTGGAAACCCCTGTTAAGAACAAAGGGCCTGAGGATATAGACTATGTAGTGATCCGAGAGAACACCGGAGGAATTTACACCGGCGTCGGCGGCTTCTCCATGAAAGGGACAAAACACGAAATAGCCATTCAGAGTATGGTTTATAACTACCATCAGGTGGAGCGCTGTCTCCGCTATGCCTTCGAATATACCAGAAAGAGGGCGAGGAAAAACACACTCGCCCTCTGCGGTAAGACCAATGTGCTTACATATGTTTACGATCTGTGGGAAAGGGTCTTTCATGACCTTGGGGAAAGGGAATATCCGGAAATTAAGAGGGATTATTACCATGTGGATGCAACCTGTATGTGGATGATAAAGAACCCCGAATGGTTTGATGTGATAGTAACGGGGAATATGTTCGGAGATATAATTACCGATCTCGGGGCGATGACCCAGGGAGGTATGGGAATAGCAGCCGGAGGCAATATAAACCCTGAAGGAGTAAGCATGTTTGAGCCTATAGGTGGTTCTGCACCCAAGTACGCAGGAAAAAATATAATAAATCCCCTCGCAGCAATATGCGCAGCAGGAATGATGTTGGAGATATTGGGAGAGGAGGAAGCAGCCAGAGCAATAGAGGGAGCCGTATCGCAGGTTACTTCCACAAGAATCAAGAGTCTGGATGCAGGGAAGATGGGATATTCCACCTCACAGGTGGGCGATATGGTGGCCGGAGCTTTGTGAAAAACTGTACCACATGGGTATTAGTCTGAACTACTTAATGTAAACGTAACCGTGCCGGCTATTAGATATAAAAAAGCCGCAGCAACAATTACCCTGGAGAAGCCGAAAGACATCGACAGCATCACCGCAAGCGGTGAGGCGGATACGGAGGAGAAGCCGTTCACCCCCCAGGCAAGGGGGATATAATGGGGTGCATACTCTTCCAATAACTCCACTCCCGATGAGAAAAACCATCCCATAAAAAAGGAAAGGGGAAATAAAAATCCCACTGTGAGAATAAACCGCACGGCAGTTCCGGAATCCATGAAATGCCTTAAAAGAGAATCCAGAAAGAAAAGGTAGATTGTAATAATAAGGAGGATTGCCACGGTGGCAATCCTTATCCTGTGTTCTGGCTTTTGATTAATATATTTCTGTAGAATACTGCCGCATCCGCTAAAGACCAGAATGGAGGTAAGAGCTGCAGCAACACTATAGATAGGGTCTCCCATAAACTTGGTATACTTCTGAATGAAGACCATCTCCAGGAACATAAATCCGAAACCGATACAGGCAAAGAAAATAACCGGGAATAGCCCTCCCTCCCCTCGCTTCTTCTTTAAAAACAGCAGAGGAAGGAGGATAAAGACAAAAGCCACAATGGTAACCTCCAAAAAAGTAACGGCAAGTACCACATAACCCAACTCCAACCTCGTATACCATAATTTGCCGAAGGTTTCTACAAACCATCCCAGTGAGCTCCATTTGAAAAAATTATGAAAATAAGGCCGGTCATCAGTGGCAGGTCTCAGATCGTAGACCCATGAACCGTAAAATCTCTCTCCCTCTCCCGATAGTATAGCCGCTGCAGCCTCGTGGTAGAAGGAGTGGCGCTTCCCCTCCGGGCCGGGCACCCGGTTTATCTGTTGTTCATAAACGGACAGCGGAATCCCTGGAGCATGCTCTATGTCCATAAGAAGTTCTCTACAGACATTCTGAAAATTCTCTATTTTATTCTTTGAAATAGGAGTTCGGGAAGCGGTTACATTTACCGCTATGTAATTTCTGCTGTATAGAAGATGTTCGGCCGGATCCTCTACCCCTGTCTGTTTAAGTGCCTCAACTACCATTCCGAATATCTTAATATTATCCCTGGCAGGAGTTTGCATGCCTCTTGTTATGCTTATAAACCCATCACCTGAGAGTCTTTGAAGGGATGCTCTAAAGGCTTGTACTGTAAGAAGATAATCTTCATGGAGTGAATGCAGACCGCTTGAGCCTGAAGGCATACTCTCGGCTACAACAAACTGAATGATATCGAAAGTCCTCTCTGTTCTTTCGATAAACAAGCGCGGATCCTGGTTTATAACATCCACCCTCTCGTCCAGATAAACATCTCCGCCTCTCCCGGCCAAATCCTCCTGCATTATTGATATGAGCTGGGGGTTTGTCTGCACCACAGTTATCTCAGAAGCACCAAATCTTCTGGCCAGCCAGACATTAACTCCACCCACTTCTCCTAAGAGTAAGACTCTCGGTTTATCTTTTAGCCTGTAAGCTATTGATTGAGGTGTATAGTCCAGGATTTCAGCCTTTTCAGGGTCATCAATAAGAAATATGGAACCTGCCAATTCTCCATCAACCAGTACGGCAAGCTGCTCTGGCGCTCTTACTGCGGAAAGCCCGGCAAAAAGAGTATTGTGCAAAGCACCGGAGCTGAAAACATCTATGCGTGCTCTTGGACCGTATCTCGTTACTACCTTCTCCGCCTTCCCCTCTTTCTTAAGAAGCAGAAGATTAGAAAGGGCTTTATAGGCGTCAATTTTAAATGAGGGTGATAAAACCCAAGCTGCAGACGCTGCAAGGGCGGCTATTAAAATAAGAAGAAAGGTGAGAGTTCCCCTAACTTTCACCTCGATCCGGTTACCGGCGACCCAGAAAAGAAAAGCACAAAAGCCAAAAAAAACAGCCC
>Ga0180301_10001060_pt1 | contig 21529 bp, 23 predicted proteins | sample GuaBasSediGuay16_FD_121797 | JGI IMG/M metagenome (GOLD analysis project Ga0180301, IMG submission 121797) | Subseafloor sediment microbial communities from Guaymas Basin, Gulf of California, Mexico - Guay16, Core 4569-2, 12-15 cm | ecosystem: Environmental > Aquatic > Marine > Hydrothermal...
GAATAATGCTTGTGAAGCCACCAAGGGAAATGGATCTATATGTGGAAAACCTGCTAAATATGAAGCGGAAGGAAAGAAGTACTGTGGCATTCATGCGAAGAAGTTTACCGATAAAGTAGAATTGGCTGGACCAAGTAAGGAAAAGAAAGTTCAGAAAAAAGTAATTGAATCATCTACGGCAATTGCTGCAGCTGCTGCGGCTGAATCGCCTATATTACAACATCAACATACTGTGATAGATGCACGAAAAAGAAATGCTTCGAATAAATCACATGGAAAACTTATGATATCAGTAGTCGAGGGAAGAACTCTTCCCGATTTAGTTCATGGATACGAACGAATATATATCGAGCCGAAGTACCAAAGTCGGCAAGATGGTATATGCTATTCAGAATTGCATCCTTCACAACTTGGCCCTGTTCGTCATGGAAATGATAAGTTTCCTCCCGCTAGGACATTAGATGCATATCATAGATATAATATGGTGTACAAGAAAGATTTGAAAAAGTCTACTGCAGCGAATGCTATGCCTTCAATTGATCCAAGTTTCTATGAAGCACAGCTTATTGGGTATAAAGATAAAGAACCTTCTATTAAGAAGGGAACGGGTAAGATGGAGATGTATGTATTGTATATCGGGAACAATGAACTTCATATTGATAAACAAGGAGCACGTGAAGTATTTTGTAAGCAATATCATAGATTGATCAAAAACACAGATATGTTTCTTGATTTACTACAACGAACAAAACTTGGATATAACCTCGATATAGTTGGACTTCCTAATTCCCATAAATTAGAATCTTCGATGAAGTCATGTGAGCAGGCCTTTAAAAGCTTCGATCATTCCTTCCTAGCGGCACAAGTCTTATTCACGGTTTTATTATATCATGCAAAAGACCATTCCGAATCTGATCTACCTTGGAATAAATTTGAAAAACTTAGTCTTTGATATATGAGTGAGTTATCAAATTAGACGGTTTGTTTTTCGTTGAAACTTAATGAATACAACTTCATATAAACATATCGCATAGAAAAAGGGAATGCAATGCATTCCCTTACTGAGCAAGTCTCGATGAGACCCACTCTATATTATGGATATTATTCATTTTTACAATTTGAACATATACCCCTAAATATACTACAATTTAATATCGAAGGGAAGCATTTTGCCTTCAGCCGTTTCATTTATAAGTGTATCTGCTGCAATTTGTGGATCTTCACGACACATCTTATATATGTATTCAATTATGGCACTTTTCCGTGTTGAATCTATATTATCTGAAAAGAGTTCTCTGCGTAACCAATGATGAGCACCATATGATCTAAATACTTCTTCGCCGGGTCGTATATTTTTTGTTATTCGCATTCGCATCATGATTATCTTGTGGTTTTCTATTGTATATTCTAGTATCATATTTTCGCGAGTTTTGGATCTTATGTTGTATTCTGCGATTGCTTCTGATATAGGCTTTTGTCGATCTAGTATCATGAAATCGTTGACCTTTTCCATTAGATGTGATATGAATGAATAGTATTCTCCAGTGAATATATTAGTTTGTGCAAACAATCCTTCTCCAGAAATTTCACTATTCTTTACTTCAAAACTACCTTTTCCATCACAACATTCTTCCGATCGGATGATACAAAGTGGATCCATTTGAATAAAAAATATATTCATTCATGAAATGCATCAATCAAGTTGAAAGCCTGTTTACATTAATAGTATCAATCCAAGTATCGCAGATCCTCCAAGTCCCGCTGCGGCCATCGGAAGAGCTGCTTTCTTCATCATACTGTCTTCGTTAAATTGATATGGAAACTCTGATATTGAATGTTTGTTAAATGGGTCACGATAGAATGGTCTATTGAAATGCCATGCTTGGCTGTGATGCGGAATATGAGTGGGCTCTATATTTTTGTTTTGTTGAAGACCTACGCCGCTGAGAGTAGGATGGAATGTTAGATCAGAGTATCCCGCTAATTTGGTAGTACCTTTTTTCACCATTGCACGATCATCACCTACTTTATTGGTAACACTAGAAACATCTCCAGCGGAAGTAGCCGGAGGAACGATCTTTCGTCGACGAAGATATAGATCAGTGGTATCAAAATTCGTTGGTCTGACACAGCTTCCTAGTTGCATACGACCATCTTGATATGATCGTGGTATTCCATCTGGTTTGACAGTCATAATAGGCTTCTTATTATAACTATGCATAACTTTATCACCTGTCATGCCTTCTTTAGATTGGTCTGTGAGGAATATATCATCTTCATCTAGAATACGTACATCTTCTCCTTTTTCAATTTTGAATTCTTCTCGTACACCATATGGTCCTGAGAAAGATTCATCTGATGCAGTATTAGTGATAAGTATAATAACAATGATGATTATAACTATAAATATAGGACCGATGATCCTCCAGTCTTTATACCATTCAGTCATTTAAAAGAGCACAAAAAGTTTTAGTATCTTGTATAAATTCGTAGCGTATGATATTTATGTAAATTGTGCTAATATATATAATCCTGCAAACCCTATTATTCCATATATTGTATATCGAATATATTGTTTTATTACATCTCGACTAACGCCAAACAATCCCTCTAGGAATCCCCAGAAAAGTTCTCCAAATGCTTCTCCTCCCAAACTAGCGGGGTTCTTAAAAAGGTCTTTAAATTTGTCAAAGAAGTTTCCGATGTCTGGTTTTGGCATACCAAATTGTGTTCCTAGTCCTCCCTTTTTCACCCATTCACCCGCGGTTGTTAGTTGCCCACCTACATCTTTAAGGACATCTTCAGAAATAAGAGGTCCTCCTGTTGCTACTGTAGTAGCAGTTTTTTGTATTTCGCCTGTTACTGTGGTAATAGGTTTTGTAAATATACTCCATGAGAATTGTTCCATATCATCTTCCATTAATACATTCGGTGTACTACTCATACTCTCAATTCCCTTTTTTTTAATCGTCGGAAAGGGTCGGCACGTTCGTTCGTGAAACGTCTAAATGGAACATATTGACCATCATTGAAATCATCATTAAACCTACCACGCCCTCTAGTGGTGAAACGAAGAGGAGGCTTCTTTCCTAGTTCATCCGTGAATCGAATTTGAATTGGATCCGGCGTTGCTCCTTCTCGATGTCCAAAAGGCTTCTTTTTGAATGATTGTTTAGTTTCCATAGTATCCAATATTTCTTGAATCTCTGCTTCAGAAGCGGGTGACATCCGTTCTGGTAAATTGGTAAGTAAAATAGCAATAATAATAACAAATACTATTATGAATGTCCATAGCTTAGCATTCATCCACCAATTAACAGTAACAGGCATTGTTTATTAACCAAAAAATCTTAAATAGATATTTCATATATTGCTTGATATATATACTCATAATATATTATTATGCTGGCTCTAATATGGGATACCTATTAAATGTCCTAGTATTATATGCTACTTTAATATAACTTTTTTCTCGAGGACGTAGACGTTCATGCTTAAGTAGTGTTTTCAAAACGGAACAGATATCACCTGCAAGAGGTGCTTCTACGAATTTATTCTGAACATATTTAGTCTTTCCAGCACAGTATGCTGCAATATGCATTAATGCACTTATATATGATATTACTAATAGTATTTTATCTTTACTATCCGATACAATATCATCGAGTGCATAATATGCTGCACTATATTCATTGAATTCAGTGGTCTCTGGATCAAATGGACTAGACTCTTTATGATTATGCAAGGATATCATTAAAGATGAGGTACTCTCTACTTCTTTCTCAGCAAGAATTTCCATATATCTATGGAATGTATTTGTATTTAGTACGCCATTTGAAAATATGTTCCCTCGCGCCTCATTCTTATAAGACAATATCTCGATAAACTTGCTTATTTTAACTGAAGTTTGATACGCTACTAAATTAGGAATTCCTGTCAATATCGTTAGCGGAAGAATGAATAGGATGTCTGTAAACCCAGATCTTGAATAGTCATGCGTTATGTTGTGCAACTTCGTTCTTAATATAGTCACGTCTATGACAACTTTTAGAGCAATATTCTTCGAATAATAAAGTTTTACACCTTCTTTTTTCTGCCGATACAACATCGCTAATAACGTCATATCACTGTTATCTACTACTATGATATTTTTATCATTATATCGTATAATAGAATGCATCTTAGTTATGAAATCCCCTTCCGTTTTAGAGACCATGTTTGTTATGGATTTATGTCTATCTGATCCTGGACCAAACATATGTCGTATATCATTTGATATTGAATCAGTAGATTGCATATTATTGAATATGCAATATGCACTTGGATTGACACTATATAAGACCACAGTCTCTATGTTATCTACTATGTATTGTTTTATTTTGGAAATTATGTCTTCATCGGATGGAACTTCATTATCAAATTGTATCAATTCTTCCGCCGCCAACATAATGAGATGATCACCATTATATATTACACAATCTATATTTGCAGGAATCTTTTTAACAACTCCATCAAAGTGCTTTTCTCTTCCGATATGGAAAAGAATATCGGTCCAAGCGTTGGCCATTTTGTTTAAAAAGTATTTTCACTTGTATAATATTTGATTTGCACTTTAAATGAGACGTCATTACTCAACAATTGTTGTCTCCTTTAAATCTTCACGAGTTACGGTAAATTGTCCATTATCAGTGTATTGTAAAATGGCATTACAAGTAATATCTAAATTAAGGGGATCTTGTAATACAACATCGAGCGATACCATCTTAACTACGCCATTAGGTGAAATTTGATAATTTCCTCGAAGAGGATGTTGAACCATAGGAACAATACGTATAATAGGATACAACCCACTATACCCTACATTTCTCCATTCATCAGGATAGACGTCATTCAGAGTTATATTATCAGCTATTTCGTTATAATGTTTTACTAATTTTTCTAATTCTGTCTTTCGAGCTCGCTTCATATTTGGATTATCTGTCGTTTGGAACACGGATCCGTCAAAACCTTCGAAGATTTTACACGCGATGTTATGACATTCAATGTATAGACTTTTTAGATTTGATAAGTCAGAATAAAATACTGCATTTAAAGTCTTTAAATGCTGAGAAAACATTAGGTTATGTGCATCTATCTTTACGCGTGTTCTTTTGTCTACATGAACTAAAGCCTTGTAGATTTCTGGCTTAATATTAATCGGTAGAGTGGATATAGCTTCTGCTATGAGATAACATTGACCATCCTGTTCTTGAGTGATATGCAAGTTAGATGTATTAACACCAGCATTTAAGAGACGACTAACTAGGGCTAAATCTCCACTCAGGATTGTCCATTCCAATAGTGAATAACCTCGTTCATCTGACTTAGGAGTTTCGAAACTATAATCTAGCTTCTTTCCTCGATATTCACGTGGAACATCAACTCGCTTGTATCTTACACTACTGGGCGAAACCTTGCAAGTATCGATCAAGTATCCGAAGAGCTTGCGCCTGAAAGGATGGTCTGGGAGTTCAATGACATAATGAATAAGAGGCTTTCCCGTTAGCGGAGAGACTCGATTGGCAATATCAACTTTATCAATAATAGTAATAAATTTGTTCATAGCGGGACCATTTGTTTCTGGATCATACTTGTCCATAAACTTAAATAGTAGCGATATACTACGCGAATTGATAAAATCATTCGAAAGTAGTTCCTCAAGTTGCGATGGATCACTAATCAAATCATCCAAATACATGCGCTCTTCTTCTCCTCGATCACTATATACGATAATGAATTCATCTCCATCTTCATCTTGTTTGGCAAATTGCTTCATCCGCTGAATTGCTGTAATATCCATGCTTTGTTATATGAAAGAAAAAAAATCATTTTTATAATTTTTTACCACTATTATGCTATCAAAGAACATTTCTATAAATGAAATTATTCTACATTACAAATGGGTATTACTGGATTTCCAGAATTTGTCAAAGACACAGCACGGGCAATGCCCGAAACAAAAAAAGACCAAATATTTAGAACATTAACTTTGTCAGACATTGCATCGAGTGTTGTCATCTTAGATTGTAACGCAGTTATCATACGATATGGTAGTGCATCTTCCGTCGAATTAGAAATGCTAAAGAATGCAAACGTCGTTAGGGGCTTTATGAAATTATTTGATGAATTATCGGGAAGAGGTAATAGGATCATTGTCGTTACTGATATGAAACAAGATCTAAATACAACTGGTATAGAGAAATATATTAAACTATCTATCACAAGTTTCAAGAAACAATATAAGCACCTTGACACTTCTGTAAGTAAAGTTACCTCCGCTATAAATATTGATGCAAGTTCATATGACGAAGTAGCAACTACAGCTGTGTTACAAGCGAAACAAGAAACGCAGGCTAAGCGAAGGGAAGTTGCGAAACAAATTGAGGAAAAAGGAGAAAAGCATCCATACTTTGCATCAACTATGATTATACAAACTATTGAAGCACTATGCATTGAACGAAATATAGAATTTTATAAGTGTGCATTAGAAGCGGATGGATTAATGGCTTCTATAGCATGTGATATTTCTCATGCAAGAAGAGCGGCAGAAGCTGCACTTGCAGATACTAAAACTTCTTTAAACAATACACAAGATGAAACAGAAATGGCAGAATTAGCCGAAATGATACAAACTTTAGAACAAGATGTTCAATCTATCCCTCAGCAACAAGTTTATATAATGTCGGAAGATTCTGATATGTGGATATATGATTTGGGAGGTGCACATATTCTTCGTAAATGCTCTATCAATGGAAGGATCAAAGGGAATATATATGAAGATGTTGATATTGATAGATTTTGGAAAATACTTGGTAATCCTTCCGATGAAGTGAAGTTTAGAATACCTCTATTGATGAAATGTGATTATTTCACGGCGATGAAATTAATAGGACCTAAACGATTATTGCGTATCATAACATATAATTGGGAAGATTATAAAACTAAATTTGGACCCACCTTTACTCGCGTATTGAAACTATATGACTTAATTGAAGATGTTTGGCCACTTGGTGAATCATCCGATAAAAATATAGAAAAAGTACTCTCGTTCGCTACTTTAGCTACATTAGATACAAAAATAGAGAAATTAGGGTTTACGATAGAGTCAGTTCGATACTTAACATTGGATCAACTAAAGAGTTTTACCATTATTAAACGCCCAATATATCGGAATGGAAAAGATATAGATAGATTAGCTTTTGATAAATTAAATTCACATGACAAAGAAATATATATAATTGCCTTATTCCGATTCCAAGAAGGTAGCAATTTCGAGCGTGCATGTATGCAACGTTCTCGAATTCCTGTAAAACCATTCCATGAAATAGTAAAAGAAACGACTGGATTAATACCTGATGAACTATTTACAAACCCAGATGAAGACGAGAAACGTATGCTTGAATTAGAGAAAAAGATGTCTTCATTGATGGATGATTAGTTTATAGATTGTTTTAAAGGTCAAACTATAGATTGTTCTAATCTTTTTAAAAATGATTCTTCTACGTGATCAAAGAAATGAGTTGCTTAATAGAAGAACTATATGATGAGCCTAGGATATTCCCTTTGAAAATTTTGGCTGGAAGAACTGTATATAAACATAATGCAGTATCCACAACTTCTTTCTCGCCTAATACTCTTAATAATGATCTCATAGATCTAATCACATTACACCTAGAGTATAATTCAAACGGCCATTTAGATCGAATGTGGCACAAAGACCATAATGATAAATTGTGTGGTGAATACAAAAAATGGCATGATGATATTCTAAATTTACATTGTTATTACAAGGATGACAAAAAAGAGGGTGAATACAAAGAGTGGTATAATAATGGTACACCGTTAAAGTATTGTTTCTATAGAAATGACAAAAAAGAAGGTGAATACAAAGAGTGGTATAATAATGGTACACCGTTAAAGTATTGTTTCTATAGAAATGACAAAAAAGAAGGTGAATACAAAGAGTGGTATAATGATGGTACGCCGTTAAAGCATTGTTATTACAAGGATGACAAAAAAGAAGGTGAATACAAAGAGTGGCATACTAATGATATATTATCAATGCATTGTTTCTACAAAGATGATAAAAAAGAAGGCGAGTGTAAAGAGTGGTATGATAATGGCGTATTATTTATACATTGTTTCTACATAGATGATACATTAGATGGTAATTTTATTATGTGGTATGATAATGGAATAAGAATGAGGAGTTCTTTCTATAGGAATGGTAAACAGGAAGGTGCGGAGATATTATGGAGTCAAGATGGACATATACGGAGATATGATTCTTTTAAAGATGGTAAAAAAGATGGTGAGTCTAAGAGATGGTATCGTAATAATACATTATCAATACATTGCTTCTACAAAGATGACAAAAGAGAAGGTGAATATAATTATTGGCATGATAACGGTACATTATCAATGCATTGTTTCTACAAAGATGATAAAATAGAAGGTGAATACAAAAGGTGGCATGATAACGGTACATTATCAACGCATTGTTTCTATAGAGATGATAAAATAGAAGGTGAATGCAAAGGGTGGCATGATAACGGTACATTATCAATGCATTGTTTCTATAGAGATGATAAAATAGAAGGTGAATACAAAGAATGGCATGCTAACGGTGCATTAGCAGTGCATTGTTTCTATAAAGATGGTAAAAGAGAAGGGGAATTTAAGCTATGGTATGAAAACAACCAAATAGAAAAACATTGGTTCTTCAAAGATGATGTAATAGAAAAGTGTTATATTGATAATTAAAAAAGCTATACTCTCTTCTAATTTAAAACATTCAATAAATATTTTTATCTACTACTATCTCGAATCAACGTAGTAAAGGTATTACATAATATCTCTTTTTTCTCTGTATCATCTACCCGCCAAGCTTCCATTAGATTCCAATCTCTATCATATACTAACTCTGCTAGCGGAGAGAATTCTTCTGTTGTTATTTCAATATAACGTTCTATATCTAGTGAAGTTCCGATGGGTTGAGGACGAAGATACATCTTCGCTCTAAAGTAAAGATTCTTATAATCTCTGAAGAGTTGTTCTACTAAATCGTACTGTACAAGTTCATTATATGCTTTTGTATCTAGATTTGTGATAGCACTATACAAGCTACTGTCCATTTGTTTCTTCACAAACATTCATTTGTTCTTTATTATACATACACATGCATACACTTATACATGCATATCAATCTCTACTATATTTCAACCAATGTCTTAACAAAGCAATTTCATTATCATAATCTTCTGGAAATGATTGATGAGGCCTTTCAAGAATGATTGGTATGTCTTGAGCTCTACACCATTTCAATATTTCCACTACTCCGCTATGATCTGATCCCCATATTTGGTCGGTTAATTCACCAACACCTGCATGGGCATCCCTACCACATCCCCTATTTGTTTTATTGCCATTGAGATGGATTACTGTTATCGGAAGGTCCTTTATGTTGTTTATGAAATGTTTTGCATCTTCCTTGGTTGTTAATGGAAGACCTTGTGAAAACAGATGTGCTGTATCTAAACAGAATCCATATGGTATTTTACCATCAAATACTTTTTCCACTATTCTATAATAATCATGAAACACTTCTATTGGATCATGACTAAGTACATGTCCAGGTCCAGGTTTGGCTGCTCGACCTTCTAATACAAATCTAGTAGATCCTGTATGGACTTCTTTAATAGTTTTAAGTTGAGTAACAAATGCACCCTCATCAAGAACAGTAGCGGGAAGATGCACCAGAAAATTTGGTATTCCGATACGTTCACATATAGGAAATGATCGTTCAATATCTACAAATGATTTCGCCCTTACATCTTCCTTATCACTCCATGGTACTGTTACATAACCAGCATGTACTATTCTAAAACTTGGTCCATCCAACTTTGGAAACGTTTTATATTTATCTATAGTAGAAGGTGTCACATGGAAACGTTGATTTAATATGAAACATTGAAATGTAAAGTCATCTGGGAGATCCGGTTTAAGAGTGACGTGTCCACCGATTCTTAAGCGTGGCATTTATACATATAAAAAAGAATCATTTGCATAATTACGCATGTGAACTTAAAAAGAAATAACCACATATGCATGTAAACATAAAAAGTATACAAAGTATACAAAGTAGACAAAAAGTGTGTTTCCTTATCGCGGGAAACATCGCGGTACTGCAATACTTTCAGGTGGGTGCAGTACTTGACCCACTCATACAGTACTGTTGAAATGCCTCGTTACGTGAGGCTTACGAAAGTATTAAAGCGTGATTCTCCCCGTGATCTATCCAATGACTGGCGTTGGAGGATACCCAACCATCGGCATTGTCTTTGAACACGCACAAACGCGACAATGTAACGTCTGTACAACTCCTATTGAAATATTCTTTTTTATCGGCGAGGCATCCAAGGAGGTTTATATGGATCTTGTTTCCAAACGGATACATAACTATCGGTAGTTGTCTCTCTCAATGCATAGAACCATATGATAGTTGTTATTATGATTACGGTTAATATCAACATAATTAAAATATTTCGTAGATTCCTATTTTCCGTTGATGGTGGTATTGGTTGTATTATTGGAGGAGCAGTTACATTATATCCTCCTGCATAAGAAGTATTGATAGGCGGAGCATATGAAGGAGTTGTATTTAATATGGAAAGATATGGGTTGTCCATTTAGTACTTTGAAATTGTTTGATAACATATATTAATTTGAATATAGATTGTATTGATAATTAAAATCCTAAATGAACTTGCTATATCTTTGTATTTCTTTTCTAATTGTATTGCTGGTAATAGTGTATTTTATTAAATTCAATGATATTTCAATGTTCAAAGAAGAAGGGATTAATGCTCCACCGCCATCTTATGATACAAAGTTAAGAGCGAATGGTATTGTCGCAGAATATATGGGTATATGGCGGGATACTCCAGAAAGAGCTCTACCGATATATTTAGGAATCGTTCAAAAACCTGAAGATATATTAGAAACGGCTAAAAATTATGGATATACATACATTGGATTCCAAGATTATCAACAAGGATATGGTCATGTATGGGCCGGTAAAAAATATGCTCAATATGATAAATATGGACGTGTACTTGTTGTTGGTATGGCGACTTGGGGACAAAAATGGGAAAACGTTGTATACAAAATAATATAGTTTAGATTAGACTCCCATCAAGCAAACAATCCACTTAGATCTTTATGAATCTTTTTCTCATCTGGAAGACTTGATGATTTGGCTAGAGAGTTAACATAACTGATCGGAAGGTGTTCTGCATTGGCAACCATAGCGAGAGAAACTGATTCAGACTTAGTTGGGTTTCTATCTTTCTCCGATGTAAACTTCGTGAATACACCTACCATTCTAGTAATAGCTCCTTCACTCCTGCATATATTACGTATACGACGCATCTCCCATGTTTCTTCAATCTCTAATAAAACAAATGACAACTTATTATTTTTGAGAGTTACAGGTCGGCCAATGATCTGAGTAAGGAATAATGCACTATGTTCATCTTTTGGTGACTTAAGATCAAACGTAATTGTCTTCATAGGACCATAATTGAAAGGCGGCACGTCTTTAGAATCATACACCTTGCCCTTTGACTTAACATCCTTAGCCTTTGCCGTAAAGTTAGTCTTAAATTGATCAGGCCATTTATCCTTTATCATATTAGGTTTGGCGACTGTAATTGCCAATTCTCCATTATTAAGCAAGAACTCTTTCAATTGGTAGCATCCCCATTCAACATGATCTCGCTGTCGGGAGATAGGTCCAAACCATGGGTATGATGTATCGGTTCCACTAACATCATTGAAGAACATGGAACATAGAATGGCAAGCGCTTTACCCGCCATATGAGGTTTTGACCAACATTGTACAATGAATGATTCTGGTGCACCATCGGCTCCCCTAGTTTCGGTATATTTGAAGTCTCTAACATTCATTCGCTGTGCAACTGCATTAAAACGATAACCATGCATATGAGCACGTATTAATCTGTTTGCATTTTTATTCATAGATAGATGTGCGCATGTTGTTATAAATTCCTTTTGAGCAGGAGAGCCAGATATAGGAACTTTCACCGAAACACCAACTCTGGTATATGGCCAATCATCACATACAATAATAGTAACGGGTTTCTTTTTTCCTTTAAGATCAATTTCGATTTTGTGCAACTGGTTTTTATCACCCATTTAGAAGTTTAAAAAATAGATAATCAAATCAATAAAAGCTATGAGATGTATAGACTATAGCGGGTCAATTGAAGGTGTTGTTTTGTCTTTATGAACATGACATGATATTTGCTCAATAAAAGGTGTTGTTTTGTCTTTATGCAATATTCGTCTATATACTGGAAGCATCAAGGAAATGATTAAGCCTATGCCTAGTATTAAAACGGAGAACCAAATATCATCTTGCCAACAATCTAGATCTTTTACTACAGAAACCATATAATAATAATCGGCATAAGCGGGATGAATCCAACATGGATAATTAACATAAAGTTCAGGCCACATAGTAGAAACAAGCGTAGCATATTCATTATAAGTAGATATACAATGTTTTTCTCGTAGTGTCTTGAATGGCGATATATCTTTTATTGAATTTAGTTGTGCAAATGAGGAAGCATTAGACTTATCTACTACTGAAAATACTATATCATATGATCCAAAATCATCAGCTTCTATTACAATGTGTGGTACAAAACAACTGTGTTTTTCTACCCTGCCATCATAGTATGCAGCGTTATTACTCAATATAGCTATGTATTGTATTACTGTTAAAAGGGTTAATCCTATTCCTGCTCCGACAATAGTTCCACTAATTATCAAATATATGTATTCCTTATTACCAATGCGAGCCATTTATGTATATACATATAAATTACCTTCATTTTCACAAAATTCATAAAATTCTCAAAAAATTAGTTGAAATTAAATTCTAAATCGAAACATGGAAATACCTACATTACCTTCTCATTTCGCTCTAAATTGTAACATCAAAAGCGAACAATTTGGAGATTGGATCATCGATATAACTGAACTTATTCGACTTCATGAATTAAACGCATTACATCATAATGTATTTCCCGGAGATCCTTCTATGAAGATCACACCTCGAGGACAAAGGTCAAATGCACCGGGTTCTAGTAGCGGAAAAACTGCAAAACGTATTAAATTCATCACAGTTGGCAGAGAGATCAAAGAACTTATAAGATCTTTGTTTAGTTTATTATACGTTGAGATATTCATGGCATGCATTCATTTACATCATAGACTAATGGAAGTGCGTCATCTGCAAAAATTTGGTATGGAAGTTCACAAGGATATAATGGATGACAAACCTAAAGCTAGAATAAAGTTAGAGCATTGGGTAAAATCGTTTAATGCATATCAAATTAGGAATGGCAATCCTATAGATGATGAAACATTTGCAGCAGAACCTATAGAAAGACTGATGCAAGTTCAAAATAAACGTCGTTTATTAAATCGACTTGAATTATCTCTCAAAACATTGGGGACTTCAGCCGCCACAACATACAAGACCCCAGTTGTTACTTTAATAGATGTTAATGATGCTATATTAATAAAACAACCAGATTTTAAGTATCCATTCGATGCAAGCTTTCTTGAATTCTTCGTAGCGAGACGAGAACTTGGATTTGGTATCGAACAAGTTAAGAATATCGTAGGAGAAAATAAACATGGATCTATTCCAATTATATATAATGCCATTCGAACCACGTTCATCTCCGATTTCAAGGAAGAATTGTTTAGTGCTATCGAATCAGATGGTATAAGTTCTGAAATCAAGCAAGGCATCAACGTAACGACAGAATTTATTGAAGAGGTATCACATGTATTTGCAAATGCAGTTATAGATCTTAGCGTATTATCATATAACTATGCAAAAGCCCAAACGGACAATGCTGCAACAGTTACAATACAATTAAAGGCATTCAAAACAATGCTTCTCTCCGCCATACCTTATGAATTCACTGGACTAAATGTAACTCAATTAGAATGCATACGACTATTAACTTTATCTTATATAACGGAGAGAAAAGGCAAAAAAGAATAAAGTTAACTTCTTCTATCATAAGTGCTATTTATGCAATTCATTTTTTAAACTAAATATATTTCTTCTTCATTAAATGGGTGAGAATGAGTGCGGTTTAGGACGTGGAGGTAAAAAGAAATGTCTTTTCGATGCAGAACTCAAACTTATCATAGAAGCTTTCAATCAATTACTAGCGGGAAAAGGCAGAAATCCTATTCCGTCTAGCACGACTAATCCGCTCAAACAACTCATAGAACATACACAATGTGATGATGAAAAATGTGTTGTAGATACATTATTAGAAGTTTCGAAAGGAACTGAATTTGAACCCTTGTTATATCGCATAAGAGAGTTAGCATTTAAAATAGATGGACCATCAGAACTAGATGCTCTTCTTGATAACTTTATATTACATCGTATAGCACGACAAATATGTTATAATATGTCAAATAAACCTAATAAGCCAATATGCAAATTTGCGGGAGTTCTTACATACGATTTTAACATTCCTCCCGCTACGACACAATGGGCTTCGCCTAATATGATAGTTCAATCCTGTGTATCGGAGAAATGGAATCAAATGCAGTTTATATTCAATACTGATCATCGAATGGGTGGAGGTATACATTGGACAGCACTTACCATCGATACATCAATTCACGAAATAAACTATTTCGATTCATATGGAAACTTACCATTGTCTGGGTGGATAGAGGGCACTAAAACGAGAAAATATCCAGATGGTTTATTTCCCTCTCTTATGTTAGAATGGATAAATACTGTTATAATAGAATTTACGAAAATATCTATGGATCTCCAATTCACATATAATGAGACATGTCATCAGGAAGATACGGACTATTCAAATTGCGGGCCATATTGTTTATTATATTTATATTGGCGTGCGAATGGCTGTTGTCCAACACATATAAATGCAAAGCCTATACACCAAGATCAAATTACATCAATGCGATCTAAATTATATAATCCTGATACTGATTACAATTTCCCGATGCCAAGAGACATTGAATAAATAATAATGGGTATTTTTTTATTGATAAATGTCGGCTGAAGTTAGACGCGAGGTCGAAAGACAACTCATAAGTGAAGATAAATATGACATCGGACAGATTAATGAAGCGATAGATTCAGTATGGGATCAAACAATACAAAGTTTGGCACAACATGTAAAACGAATGAAAGAGATCGCTCAAGCTGAGAATAGAAAAATAAGCAAAAAAGATATAGCACTTCTTCATATCAAGATACTACGAGATAATATCAATAAGCATATGTCTCTAAGTCAAGAATTAGATGAACAAGAGATGCCTATTCCTTTAAAGAAAGGAAGTGTAAAATTTGGATATGTACCAGGCATTAAACTACCTCCAACTGCTGGATCTGCATCAACGCCAACACCAACAAAAAGTTCAGTTTCCAATATCAATGATTTAATATCTGCTTTGACATCTCTCAAAACGGGTCCTCCAGAGCATGATATTCTTCGACATAGAACATTCCAGATATCTTCATCCGATAGAGATTATCTATCATTTACCGATCCCAATGATTTTGATTATAAGTTTGAAATTGAGAATAGACCAATTAATTTCTGGCGTGTAGAATTGCTTGAAGCCCTTGTATCATCTGCATTTACCTTCTTTACACGTCCTAATGGATATGATTTCTTCATATATCTAGAAGATGTACCAAGAACCCATGTGATACAAAGTTATAAACAAGGGTTAACAGCACACTTTAAATGTAGATCATTCGTCGATCCAGTTACTTCCAATGTTTCAATAGATATACTTAATAAGGCAATCATATTAGAAAAGCCTTCTTCATCGATAGATACGTTGCATGTTAGAATTCTAAATGAATCGAAACAGCCATTAACAGTACCACAAGATATATATACGATAACGAACATAATACAAGTTACAAGTCCAAATAGAACTAGATTGACAATCGGTAGTCATTCAATTAGTAGTGGTGATGCTATACGGATTTTGGGAGTTACTGTAGTTGGTGATACTGAATTCTTCAATGAATCGAAGGAATTCAAAGCCATTGTTATATCTACAACACAAATAGAAGTTGATCAATATAGAGCCGGTGTCACATATACCCTTGATAATCCACGAGTTGTCGTATTGCCTAATGCTATAAAACTTTCTTTCCGATTTTCATTCATAGACTCACCACTTATTACAGAATGAAGTTCTATTGAAGAATTTCATGCATATCGATTCACTAATTACTGCAGCCTAAAGATCTACTGATGAGCATAAAATATCTAATATTTTTGTAAGCTATAAATGCTCGAAAGTATTTGTAAAATGCCATTAGTAGATTTATTTATCCTTCTATTCATAATCATCATCGTGAGTACTATAACTCAATTATTTCTTGATTGGGCAGTAGGACCTAAGATATCGGGAGAAAGTTACAGAGCAGAAGTAACTCCGCTTGTAAAAAACTTAGTTAGAGTTGCTGCACCTAAATTAATAACACAAGAACGATTTACGAAAGAAGATGTAGAAGCCATTGTAGGTCCAGACCCAAATTTAGATGCAGAAATGTATCAAAAGTTCAAAAAGTTATTGCGGACTGGTAAGTTATCGGAAGAAAAATTATTAAAAGAAGTTACATAGTTATACAAGCATGACATAAGCAAACTATCAAAAGAAGTTACATAGTTATACAAGCATGACATAAGCAAACTATTAAAAGAAGTTACATAGTTATACAAGCATGACATAAGCAAACTATTAAAAGAAGTTACATAGTTATACAAGCATGACATAAGCAAACTATCAAAAGAAGTTACATAGTTATACAAGCATGACATAAGCAAACTATCAAAAGAAATAGCATAATAATATAATAGCATACACATATCACACAAACTCAGACATAATCGCACTACGATGTTGTTGCTGTTGTTCATACACTTGATGATCAGCTGATGTCTTTTTGTATTCCTCTATTTTACGCATTAATTCGGTTAAAAGAGTCTTATAAGTTCTACATCCTAACGGCGACGGAATAGGGTGAGGTTTGGCTTTTATATATGCAAATTCTGTATCAGTCGGAGAAAAGGCTAAGTTAGGAAAGAAGACTAATTTATTATGCTCATCTTCTTGTCTTACAGTAGTGTATAATGGATGTACTCGTTGTTTAGCAGAACTAGAGAAAGTTCTTATACGTGCAAATTCTGCTGCTTCTTGTTGAGTTGATATAACAACAGGTCCTACTAATTGTCTGATATGAGATGCAAAAGTCGAGAAATTATGAATGAAGAATGCTATTACACAATATTGTCTTCCACGTGTCATCATATCAATAAATAATTGAGTAGTAGCGTCAGTTTGTGACATTTCTACATGTTCTGTTATACCTTCATTTATGATAGGAACACTAACTTTATCTTTTATGGCTTTAAGCGCAGTTAATCGAGCAGTAACATCATCGAAGAAAATAACAGGAAATGGTTTAGTTGAGCGGCATGCTCTGACAATCATTTTATCTTGTTCGGTTAATCCAGGATATCCTTCCCAGAAATTATTCGCTATAAACTTTATATTTGCATCAACTAAAAGTGTTTCACATGCAGCTTCAAAATCTTTTCGCTTGTCTCCTTGCCAAATTTCCGCTAATTGATTTTTCATATTATGAATATTTGCATGCATTTGAGAAAACCCAGGACGATTCACCGCATGCTTTCTGACAAATGCATCTATTATAGCAGGTTGTGTATTCGATGAATAGAAATCCTGTGTTGTTATAATGTTATTCCATATTTCTAATATATTTTTAATATTGAACTCTCGAACGATAGCTTTAGGTATATGTTGTCGGAGATATGCATTTTCCTTAGTTTCATAACTATCTGTTACTATTATGATTTTAGTTGCCCTTTCCGCTACCTCATATACGGCATCTATTAACATGAAAGTTTTACCCGATCCAGATGTTCCAGTCATAATAACGGGTGGTTTGCCCATATCGAAAAGTTCAGATGTAGTTATACATGGTACATCACTTATTGTTTGCCTATTAGTAGAACTCATTTGTCAGATGAAAAATATAATCTATTTTTGATAGACGACAAAAGCTCATGTAACATATTATTGAAATTTATCATCGATGATGAGAAGAGCTTAGGATATATAGAATTACATATCTTGTTGCAATTTAATTAATGATAGCAATATTATTGAAATTACATACCTTGTTGCAATTTAATTGATGATAGATATTTAACTTGCTTATCAATCGATGGACGATACGGCGACCATTCAAATATTGTTGCTATTTTAAGTATCATACTGATAGCAGCGGAAGATATGATGGCTTTTATGTTATTTATGATAACACATAATTCGACAAAGTCATCTCCTCCCATAGAAAGTTGTATAACTTCATCAATTGTTGTATTTTTTATTTTATCTTTGTATTCTATTATGTTTTCAAACAATGTCCAATATTGGGGCTGACCATCCCCTTCGAGAATGTGCACCCATGTTTCTATTAACATATCATTTACTAAATTACTTACTATATCTGGACGCATATTATCATATGTTACGACTGCTGGCATAAACCAATTCCTCAATATTTGAAACGTATATGGTGCAGTGTATATCGATATTCCCATCATTTCCATAATATGTTCACTCACTTGTTGACCGCTGCACAGACCTTCATCGGGTATATGCCGCGTTCCCATTTCTTTGACTAATGTCATAGTTGGTTGAATCAAATTAGTTAACATCATATTTCGCAAATTAAGATCCGATCTATCTTCTCTATATCTTTTCATCTGCCCACCCAATGATACAAGAGTTAGTCTAAAATGGTTGAGTTTATTATCTTCTATCCCTTTAGACGGATCATCCCCGGGCGCTGTCAATCCCGGATCATCATCATATATTTTAATCAACATCTTTATTATAGACCATGCATATAAGGTAATTTCGTTAGAACGTTGTTTCAACTCCTTCTCCGATTTAGCAAGAGCTATTGCAGGATCAGTCGTTTGCATGGGGAAAGCTGACATAGTAGGTGGTTGCATAGGTTGTCCCATTGATGGATATATGGTAGTTGGTGGTTGCATAGGTTGTCCCATTGATGGATACATGGTAGTTGGTGGTTGCGTAGTAGATCGTTGCATATAAGGCATATACTGTCCTTGTTGGGCGGAATATGGTTGGGAGAACATTTTCAAGCAGAAAGAAAATAAACCATCTATAATTCACAATAATTACGATACATTAAAATATGTCGAAGAATATCTATCTCGATGCGAACGGAGGAATAGAAATGTGTCATGACGCTATCGAAAAATATAAAATGGCTTCGGAATTAACCAATCCTTCAAACATAACATCGTCAGCGGGAAGAGTTGCTGCAACAATCTATGAATCTGCACTTGATTTTATAAGAACAAGTGTAGGTTCAGTACAAGATAAAATACTAGTAACATCTTCCGCTACTGAATCCAATGCAACTATATTGTATAATATCCATAAAAACTATCCATGTGGGCATATACTCATTGTACAAGATGCTCATCCATCAATAGAAGAGGCAGCTAAACAATATAAAATAGACTATGCGTTCTGTTCGCCAGATGCATTTGAATCAGCTATCACCGATATGACTATTGCTGTTGTAATTACACATGTTTCATCATTAACTGGTAAAATACAACCTTCCGCTAAGATGATACGTCGTATACATTCTATCGATCCGAAGATTATGGTATTATGTGATGCAACACAGGCGGTAGGACGACTACGTATAAATAGATCAAATATAGGCGCGGATTATATGACGTTTTCTAGTCATAAGTTTGGTGGGCCTAAAGGTATAGGGTTTATATTGATATCGAATAAAGCATATAAGCGGGAAGATATGACATGGCACTCTCTAATACCTGGTGGCCAACAAAATAATATGCGTGGTGGAACACACAATGTATCAGGTGTTGTATCATCTGCCGCTGCTTTACGATATAAATTAGACACATTATATAATGATAGACGTAATACAATATCGATGACGCGTGGTCTTTATCGATCATTATGTGAACTGGACAATGTTTCCATATTAAACGTACAATCGGAAGATGAAATAGAACATACATTGGGGAATACATTGTTATTAAAAGTTCCTGTATGCTCTAAAGCCATCGCTGTTAGATTATCTGAATTTGGATATGATGTTGGTATAGGATGTGCATGCCAAACGGAGAAAACTACGTCACCAAATGTTCTCCGTATATCCCTACCTATGGGAATTACTGAACCTTTAGATGAGTTTGCACCAATGCTATCATCTATAATCAATGAATTGGGGACTTCTGATGAAACAATACAAGATCCTTCACCCGTTAGCACGAAACCCGATTTGTCTATATTAATGCCAGATACGAAACTAACAGACGAACAAGCTATATGGGCAGCGGAACAATTGAATGTAAACTTGGATTCTGTATTGCCAGATGGACTAAAGACTTGGATGTATGGTATCAATGTCGAACGAGAACATGGGCCAAAACCCCATGGTTGGGATAATACAGATGTAGGTGATGTCGACTTATTAATATATGCTAAGATAACATTGGCACATCTTATGGAATTTCCAGATTATTATGATAGGTTGCATAAAATGGAAGAAGCAGCGGAGAAATATTGGAAAGACAAAACAAAACCAAAAATATTACAAGAATAGTATGCATGATTAAATGATATTACATCCTAAATTGTTTACGATAACGTTTAAAGTCCTTGCGCCACGTTTCAGACGTATCCTTTTTGCTTCGTAGTATAATATTGACTACTTTTCTGTCTTCTTCCGATATATCAATATTATGTGGTACATTTAGAGATTCTAAGAATGCAACAATAACATGCCGTTTATAGATCTCTTTCACTTGGGTCAATGCCAACAACTCTGCCTTTGGTAGAAACCCATGTGATGTACATATTTCAGTTAATCTAAACGTATTATCCCATAAATACCTCTCTAATAATGATATCATTATATCGGTACTATGTACGTTGTAATACATAAGTAGATATCGAACTTCATTCACACTAATGCCAACTCGTAGGAATCGGGAGAAGTTGTCATCTCTAAGAAGTGCTTCGATAACCCGTTTCTTAAGTAGCATGGGATGTTTCTCAAATACATCATTCGTTTCTATGTTTCTATTAATGTGTATAAAGTATGTTTCATTCTTTTTATATATACCTCTTATGACATACCCTGCTAGCCATCTATTTGCTATATTTTCAGGATATGTATTGTCCAGTCTGAGCAACATTTATTCTCTCATATAATTTCATTTATGAAATATCATTTATATAAATGACAACTTTCGAACAACATTTATAA
>Ga0180301_10001061_pt1 | contig 21524 bp, 23 predicted proteins | sample GuaBasSediGuay16_FD_121797 | JGI IMG/M metagenome (GOLD analysis project Ga0180301, IMG submission 121797) | Subseafloor sediment microbial communities from Guaymas Basin, Gulf of California, Mexico - Guay16, Core 4569-2, 12-15 cm | ecosystem: Environmental > Aquatic > Marine > Hydrothermal...
GCCTTGATTACCTCAAATTCATCCTCCAGAGATATTTCAAGAAGGTCAAGAATGTCAGGGTCATCATCCACGGCTAATACTTTTAACTTGTTCATTTTACCAACTTCAAAGTAAAGTAGAATGTAGTTCCTTTATTAAGTTCGGACTCTACCCATATACGTTCCCCATGCGTATCTAGTATTTTTTTTACAAGGGATAATCCTAAACCCGTTCCCTTTATCTTCTGATTTAAAGCATTTTCTGCCCGGTAAAATTCCTGAAATATTTTCTCGCAGTCATGCTTTGCCATCCCACAACCTGTATCACTAATTGATATTAAAGCATAATTGTCTTTGGGAGAGCATCCTACAGTTATGGTACCTCCCGGGGGAGTAAATTTTATAGCATTATTGATAATATTTATGAACGCTCTTTCAATAAGATTTTTATCAGCATAAACCTCAACAGAAGCAGGGGTATTGATATTAAAATGGATATTCTTGTTGCTCATCTGGGGTGTAAGTAATTCCCCCACATCTTTTATAATTTTTACAATATCCGCAGGTGTAATTTTTACTTCTATCCGCTTAGATTCTATCCTTGAAATATCGAGAAGAGTATTCACCATATTAACAAGCTTATCAACATTACCATCTATTTTCTTGAGTCTCTCTTTGGCCTCTTCAGGCAGTTTGCCGAATTTCTCTGCCACCAGGAGGCTGGAAAATCCTTTTATAGAGGTAAGAGGTGTACGTAGTTCATGAGATACCCCTGAGATAAACTCCGATTTTAATTTACTTATTTCTTTTATCTCCTTTAAACTTTTTGTTAATTGGAAGGTTTTTTCTTTTATCTTATGCTCCAGTTCTTCTCCTGTTTTATAGAGGGACTCAAAGAGTTGTATATTATCGAGGCACTGTCCTAAATACATACAGATGATATGGAATGTTTCTTTTTCCGCTTCTGTTACTCCTTGAGGTAGAGTACATTTAGCGAGTAAAAAGATTGCTTTTATATCCTTTCCTCTACGGATAGGAGAGATAAGAAAATCACTGTTAGGCAGGAATTCTAAGAGATTTTTAAATTCCTCTTTATGAGCAATAACTTTCTGTGATATTACAGGATAAGCATCAAATAGCTCTTCTAATTTTGGTAATATGTTGGTAAATTTTTCTATTTCTTTCTGCGAGAAGTTTATATTAAGTTCTAATTCTTTTTGAGGGTACATTATAAGAAGAGATTTCTTAAATCCCAAATTGTTAATCAACTCCTCATCAATTTTAGAGAAAAGTTCTTTTTCATCAAGAATACTAATGGATGAGCTTATCAATGTTCTAAGTATAGAGAGCTTGTTTAGCTTACCTGCGATATCCTCTTGGTATATTTTTAACTTCATGTCACTCTGAATTATTAGTTTTGCCTGGTCGTCTAATTCTTGAAGTTCTCTGTATAGATGAGAGACATTATTATTTAGAAGCTTTATCTTATGTAGCTTTGAGAATAGATAAATACTTAACAAAACAATAATTATAAACTGTAGATAAATCCAAAGTAGATAAGGATTGGTTTTTATAATAAGATTAATGGTCTCCATACTTTAATAATATCACACTTAAAGTATGATTTTCTATAGTGGGCTGCCTTATGTAATCACAGGGAAAGATTTGGTAATTACAGTATAGACCAATTACTTTTGTCATATCCGGAAAAATTCTGGCTATTTGGGCTATCTCCTCATCTGCTTTTTCTTTTAGTAATTTTCTTCTTGATAGGGAGTTGAGGATAATAGCTAAGTTACAGTCAGAGAAGCTTTTCTTGTTAAGGAGAGTTTTTCTAACTTCCTCTAGCAGACTTTCAGGAGTAGCCACCATAATATGAGCCTTACTATTTTCTTTTATATCGCCTATACAGAAAAGAGAATCGTCATCTAAGATGTCAATAACATTTATTAAACGATAAGTACCATTAATTTTTATGCCAAGAGGATAATAAGAATAAATTGAGGTTTTTTTGAATAGTTCAAAGTTGTTCCCCAGGTATTTCTTATATACTAATGCTGCCGGTTTATTATCTATCTCAATTATTCTATTCTTCTGAGGTGCAATCTTTGTTATAGTGAAGCTTTTTCCTAAGGGGATAAAGCCCCTTAGCTTTATGTTATCTACACTGAAATTTCCTTCTATAAGGATGCCTCCCAAACCTTCACCAATTATGTTGTTTAGCATTACATAATTTTTTGCCCCATATTTTTTTAAAAAGCCAGCGCCAAAAACATTAAAATTCCTTCCCAGCGCCAGTTCCAATCCTCGTAGATAGTTATAGACATTGATTTGTGGACCCAGGGATGAAATAAGAAAACGATTTCTTTCTTTAAAGGGCATAATATTTCTTCTAAATATAAATTCTATAGCAACTGCGTCTGCATTTTTTGTAAAAAAATTCTTTATAGATACAGTACCTCTGACAAAACAGCAGCAGACAATGCCTCTTTGTACTGTTTTATCTTTAAAAATAAGAAGGGGGGATTGTACAGCAAAGATATTTTCTGGTTTTAAGGTTATCCCCAGGATTTCTTTAATTATCGCTGGTTTGTATTGTGGAGTAAAAAAGGTCAATGCCAGATATATGTGTTTGCCGCCAAGATAGGTTTTTACCGTCCGGGAGATTTCTTTTATTGCACTGGCAGAGTCATTGATTTGGGAGGATGCTATAGCAATAATTTCATCTTTCATGTAAAATATTAATTTAAGTTTAGGGTTTAGTTTTCTCTATAAAAACTTTAAAGAAATCTATAGGGACAGGAACAACTAATATAGATGATTTTTCTGAAGAAATCTCTACTAGAGTCTGTAAGTATCTCATCTGGAGCGCCATAGGGTGTTCAGCTATTACCGTGGCTGCCTCTTTTAATTTATCGGCGGCTTGGTATTCTCCTTCAGCAGCAATAACTTTGGCGCGGCGCTCACGTTCAGCTTCTGCCTGACGTGCCATAGCGCGGCGCATCTCTTCCGGTAAGTCAACATACTTTATTTCTACAACAGAGACTTTTATCCCCCAAGGGTCGGTATGCTTGTCAATAATATCTTGAAGGGCGGAGTTTAATTTATCTCGGTTGGAGAGAAGTTCATCCAGTTCCACTTGTCCAATTACGCTTCTTAAAGTTGTTTGAGATATTTGAGAAGTAGCAAAGCCATAATTTGCCACTTCAACCACCGCCTTAATAGGGTCTATTATGCGGTAATAAACAACCGCATTTACCTTAACAGAGACATTATCTTTAGTAATAATATCTTGAGGGGGAACATCTAAAGTTATAGTTCTTAAGTCAAGTTTTACCATTTTGTCAATGGGCCACAGAATTATAAATAACCCCGGTCCTTTAGGTTCTTTTAACACTCTACCCAAGCGAAAGACAACTGCCCGTTCGTATTCTTTAATAATTTTTATACAGTTACTTAAATAAAAGATAATTATAAAAAAAACAACTATACCCATTTTATGCCTCCTTTTTCTTAACTACTAATTTCAGTCGTTCCAAGCCGACTACTATTACCTCTTCTCCTTTTTTTATGGGGTATGGAGAAGAAGCATTCCATATTTCTCCATGGAGGAACACCTTTCCTGTCTTATTGATATCCGTATAGGCTGTGCCTTCTTCACCGATAATACCTTCTTTTCCTGTTATTACCTTAAGCCGGTGAATACTGATAGCTCTGTTTAGAAGAAATAGAGTAAATAAGGTAAGTGTTCCAATAAGAGGAAGAAACACTTTAAAAGATACCTTTATGAGAAGAGGTTGATTAAAGAGCATCATTGAGCCAAGCACAAGAGAAGTGACTCCGCCTATAGTAAACATTCCAAAGGCAGGGGTGAATACTTCTACTATGAGAAAAATTATTCCAAGAAGAATTAGAGCGAGCCCCGCGTAATTTAAAGGAAGAATGCTAAAAGCATAAAAAGCAAGAAGAATACAGATTGTTCCTGCAATACCGGGGAAACCAAAACCGGGATGAGTTATCTCAAAAATTAGACCTAGAAAGCCCAAAGTAAAAAGAAGATAGGCAATATTAGGGTCGATAATAGCATTAAGTATTTTTTCCCTGTAAGTAAATGGAATCTCTTCTATTTTAGCGTGAGCAGTCTTAAGAGTAACTTTTTCTTTTTGTATAACAACAGTCTTTCCATCAAGTTTTTTGATTAACTCGCTTAAGTCAGTGGCAATAATATCACATACTTTTTGTTTTATTGCTTCTTTGGCTGTTATAGATTTGCTTTTGGTTATAGCGTCTTGTATAAATTTAACGGGTCGATTTCGCTCTTCGGCGATTGTTTTTGCCCATGCTATAGTATCGTTTAGGACTTTATTTTTTACTTCCTTGCTTAATTTTCCCCAGCTATCTACTCCAATTACAGGATGGGCTGCACCAATATGGGTTGAAGGATTCATAGCAATGATGTCAGAAGCGTAACTTATGAATACCCCTGCACTTGCTGCCCTCGCGCCGCTGGGTGTTATGTAGGTGATAATAGGTGTGGGTGAGGAGAGGAAGTATTTTACAATCTTTTCTGTAGACTTAAGCAGTCCCCCCGGAGTATCCAGCTGTAAGATAAAAATAGCATTTTCTCTTTCTGCCTTTTCCAAACCTCTTATAATATATTGGGCAGTTATGGGATTAATAATATAATTCTTTATCGTTGCTATTTTAATTTTTTGTGCAGGACACAGAAGAGGAATAAGGAAAAGAAAGAAAAGGAAACTAAATTTCTTCATCTGTTTAATATTATCAAAAAAGGTTAAAAAATCAAACAATTTTGTTTGACATATTCCCAAAGACAAATAGAATATAACTACCATAGTCTGTTAGCTGTAGACCATAAGCTGTTAATTACTCACGGCCCCATCGTCTAGTCCGGTTTAGGATACGTGGTTCTCAGCCACGGGACACCGGTTCAAATCCGGTTGGGGCTGCTTATATCTTTTAGTCTTTGAAAAATAGTATTATATATAGTTTCCTTTGAGGCAGCGGGGGATGGCTACATAACTTTTCTCCTTTTCTTTTTAAAATCGTATCTTCATTGAGAATATAACTTTGATGTTTCCGTCTTTGTAAAGCATAAATTTTTTTACGTTTCATAAATATCATCTTGCCGGAAAACATCATTTTTTTCTTGCAAACTCTCTTATATTATGGTATTAAGAATTATAGATATATTATCTCATTCCTAAAAAAGGAGGCGAAATGAAAAAGAGGGAGATTGTTTTAAGTTTATTAATCTTTTTTGTTTTCTTTTTTCTCGGTTGTGACAAGTTAAATTTTGGTGAAAAACCTGCGGTAAAACCCAAAAAAGAACCAGTTGTTTCTGCCCCCATAGTCACAGGGACGGTTATAGCTAAAGTAAATGGGTATCCTATTACTTTAGAGGATTTAAATGAAGAAATTGAACGCTATAACAGTATGGTACCTAAGGATAAGCCTGAGCTTAAGATAACTACTCGTGAGGGGAAAATAGATTACTTGAAGAATGAAATGGTAAGAAGAATTTTGTTTTACCAAGAGGCTTTAGATAGAGGTTTGGATAGGAATCCAGATGTAGCAAAAGCATTGGAGAAAACTAAGCAGCAACTCCTTGTGTACCAGTTAATTAAGGAGGAAACAGATAAGGTTAATGTTACTCCTTCAGAGATCGAAGATTACTACAATCGGGCTAAAGAACAGCTGAAGGAGCCCGAGGAAAGAAAGATAAGGGAAATTGTTGTTATAAGTGAATCACAGGCAAAAGATTTATTAATTAGGTTACTCCAGGGAGAGGATTTTGCCTCTTTAGCACGTCAGTATTCCAAGGCACCAAGCGCAGAAAAGGGAGGTGACTTAGGGTTTATTAAGCCGGGTCAAAAGTTTAAGGAATTTGATGAGGTAGCTTTCTCTGATGCTTTAGACGTAGGGCAGGTAAGCAGTGTGTTTAAAGGGCCGGACGGTTATTATATTATTAAAATCGAAGGTAAAAGAGGCGGCCAGCAAAAAAGTCTTTCTGAGATGTGGGATGATATAAAGAGGGGTTTAACATTTATAAAGCAGCAGAAAAGAGTAGAAGAGCTGGTAGGTAATTTATCTCATAACGCTAAGATTGAAATAATGGAAGATAAGATTCAATAATATGCCCAAGCGAGTTCCTTTAATTATTGGTATTGTTTTTGCGATAGTAGCAATTTTCTTGGTGAATATATATATTAGCAATCAACAGAGGAGAATGCAGGAGAATTTAAGAAAAGCCGTAGAACAAAGATACCGTTCTATGACGCCAGTGCTTGTAGCCAAAACCGACATACCCAAGGGAGCTATTATTAGACCAGATCTGCTTGATACAAAAATAGTGCCTAATGAGTATGTTGAACCTAGCGCGGTAAAGACAGCAGACAGAATTAGTGGTATGAAAGCGGTTGTTGCCATTAGAAAAGGAGAGCAGCTCACCTTAAGTAAACTCATTACACCTAAGGAAGCAATGACTGAATCTTTGGCGATGGCAACGCCCATAGGTAAAAGGGCTATTACAATACGTGTGGATAATATAAGTGGTCTATCAGGAATGATTAAGCCGGGGGATTATGTAGATGTTATTGCCCTTCTTCCTTTGCCGGTTAAGTCGCCTGAGGGGGGTACAACCACTAACGTTGCTACAATCCCTCTTTTTCAGAAAGTTTTAGTTTTGGCTGTTGGAAGCGAGCTGCTGGAGAAGAAAAAAAAGGAACAGGGAGGTATTTGGAGCTTGCGTTTGAGTAGAAGAGAGACAAAACAGCAGACAAAAAACCCTTTAATTACTCTTGCGCTTTCCCCGCAGGAGGCGAGTTTATTGTCTTTTGTTGCTGAACAAGGCAGAATTCGTCTGGTTTTGCGTTCTCCTGCTGATGCCAAAGTGAAACCTTTGCCTCCTGCTGGATGGGATACCCTTTTTCAGTATATAAACTCTACTTTGCCTGCTCCTCCTGTCAAGCCGAAGAGACAGGAGCCTAGGAAGGTAGAGATTTATAGAGGATTAAATAAAGAGTATATGCCAATATCTCGATGAAAAAGTCACTTTTTACTGGTTTAGTTTTTGTTGTACTTGCGGTAATAGGTAAAAGTGTTGTTGCTGGCACTCTGTTTGACTTAGAAGAAACAGCGCTCACTCTCTACGTGAATGACCAGCATATTATTTCCGTAGATGGTCCTAAACGCATTGCGATTGGAAACCCTAATGTCATCGATGTGGTTAATGTAACAGACAAAGATATGACAATTGTAGGCAAAGGTAAAGGAGAAACTTCTTTAAACTGGTGGGATAATTTTGGACAACACACCTTAACAGTTAAGGTTTATCAAGAAGACATGTCTTTAGTTAAGAAGCGCATTGATAATCTTTTGAGAGACGTAGGTTTTTCTAATATTTCTACGAAAGCTTTAGATAGCGAAAACAAGGTGTTGCTTAAAGGTGAAGTAAAGACAGAAGAGGATAAAAACAAACTCATGGCAGCCTTAGGAGAACTTAAAGATAAAATTCTTGATTTTATCAATATACGCGGAGAAGAATCAAGCGTAGAGATTGAAGTGCAAGTTCTGGAGTTAAGCAAGGATGCCGTAAGGACATTGGGGTTTGACCTTCCCAGCGGAATTAACTTTACAGAACTAAGCGGACCAACTTCTACAGCAGCCACTGGTTTATCCGCCTTATTCCACGTTTCTGACTGGACACGTTCAGCCTTCAGTATTAAGCTAGACCTTTTGCTTCAGAGTGGTCGGGCACGTATTTTGTCTCGTCCTCGCTTAGTCTGTAGAAGCGGTAAGAGTGCCAACCTTCTTATAGGAGGTGAGGTGCCTATTTTTAATACTGAAGTTGCTTCAAGTGGAGGGGAAGGAACCAATATTGATTATAAAGAATATGGAATAAGGTTGAATATTGAGCCCACCGTGGTAGATGATGATAAGGTGGATATTAAATTAGATGTAGAAGTCAGTGAACTACAGAGTGCAGAGACCATAGGAGATCCTTCTGCTCCTACGGCTAAAGCGTATCCTTTAACTAAAAGGACAATATCTACGGAAGTATCTTTAAGAGATAATGCTACTCTTTCTATAGGGGGCCTTATCAAAGAAAAAACAGATGAGGACATTAAGAAATTCCCCTGGCTGGCAGATGTTCCGGTCTTAGGAGCTTTCTTCAGGCATAAATCAGTAAGCAAAGGAGGTGGCTCAGGCCAGAGAGGCAACACAGAACTTTTTATTACTCTAACTCCACATATCATTAATCCGAGAAGTACAAAAACCAAGAAAATTGTCTCGCCCTCTGGGGAATTGTCTCAAAAGGAAGAGGTGTTTAAGTTTTACGAAAAAAATAATATACCCGATGAACTCAAAGACTACATATATAAGATTCAAAAGAGGATTTTAAGCAATATATCGTATCCTAAAATGTTGCATAATACTGGATGGGAAGGCAGTTTGATTTTATCTCTAAAGATTTCTTCTACTGGCGAGCTTAAAAATGTAAGTGTTGTGCGTTCTTCAGGTTATAAGATATTTGATGAAGAGGCCTTAGAGGTGGTAAGAAAGTTGTCTTATCCTCCTTTTCCTGCCCGTGTGCATTTAAAAGAAGTAGGCATTGAGGTTCCCATTGTGTACAGAAGTGGGAAGTGAAGCATGACAAGAACCGCCGTATTTTTTAGTACAAAAGGTGGCGTTGGGAAAACAACCATCGCTTTAAATACCGCCGTAAGTCTTTCTTTAAAAAAGAGAAAGACACTGCTTCTTGGTTTAGATTTAGAAGCTCCCCTTGATGCAGCAAAGATGTGCAGCGTAAAAATTAAAAGAGCGATGGTAGACTTGATTCCTGTGTGGGAAAAGGTAATGAAGGACAAAGAGGCATTGAGGCCCACTTTTTTTACCTCGATAAACCCTTATTTAGATTTCCTTCCAGGAGTGGTCTCGCCTCGAACCATCCCTCACCTAAAGGTAAAAATCTTAGGGGAAATTTTAGAAACTTTACGTTCCATGGACTACGACTTTGTGATTATTGATGGGGGGAAAAATATTACCGATATTTTAGTAAAGATTTTTGACAATGCAAATATTATTTTTCTTGTGGTTACCCCTGACGTCCTTTCTTTATACCAAACTGAGTGGGTTATGGATACACTGCAAAGTTTGGGCTTCCCTTCTACAATGATAAAAGCAATCCTTAATCGCTCCGAAAGTAAAGGGAGTGTAAGTGCAAGTGAAATAAGACAGCTTCTGCCCATAGATATATTTTGTCAAATTCCTTCAGATGGGAAGGCAGCGGGTTTGGCTTTAAACCGCGGTAATCCGCTTGTTTTAGATTCTCCTAATAGTAGAATAAGCGTTGCTGTTAATTATCTTGCTCAGAGCCTTATTAATAAAGACGATATTTATATTTCCCATAAGCAGCTCTCAGAATTAAGGGTGAAGAAAGAAGAGTTGGAGGATAGAGAGCAAAAAAAGGATATATGGTCAAGCTTAGGGTTAACTGAGCCTGTAAGGGAGGTAGAGATAACCCGAGAGGAAGATACAATTATTGCTTTGAAAAAAAGAATCCACCGCCAACTCGTAGACGAGATGAACTTAAAAAAACTCCCTATAGAGGTTATTACTATGGATGTGGAACAGACAAGGCGTTTAAAAGAGGAGGCAGAAAGAATACTTACCAATATCTTGGCAAAGACAGCCAAAGGGTTTATTTCCTCTTATGAAGTAAGAAAAAAATTTACCAAAGAAATAATCGATGAGGCACTGGGATTAGGACCTTTAGAGGATTTAATAAAAGACCCTCAGATTACAGAAATAATGGTTAATAATAAGGATCAGATTTATATAGAAAGAGATGGCAGATTAGAGCTTACCAGCAAACGTTTCACCTCTAATGATCAAGTAAGGGTGGTAATAGAAAGGATTCTTGCTCCTTTAGGGCGGCGTATTGATGAATCGTCCCCTTATGTAGATGCGCGTCTTCCTGACGGTTCTCGTGTGAATGCTATAATCCCCCCTTTAAGTTTAACTGGTCCTACTTTAACAATAAGAAAGTTTGCCAAACAACGTCTTACGATGAAAGATTTGATTAATAAGTTTGATAGTATGAATGAAGATATGGCGATTTTCTTAGAGGCAAGCGTAAAAGCACGCAAAAACATTCTTGTCTCGGGGGGGACAGGCTCTGGTAAGACGACGCTTCTTAATATACTTTCAGAGTGTATTCCTGATGGAGAAAGGATAGTTACCATAGAGGATTCTGCAGAGTTGAAACTCCATCATCAGCATTGGATAAGATTAGAGTCAAAGCCACCTAATATTGAGGGGAAGGGAGAAGTTACCATAAGAGATTTATTTAGGAATACCCTGCGTATGCGCCCTGATAGGATAATTGTTGGTGAGTGCCGAGGGAAAGAAGTTCTGGATATGCTTCAGGCAATGAACACAGGCCATGACGGAAGTATGTCTACAATTCATGCCAACTCTCCCCACGACGTTCTAATAAGGCTTGACAGTATGATTCTTATGAGTGGGATTGAGCTTCCTATCCGTGCTATAAGAGAGATGATTTCTTCTGCAATTGAGTTGATTGTTCACACCGCCCGTCTTAGCGACGGTTCTAGGCGTGTAGTGGGGATTACAGAGATTGTAGGCATGCTTGATGAAACAAGGGTAAATCTAAAAGATGTATTTATTTTTAAACAAACAGGTCTTGACAAAAACCGCCGTATCCAGGGTTATTACACCGCTACGGGTCATATCCCTACTTATTATGAGGATATGAGAATAAAGGGCTTTGATATTCCCAAAAGTATGTTTTCCCCCAAAGATTAAGACCTTCCTTTTCTTTAATAACAAGTATAATCAAGCATAATACAGAGCAGTTTAATGATAGTGAAAGCGTTTTTTCAAAATATTTTTGCAGGATTTTTCTAAGAAAACGCTTACAAAAAAAATTTTCTGGACATTGATTTTTATTTTTCTTATATGTTATATTTAAGTGGTATCCAAGGGGGGGTGAACAAAATTCATGAGGACAAAGAGGAAGTCACAAGCCGTGTTGGAGTATAGTGTTTTATTTGCTGTTGTTCTTATGGCTTTGGTTACCTCTTTGTTTTTTGTCAATATAAGGGGTAGTCTTCGTAGTCAGCTTATGGATTTGACTACGAGGATGTGCGGAGATTCTTTAGCGTGGGAAGAGTGAAATGACTGTAAGCAAGAGAACACAAAGTATTTTAGAATACGCCCTCCTTTTTAGTATCATATCGGCCGCTCTCTTAGCTATGAATGCCTATATTCAGCGTTCACTCAATGCCCGGCTAAAGATTGTCCAGCAGGAGTTGTATGAGTCTAGTAGGTAGGTTAAGGAGGTGAGTTGTGATGGATAAGCGCAGAGAAGGTCAGAGTATTTTGGAGTATACTATTGTTCTTGCCGCCATTATCGCTGCTATTATCATTGGTGCTCGTGTAATTGGTAATAAAGTGCAGGGAAGTTTTAACCAGGCAGGAGATGTGATTAGCACGGCAGCTAATGATTTTAGTCAGGTTTATAGCGGCGGAGGAACAACGGGTGGAGGAACAACGGGTGGAGGAACAACGGGTGGAGGAACAACGGGTGGAGGAACAACAGGTGGAGGGACAACAACTGGAACATCATGGCAGCAAACTCATTAAGTAGGTTGCTCTAAATAGAAACAGCAGGTAGCAGTTGGCAAACACAAGGTTGTATCCTAAAAAAGGAGGTAAAAATGTTAATAAGTTTAAGAAAACATTTTAAAAAAGCCCAAAGTACCGTGGAATACGGTATTCTTATTGCTGTTGTTGTAGGGGCGGCAGTAGCAATGCAGGTTTTTGTTAAGAGAGCTTTACAGGCTAAACAGAAAGATGCCGCAGATATGTTTACATCTGTTAGCGGAACATTATCTTTTGACAACGGAGGGATACAAACAACTTTAAACTCTACATCTCAATATGAACCTTATTATCTTTCTCGGCATGAGGAAACTACAACCCTGCAAGACGAGTTGAGCAAAAATATTGAAGCGGGTGGAGCGGCAACTATTACTAAAAATCAGCAGCAAAGGACAGGTAGTGCTGTAATTTACCGTTACTCAGAAAACCAATAGTTAAATGTTTGAGTTGAATCCGAGACCTAAAAAAGGAGGTAAAAAATGTTAATAAGAATAAGAAAGAAATTTAATAAAGCACAGGCAAGTTTAGAATACGCAGCCTTAATCGGGGTAGTAATAGGCGCAATTATTATTATGAGTGTCTTTATGAGGCGGGCAGTTGAAGGAAGATTACGCACTAGTTCCGACCAGGTTGGAGACCAGTTTGATATTGAGGCAGGAAATTACCGATATACTTCTAGTCTCGAGGATCAGGAAGTTACATACACAAGCTACGGGGCAACAGAAAATGACCCTGACCTAAGCGGCTTGAGTCCGGATTTTGGTTATCAACGGACAACTCAGGGTGAGGGCGTTCAAATACAGGTTACAACAGATGCAGGGACAAGGTCAATTGTTGAGAATACACGTACGGAGTCGTACAGATAAGAAACCGCAAGTTATTTAAAATGGTGTATGGTTAGTGGTTGGGCTATTTTCAGAAAAGGAGGCCGTATTAGTTTAAGAAAAGCAAAATTTGCTCTTGAATACGCTGCCTTATTTGCAGTGGTGGCCTTTGCTTTAATCGCGATGAAGAAGTATATGCAGCGTGCCTTTATGGGAAGATACCGGCAGCTTGCGGACCAAATAGGCACTCAGTATGACCCACAAGCTGCTTTTATTGACGCAGTGGTTGTTACCAATACCACAACTGAAGAATATATGATGTTTGACAATAGCACAGGAGAGTATGTGGGGACAACAGTTATATCTACCAGCAACGAAAGAGTTGATTCGCAGGAGACGGTAGATAAGCCTATAGTATTTAACGGGGGGACGGGCTGGCGATAGAAGGAGGAAAGATAAAATTTACAACAAGGAGATAAAACTGATGGCGCTGGATAAGGAAGAAAAAAAAGCACAGAGTATTGTTGTATATGTTCTTCTTCTTTCTGTAGCACTCGCCGCTATAGTAGGGATGCAGGTGTATTTTAAAAGAGGCATACAGGCTAAGATAAAGGATTTAAGCGATGCTTTGATAGCTCCCCAGAGTGAGCATATAGAGGAAGTGAATGCCACAATCCCTCTTTTAGGGGACGTTGATTTAGGAGGAGGAAAATACGCAGCAAAAAAAAGCGTTTCAGAAAGCCATTTAGAAGAAATACGCCAGGAAAACAGTAATACCATAACTTTTATAAAACGGGTTCCTTCAGGAGAAGAGTATTCCTCAGTGTCTAATTCTAAGTATATGGTGACAGATGACCCCTCTAGGCGGATAAAAGCTTCTACCCTAAGCACTAGTGCACAGTATTATACCTCTTCTATTGGTGCTCATAAGATTACAGGATTCGTGGAGGAATAGAGTTATGAAGAGGGCACAGGCTATTTTGGAGTTAGGTTTGTTCGGCTCTCTTATTTTAGCCATAGTAATTACTCTTCTTTCTTACCAGCAGCGGTTAAATGACCAGCAGTATCTTGCTATGAGGACATTTCGCGATGCTTTAATGCGGGCTCAATATAATACTGCTGTAGATTCTGAAACAGGAGTAACATACTCTAAAGGGGCAAATGTGGTGATGAATGAAATAGAACACCGTCGCCACTTAGCAGGAGATTTTTTTACAAAAGGCCAGCGCGCAGTTATCTCATCTTCTGCACACGTGTACTGGGGGGTTCCTGCCATTGATGCTTACGACGATGAAGAAGGAGAAACTACAGTAGTAAAGTTTAAAGTATACGATTTAGAGCCGCTTCAGTTATACAATATAAATGGTACAGAAAGAAACATGGCAGAGCATTACGATACTGACGCAGATGGGATACCTGACTATAGTGATGATGATATCGATGGAGACGGTATCCCCAACAATGAGGATGATGATGCCAATGGCGATGGCATAGACGATGATTATGCTGGTGAACATTCAGGTCTGTATGATGATAAGGACGGAGACGGAATACCAAACTGGCAGGATGAAGAGACGCAAGGCCCTGATATTCAGCTGGTTATGGATTACCAAGAGACATCTACCCAAAAACGTCGCATACAAAAGTGGACAACATCTTCAAGGGACTCATATAAACTAACATTACAGGATAGGATATATGTAGAGTTTGTAGATAAGAATACTAACGAGACGCTGGATAGCTTTAGCCAATATTTAGCATGCGACCCATTTAGTTGGCAATGTTCTTATATAGAGTCTCCAAGTACTGTAGAAAAAGAAATTATATGGAGGAATAGTTATTAAGGTTATTAAAGACTGGTTGAAATGAGTAGAATAGTGAAAAGGGTATCTGCCCAGGCTACACTGGAATTGGTAATTGCTTTTATAGGTGTGATGCTTTTTTTTACAGGCATTGTTCGTTTATGGGTGTGGTCTGATTCAAAGATAGTAGGCAGAACGCCAGCCTATAATCAAACAAGGTTAGACGCAGGCAATGAGTATCCTGGATTCTGGGGGGATAGCAATGAAGGAGTTTATACTCCTAAAGAGTTAACCGATGAATGGGTTTTTAAAGGCGACGCCTCGCAGGGAGCCAATCCCCAAAACCATTTTCCCCAGGGCCTTCCAAGAAGATTGCCCTTTGCCAGTTGGTGTGTAGACGGCAATTGTTCTTCAAGCGCTAGCTCTAGTGTAACCTCCAGTGGATATGATTGGGACTTTGTTGTGGACATAGGAAATTATGATTTGACAGATTGTAGTGAAATAGAGGAAGCTCTTAATGAGGTAAACAGTGCTCTTGATGAGGCTAATGATGCCCTGCCGGACATAGAAGAGCAGCTAAATTACTGGCGGGCACGTTATAACGAAGCCGATAGGCAGGCAAGAAGTCTTCAGGGAAGCAGCAATCAGGAAGGATATGCTACCATTACATTTATAGATGAATATTGGTGGGATATAGGAAGAGACGAATGTACTGCTACAGCTTCTCCCTGTGTTTCAGGATGTACGCTTTCCTGTTGTACTCAAGATTGTAGGTCAAGATGGGGGTGGCGGTATTGGAATTGTGTTCCCCGTGGGTGTCATGCTATAACGGTAAGCAGTGGTTTTGGCAGTTATGAGGAGATGGCTGAACGTTACTACTATTATTACCTTATTACTTCCGGGTTCACTATGGATGTAAGAGCAAGAGATTATTTCTGGAGGAATGAGACAGAATATAGATGGTTTGACAATCCTTATGGCAGGGGATGGTATGGAGAGACATGGAGAAGTTGGGGGTCCTGGACAATGAACTTCAGGTATCATCCTGGTTATTTAGACTGGGTAGCAAGAAGAAACTATGCCCAAGGAGAAAGGGATAAGTTTCAGGAAGCTTACGACGACACTGTTGACGCCATAAACAAGCTTAATGAACAGAAAGCTACGCTTGAGGAGGCTTATTCTGAAAATGGATGTTAAGGCAATAAAGGCAATGTTTGATTGAACAGAAACAGCCTTTAAGTTATAATAAAATGATATGTTTGTATTTTTTTCCTCCAACAAAGCTGCCTATGAGAAAATATTCAAAAAAGCCCAGCTTGCCCCTTTCTTTATCGCCCTTATAACAGCTATTATTATCCTTATCCTTTTCAGCATAAATTTAAGCAAAATATCCCTTTTTAAGGTGCACACTGCCAATGCTTCTGATGCTGGAGCACTTGCTGCAGCTTCCCAGCTTGCTTTCACCTTTAATCAGCTTGCCCTGGCCGCTGCGGGTATGTATGCTTCCTATATGGCTTATATGGCAGCTATTGGGGTTATCTGGGAAACAGCGAAGGATTATCTGGAGAATGCTAAGGACTATTATAATGAGGCAATGGCTATGATAGCAGCAGGTATTGGTGTGGCATGCGTACCTTACGTTGGTAAGTATCTTGCGACAGCCATGATTGTTATAGGAGACGCTATGCTTCTTATCTCTGAGATGTATTTTGGCCTTTTTCAGGTTACCGTCCATGCTCTTGATTCAGCCATTGACGATATGTACAATGATCAGAAGAGAAACTACAGGAATAACCGCAAGGCAGTAGAAGATAATTACGAATCTTCTTTTGACATAGGAAGGGATTATGTTTTTTTAAACAGCGGAATAGGCGAGAAGCTAAACGATAAGCTGGATATTAATGGTGAGCCTGCAGATAGGGACGGCGATGGCAACAACGATGTTCCCTCTCAGGCAGATGAGTTTTCCTTCTTTGTCCAGGATAAAAATACTCCTTCTACTTTTTGCTGGCGGGATGGTATGGTGGCAACTACGCCTGAAAATGCTCCTTCAGAATGCCAGGGTTCTCCTTCTTACTCCCCGCTTGCCAACAATTCCCACCGCCTTCATGTAGTAAGCGTTGATATAGACGACCCCGGCCCTCCTACAACTTATCAGCTTATTAAAACAAAATGGGATAAGGATGAAATAGATGACCTTTTTGAAGAGATATACGCAGCTTTTATAGTCACCGATGCTGCTATATTAGCTGCGCACATCGGTTTGTTAAATACAGAGGAAGAGATATCAAGTCATTCTGCTTGCTATGATTGGATAATTACGGTTTGTTTTCCTTTTGATGGCTGTTGGTGTATAGTTCCCGGCAGCTGCCTTATGATGCAGGCATTAGTTGCTGTTCTTATAGGTCTTTTTGGTAATATCGTTTATGAAATCTACGACGATTATCTTGACCAAATATGGGAGTCCATTCAGGAAAATGGTACTTTTTGCGATAATACCGGCAATACAGGCGACAGAGTATTAGTTACCATTACTGATGTTGACCACATATATGACCAGTTAAAAGTAGAGACAAAACAGAAACACCAGGGTCAGGACTTAGGCTTGTGGGAGACTAAATATCCAAAAGTTACTTCTAAAAGCAGGGCAAGCTATGCTTGTGACACGAATTTATGCGATGTTAGTGTATGTAATATGCCTTATCCTGATTGTGGCGCAGAAGGAAATTGTGGTGATATTTGTAGCCATTCTTGTAGCTGTATCAATGGTAAAAACAATCCTATGTGTATGATGCATCAGCCTGTTTTAGTTGGGGTGGATGAATTCCAATAAATGGGTTATAATAGTTAGAGGGAGGGGGTAATGAGAAAAAAAACTATATTTATTTTTTGTCTGTCTGTATTATTCTTTTTTAATATTAGTGGCTTTGCAGATAGCATTAAAGACGATATTGCTTCAGGGATTATACCTCTCCCTTCGGATGCTAAGCCTTTTGGTGTGTCTGGTTCAGGAGTGACTGTGCGTCTTCGGTCTCCTTCAGCAATTTACGTAACTTCTCTCGACAAAAGACAGCTAATCAGATTTTATATACGGGAATTGTCCAAAAGAGGATGGAAAAGCTCAGGTACTATTGCCAGTATGATAGAAAAATACAATATTCCTTTGCAAGGAGATAAGCTGCAACTAAAGGATAATCTTAAGAATGCGGTAGAATTTTATAATTCTTCAAAGTCTCTTCTTCTTTTTGTGTTACCCCCTCGAAGTGGCCAGAAAGAAACAATTTTTTCTCTTGCCTATATTCAGAGTCCCCCCTTAGGAGCACCTTCCAATTTAAATACTCTGCCGGATTACATTCCTGTATATCCAGGAGCAGCTCTTACCACCAGGGTGGGTAATGGATTTGTCTATAGCACTAACGATAATATTGAGAGTGTAATAAACTTCTATAAGAATAATATGTTGGCTTATGGGTGGCAGATATATAATGAGATGCCTCTAACAGAAAAAAAGGTACAGTTTCCTCGGGGGGTGGTTGATAGTCTTTCAAGTCTGTCTAAACAATGCCCAGCATGTGAACAAAATGAAACTTCTTCTATGCCTGAAGAATATAAACTGGTACTTAGCAAAGGGACTTTTATTGTTAGAACTATGTATAAGTTTAAAAGAGATGGAGAGATTTGCCATATTACTCTTTCCTCTGTGAAGATAGGAGAAACATATAAAGGCACTTCAATAATTATAAACTATAACCCATGAGAAAATATTCTAAATCACAATCTATGCTTGCCTATGCTGCTTTGTTTGGATTAGTGGCTGCCGCTCTGATTATATTGTCTATTTATCTTAAGAGGTCTATTCAGGGGCGCTATCGACAGTCTGCAGATGTTTTTGGTCAAGGTACTCAGTATCAGCCTGGTTCTACCGATATTTGGATAAGTAGTAGTGGAGGTGGTTGGCAATAGATAGCCTTTAAATAGAGTTATGGTGTTAACATTAGTAATACTTTTAGTAGTAGGGGGGGCATTTCTTGTAGGTTATTATGAAGTGCCCCGGATGATAGAGAGATGGCACCAATGGCAGGCGAGAAGGTCAAAAGAGGCATCTTATCATCTTGAGAACGCTTTTATTTTTGTGGGTAAGAAAGAGATGCGCATGGTTTATATTGCAATACCAATTGTTTTAGGAATTGTGGGATTTTTTATGTTTAAGTTTATTGGAGCCGCTATAGGAATAATTTTGGGTATAATCATTCCACAAATTATCATCAGTACTATTATAGAACGCCGGAAAGCAAAGTTTAATCATCAGCTGGTTGATACCCTTATGATTATTTCCAGTTGCCTTAAAGGAGGGTTAAGTTTAGTTCAGTCTTTTGAGGTTGTTATGGATGAAATGCCATCCCCTACTTCTGATGAGTTTAGCCTCGTTGTGAGAGAAACCAAAGTCGGTGTGCCTTTGGAGGAAGCTTTAGTTAAACTTAACAAACGGATGTCCTCAGAAGACGTTGACCTTGTTATTTCGTCTATTTTAGTAGCGCGGGAGACAGGTGGTGATTTAACAAAGGTATTTTCCCGTCTTATTAATACTATTCGTGATAGAATGGAAATAAAAGATATGGCTGCTACATTGACATTACAGGGAAGAATCCAGGGTATAATTATGTCAATGATACCTCCTGTATTTGTGGTTTTTATATTAAAATCTAATCCTCATCATTTTGACCTACTTCTAAAAGACGAGATAGGAAGAATTATGTTATTTGTCGCAGTTATCTTCCAGATACTTGCATTATTTTTTATTAAAAAGTTCAGTACAGTAAAAGTTTAGAATGGTCTATTTGATTTATATTCTTATCATTTCGTCCTTTGTACTTATCATTGTTTCTCTTTTTCGCGAAGAAGAGCACGTATCTATAATAAAGACAAAAAAGCAGTTGTCGCCCAGAGATACTTTGTTTATTCTTGTTAAGCCATTGAATGTCATTAACATACCTCTTTTAAAATTTTTCCCCATGATAGAAAAAAAACTTAGTGAGAATATTAATTTTGTAAGATGGAATATCACTCCTGCTGATTTTTTCTCCATAAAGGAGATTGTAGGTATTATACTTGCGGCAGTAATATTTATTGGGACACCTTTTGACTTAATGTGGGTTTTCTTTGCCGGTATTGTAGGTTTCTTCTTGCCTGATTTTTTTCTTTCTTCAAAGGTTAAGAGCAGAAAGAATGCCATTGTAAGAATTTTGCCAGAAACAGTTGATTTACTCTCTTTGTGTGTTAGCGCTGGTCTTGATTTTATGGCTTCTGTAAGATGGCTTACAATGAAAGCGAAAATGAATCCTATGCTTGAGGAGCTAAAAAGTCTTTTGGAAGAGGTAAAAATAGGCCGTTCTAAAGTAGAGGCTTTAAGAGGTATGGCGAAACGGTTAAATATACCTGAAGTTACTTCTTTTGTGCGGAGCCTTATTCAGGCAGAGCGTATGGGGACACCAGTTGAGGAGACTTTTAAGATAATATCTGATGACGTAAGGACCCGGCGTTCTTATCAAGGAAGACGAGAAGCAATGAAAACATCTCTTAAAATGCTTATCCCTTTAATTATTTTTATCCTTCCCATTATTCTTATAATTGTAGGGGGGCCGGTACTATTAAATTTTATGAGAGGCGGAATAGGCCAGTTAGTTAAATAGTTAGTTAGCCCTTTAAGTTCTTAGTCTGACCTGCTTATTTATGTAAGGCGATTCTTTAAAAAATTTCAATATTTAATAATGTACTGTCAAGCCAATTTAAAAATGTCCTGTTTTTAGGCTTTAATTAATGCTAATTCTTCTGTGTCTTTTTTGCTTTGTAAAAGAGCCTTTTTTGTGCCAATCTTCTTTCATACCCAGAAGAGGCCGATAAATCTTTCTTGGTTTAGGTTCGGGGGTTTTCTTTTGGTGGTCTTGTAGTTATTGCTTTATATTTTAGCCTCCTGCCTTTATAGACAATATACACCTTTCCATTTATTCTTTTCTGGACTGTTACTTTTCTGGCAATAGTCTTATCTAATATCTGGTAAAGCTTTTTGTTGTGGAATATAGTAAAATCACTTCTTACCGGATGTTCTGTCTTTATGCATAAAATCGTATCAAGGTCTATGCTTTTAAGCAAAGGCCTGTGAAGTTGCCTTCTCTTATCGGCTTTACACTGAATCTTTTATTATGCTTAGGCAAAAACTCTCTCAATAGTTTATTTGCTTCTTCTATTGTGCTTATACCTCTTAAACGCATTTCTTTTATCAGTCTGTCCTGATATGTTTTAAATGAACGCTCGGCCCTTCCTTTTGCTTGGGGAGAATTGGCGTGGATTATCTCTATTCTTAACTTTTGGGCTGCTCTCTCAAACTGGCTCAGGTGTTTTCTGTTGTTTAACTCATCTTCAATTGTAGGCTCAGCTGTTGATTTATAGGTAGTAAGCTTATCTAAATACAGGCTTTTGGGTATACCATAGCGCTTTATATAATGTTTAAGGCTATTAAAAGCAGGTATTGTGCCTTTGTAGGCGTAGAAACGGGCAAATCTTATATTTGTAGCATCGTCTATATAGCCCATAAGCACACACTTAGAGCCTCTGCCTTCAAACCAGTCGTGATGTGAGCCATCCATCTGTACCATTTCTCCAAAGTAGTGTTTACGTTGGCGCCAACTCCTGTGTTTTTTACGCTTGCAGTGTTTCTGCCATTCTTTTTTCTCAATAAGCAAAATACGTAAGGTCCCATTGCTTATTTTAATATTATCTATTTCAAAGAGCTTCTCCGTTGCTAACGTCGGTCCAAATCCTTTGTATGTTTTTCTGGATAAAGCTATTACTTTATTCTTTATTTGCTCAGGCAACCTCTTGTGAGAGGGTTGGCCTCGTAAATCTATGAATTATTTCCTTATCGCCTTGGCTATCTACCCTCTTAACTAATCTGCGTATCTGTCTTGAGCTTAAACCAAGCAATTCTACTGCTTCAATTTGTTTTAGTTTTCTTTCCAAAACCAGTTTTATTATATGCAAACATTTTAATTCTTTCTGGGTCATTGTGATAATGTCCTTTTCTGTCATAATACCCCTCCTAGTTAAAATTATGATACCATTTATTAAATTTATATTTAAAACCCCAATAATTATCTATAAAATAAAGACCGAGAGGGCAAAACACCATAACTCCTGAGCTTTTAGGCTCATAA
>Ga0180301_10001062_pt1 | contig 21519 bp, 20 predicted proteins | sample GuaBasSediGuay16_FD_121797 | JGI IMG/M metagenome (GOLD analysis project Ga0180301, IMG submission 121797) | Subseafloor sediment microbial communities from Guaymas Basin, Gulf of California, Mexico - Guay16, Core 4569-2, 12-15 cm | ecosystem: Environmental > Aquatic > Marine > Hydrothermal...
AGACTTCGAGTGTGGTGCCTTCGAGTGTGACTCGTTGGGAGCGCCCTCTTATCTCTTCTCCACAGATTTCACACTGCATATTTATCTCTTATCTCTCTATCTACTTTAAAGCTGTGGTCTTTTAGTGAACTATCAGTGAACTATCTTGGAAATGTCAAGTTCAAGTATGCCCTCCGCGCCCTTCTCTTTCAACCGGGGTATGAGAATATTAACCTCGCTTTTGTCTACAACGGTCTCAACCGCATAATAATCGGCATGATACAGCTTGGACACAGTCGGCTTCTTAAGCGATGGAAGTATCTGTATAAGCTCTTCGAGTTTCTCCGCCGGCACGTTCATATCGAGCAACACCTTACCCCGCGCCTCAATTACAGCAAGCAACAAAGTCTTTATCTCCTCTATCGCTCTCCGCTTACCAGAATCCTCCCAAGCAGCCTTATTAACCAAAAGCTTACTTGTAGACTCCATTATCACATCTATTATCTTGAGTCCATTCTTGCGCAGTGTCGAACCCGTCTCAGTAACATCGATCACAACATCCATGATCTCAGGCACCTTTGCCTCCGTAGCACCATAAGAAAAATATGTTTTGATCGGAATGCCAAGCCCTTCGAAATACCCCCGAGCAATATTAGGATATTCAGTCGTAACCCGACTCCCAGGCCTTATCTCCACCGCAGAATTGATATCTTCTTCCATCGGTACTGCAACCACTATCTTCACGTTACCGATCCCCTGCTTGCTGTAGGGAAGATCTGCCACCTCCATCACATCAGCACCCGATTCGACGATCCAATCCCTCCCAGAAATACCAATATCAAAATAACCCTCCTCAACGTATTTGGGAATCTCCTGTGGGCGAAGTATTTTGACCCTATCAATCCTGTGATCGTTTATCTCAGGATTATACTCTCTCGCAGTCTTTTTGATCTGCAGATCTGCCTGCTTGAAAAGCAAGAGCGTCTGTTCTTCAAGACTTCCCTTTGGCAGCACAAGACTCAACATAACATCATCCTATCTTTCACAGATATATAAAAACATCGGAGGAACGCCATCACGCTCTCCAAATGTCTCCAAGTGATATTATCCATTGATCGCATTCATAGATCTCTGAGGCGTAGCCGTGCAGTTGAAAGGTTTTTCCCCATATTGAGTCAAATTGGAGCGGCAGATATTGTTGCAAAACTACAGGACATTCAAATAATATAAAAAAATAATTATTTTATTGCCGTGGGCGATCTTACTCTACGTAACCACACACCCGTTCTCTACAGGCTCATCTGGCTCGAGTAGCACGCCGTTTTCTGTTGCAAGGAGCATCCCGTGCGATTCGACACCGAAGAGCTTTGTGGGCTTCATATTGGCAACCACAACAACCTGTTTTTCGCAAAGCTCTTCTGTGGTGTAAGATTCTGCGATACCTGCCACGATCACCCGAGTTGTCGTTTCTCCAAGGTCAACTGCGAGTTTCAGCAATTTATCAGAGCCTTTAATTCTCGAAGCTTCTTTAACAGTTCCAACACGAAGATCCAATTGTTCAAACTCGTCAAAACTGATGTTATCGGATTTATTCATATTTTCGAACCCCATCTCTTTTTCTACTGCTTCAGTTATTCTTTTATCCAGAATAGCTTCCATTTCATCGATCTTTCCATCATCGATCTTATTGAAAATAATCTCTGGCTTCAGAATCGGTCTTCCGCCCTCAAGCTCGACCAACGCCTCATCATACGCCACCCCATGAACACTCTCCTCTGCGAGACCGAGCTCTCTCCATGCAACCTCCATCAACCCTGGCATCACAGGTTCAAGTAGTACGACAAGAGCCTTTGCTATCTGGAGACAATCCTTCAGAACAGAAGCACACGCCTCCCGATCAGTCTTCACAAGCTTCCACGGCTCCATCGACTGGAAATACGTGTTACCAAAGTCAGAAAATGCCATTACACTGTCCACAGCCCGTTTAAACTCATACTCTTCAACACCCTGCGTGAACTCGTCGATCGCTTGACCTATCCGATCCATAACCTCAGAACTCACATCCCCTATAGGAACCTCTTTGAAATTCTTGTGTGCAAATAGTGTGGTGCGGTACAGGAAATTTCCAAGAGATCCGACAAGCTCCTTGTTCACCTTCTCTTGAAATATCTTCCATGAAAAGTTGAGCTCCTTGGTATGAGACGTGTAACTTGCAAGGTAATAACGCAGGAGATCTGGGTGAAAACCATGCTCCAGGTAATCCTCATCAACCCAGACTATGTACCCGCGACTCTTCGAGAACTTCTTATCCTCAATCTTCACCATCCCAGACGCAACCACAGCCCAAGGAACCGTGTAACCAGCACCCTTCAAAATCGCTGGCCAGAAGATGCAATGATGATAAACGATATCAATCCCTATGAAATGAATAATCCTTGAGTCGCCCCGCCAGATAGCCTCCCAGTCCCCCCCAGTCTGTTTTGCCCACTCCTCAGTAAAAGAAACATAACCGATTGGAGCATCTACCCAGACATAAACCACAAGCCCATCATGCCCCGGGAAAGCCACACCCCACTCCATATTCCGCGTAATACACCAGTCGTGAAGCTCCTGATTCACCCACTCAATAGCATAATTGCGCGCATTGCTCGTACCACGAAGACCTGGCAGATACTGGAGCAAAAAGTCCTTGAACCGAGAAAGCCTGAAGAAAAAATGCTCCTGAGTACGATACTCAGCCCCACTACCACAAATCTTACAGACAGGATCTCTTATCTCACCAAGCTCAAGATGCTTACCACAACCCTGATCACACTCATCACCCCTCGCACGAACCCCACAAAAAGGACAGACACCCTCAACATACCGATCAGGAAGAAAACGATCACACCGAGGGCAATACGCAAGCTCAATATCCCGAGGATACACATACCCAGCCTCAATTAGAGAATCCACGATCTGAAGAGTCCTACTATGATTCGACGGAGCATCAGTCGTCCCAAAATAATCAAACCCCACACCCATTCGTGCAAATATCCGATCAAAATGTGCATGATACCTCCCAACAAGCTCCCCCGGCAGAACACCAAGCTCCTCAGCATTCATCACAATAGGCGTGCCATGAGTATCAGAACCACAGACAAAGACAACCCTCTGACCCCGCTTACGAAGCGTTCGCACAAAAATATCAGCAGGAACATAAGTCCGAAGATGCCCAATATGACACCGCCCATTGGCATACGGCAAACCACACGTCACAAGAACAGGTTTTTCAACAGGAAAATCAGAAACCGAACGCATAACAACCAAAACCCCATACCATCCAAATATACAAATACATTACTGTACAAAACCAAAACATCGATGCTCACGAAAAATGTGCGACGATACAAAAAGAGAGACGAAGTATCGAGTTGGAAAATCGTGTTACTGCAGTTTTTTGCATAACACAATGCATAGCGTAGATACAGGCTTTCGGAGATACTACACGCCATGTTTATATAATGAAAAAACATTACTATTGGGATTATGTCATGGATAGCACTCAACTCACGTTCTGGAGTATCAGAAAGCTTTGTCAGTCTGAAAACGATCGACCAGAAGAGAATCTTACCAAAGGGTTCACTCCCCATCAATGTGCTTGATGTAAAAGATCTGGATCGTGTCTTGAATGAAACGCCAGAATTATCCTCCAGGGGTGGCAAAAAGGAAACATTACTGATTGAGGGGTACTATCCTAATAAATTTGGTCTATGGGCGACGCACAAAGTATATCGGATCACATACCAAATTTCGGACAGAAAAGAACGTATTATCGCCAAGATAATGGCCAAAGAATGTGGGAAAAAAGAGCTTCGATTACTATCAGACCTCTGCAAAACCTCAAACGTGCCAAAACCGTTCCATTTTCTGTATGATGGACAGCTCGAAGAGGAAAATTTTTTCGATGTCAAAGGCATCCTTTTCATGAGTTATGTAGACAATCGATTTCACTTTGAAGAATATTTACGAAGGTGGTGCGTGGCTGAGCTGAAGAGCCTTGAATTAAAGAATATAAGCGAGTCAATCTTTGAGATATGGTCTGCTGGAATAAAACACAACGATCTCAAAGGCGAACACCTGCTTTTCACAGGTAAAGAATGGTTTATCATTGATTTTGAAAAATCAGAGCCTTTTGCAGGCAAGGAAGACGTAAAAGATGAATTGGCAGTGCTGATAGGCGACAGCACAGTTTATCTTGACAGGTTTATGGCATACAATAAGATAGATTTTGAAGGTACGATCAAAGAGCGATATGAAACATTTTTAGATAATTTTTTGCCTCTTTTTGATTTCGATTCTGGAGATAATAGGTACATATCTGCCTTCGAAACTTCTATTCAAAATGAAAAACTAAAATCAGCTTATTCAACTTTAAAAGTGATGTGATCAAAAAGAGATAATTTTAATCGTCCGACCACAATAGCTGGCGGTGAAATCAATGTAGAAACGCGTCTATTCTCGTTATCTGTCCTTTTCTTATGTCGTTTGCAATTTTTTCTGGTAGCGTGTTGCCATCTTTTCTGCAGGTTTTCCCATCGGTGTATTTCAGGGTGTAATGGGTTATTTTTGCTTTATCTTCTCCGAAGGTGTTTTTTCTTCTGTCGTTGTGATATATAACGATTGTTTTTCCGAGAAATTTGAATGCGAAACAGTTTTTGGGTATGGTTAGTTCTATTTTCTCTCCTTTATTTGTGTAGGTCATGCAAATCTCTTCTTTCTCTGTGAATAACCAGTCTGGGAGTTTTGGTTCAAGTTTTAACCGCAGACTTCCTGTTTCGTCGACGAAGAAAGGTTGCTCTCCTGCGGTTATGAGGGTCCACATGTTGATCAGTTCTGCCGATGCTCCTGTGAGTCTCGGTTGGAAGCCTCGCCCGTGCAGTTCGCTCTCTGGAAAGGCGCTGCTGACTATGAATGAGCTGTTTTCAAGTATGCTTCGTCCGTAGATTTCGGGTTTCAGGAAAGGTATCAGTGTATTCCTGATTTCTTCGTAATATTCCTCATAAAGACCTGTTTTGAGCAGTTCGAGCAGGTATTTGTATTCCATATGCAGATATATGGATTCGTTCTCTATCCATCCTGGTGGATAAGCCCTTGCTCGCCCTATCTCAAACGATTCTCTTGTTATGGGCTCGCTCGTCTTATACATCTTTAGTTCTTCATCGTATATCTTACTATTTTTAACATTTTTGTATATTTCGTGGGCTAATTCTTGTTTTACCTTCATGAGATGGACTGATCCTTCCAGAAATAGTGAAACAGGCTTTTGTTTAAACTCCAGTGGTGTTACAAGCGGTAGCCCGGTGTCGTTCACTGCCACCTCCTTTTTATCGCCATCCAGGTAGATTTGTTCGTATCTTTTGACTTCGTTCAGGAAGTACGTGTAGCATACCCCGTTTTTGTGGAATATTTTATCGTGAGGCGTGTCGCTGAAGATGCTGTCAAGCAGTCTCAAAGATTTATTCAGGAAATCTTTTACCATGGAGATCTTCACCTCTGTCTCTTTGCCACTTACGCCGAAGGTGGTTTTCTCTCGGTAATTTTCTTTTATCCTGTGACTATCGTCCCAGAATAGAAATCTTCTGTTTTCATCAGCCGAGTTCAGTCGTTCTTCGATTGCTTCCATCAGATCAGTGATGAATACGTCCAGTTCCTCGAAGATTGGTATACACTCGTAATCTTCAAGTCCAATTCTTGAGATGGCGTCTTGTAGAAAGGAGCAAGCCCTTGTAAGTTCCAGGGTCTCAGAGAGAGATGATGCAAGGAGTCCTGGCAAGCCGTTTAAGGGGTCGTTCCACCCGGGTTTGTCAGCTTCCATCTCTATACCGATTCCTTCAGGATCCAGTGAAGCGATCTTGTTTGCGATTAGGGAGAGCATCTTAACGAAGAGGTTTGTTGTGTATACACTGCCTCTACCGTTTTCTATTCGCACCTTATATGGATCCGCTGCCCTTGATCTTATCAGTTTTAACTTATCCTTGTTTCGTTTCACAGCACCGTACTGCCTGACTTTCCCATCAACCATGACGTACTTCTTGTTTCGTGGCATAACAATATCAGGATTATCATAAAACGTGAAAACACGCTTATCCACCAGTACCTCTTTTAACCTCTCCGGGAAGATCGAGAAGAAGTTGTCGAGCAGATCAAGATTGTACGTCCAATGATCTATCCAGAAACCCTCGGACGGCTCGCCAACATCATTCTCCCTGCAAAAAGAGAGCAATGCCGAAACAATCTCATCATAACTCAAAGACCCCGCGCTGACTGCCTCTTCGATCTTCATCATGAACTCACCTGGTGTAAATGGCTTTTGAACCAGAGCCAGTAATTCATCGAACAATCTCTTATCGTCTACGATCTCACCAAGCCATTCCGCAAGCGCTGGCAAGTCCCGAGCAGTGTAGGTGAGACCATTTACAACCAGGGGGTTGAAGCCATCTGTCTGGATCAGGTTGAAGAACATGATGACGTTGCTATCCTCTATATCAGGATTGAACCAGACATCATTCCTGCGGTTCTGATTAACATCCCTGAAATGCGAATTGCCCTGCGATAGATACGTCTCTTCCAGCACAAAATAGTTATAATCCCTTTCAAGATCTCCGTGTTTCCTCGAATAGAGGTAGAAGACGTTTTTACTCGACTGTGTCCTGAAGACAACAGGCATCCCGCCCCTCATCACATTGTCCAGGAACGTCTGACCACAATAACTATCAAAATTCTTATTACTGCTAACAGTAAACATATTATCTTCAATCTCTTCAATAATCCTTCTATTCTCTTCTCTCTTACCTAAAATACCATTATCCACAACATACTTCTTAAAACTCCTCAATTTCTCCTCAGAAGATGTATTACCTACAATAGAATAAAAAACTACTTCTTTTCCAGGAGAAACGTTAGGACAGAGTACTGTGAAAGCACATGGCGTCTTATTCTCATACATCTGTTCAGATGCTAGTATCTTTCCAACACCATGCTCAGCAAACAACCATGGATAATCAAAACTCCACGATACGCCAAACACCGATTCAGGATCCACCACATAACTATCACTGGAGATACTGCCATCCCCCTCCAACAAAGTGAAATAAAAATTGCCACCACGAATCTCCTGAATCTGCGGAACATCAAGAGGAACCTGCTTCAATTTGAAGAGAGGCATCCCGTCGATGACATCCACCTTTTTCATCGCCTCGATATGCCTGGCGATAACCTTGATGCAGTGCTGGGTCATGCCAAATGCCAGGATGTGCGGCAGACCATCAAGGAGTTCCAACCTCAACGGCTCACCATTCAAATTTCTGATACCAACCCTACGCACAAGCCCTGCAACAGGCAGATTCACAAGAGGAAAGAAATTCACAGAGATCTGAAGACCCAGCGTACGATTAACCTCATCCAACTCCAAATCCCACGCAGAAACAATCATCCTCTGAGAAACCATCCCGTCTTCTGATTGTTTGAACGGTTCATACAAAACGTCACCATTCACCCTCAGAAAAGTCCTGAACCCCTGATTACCCACCATCTGACAAGCCTTATTAAACGAAAAAAACTCCATAATCGCATTATCCTTATCCCGTATCCCAATACTGGACACACACTGCCCCCGATTCACATAATAAGCCCACAACGGAACACCCCACCGTCCACCAATCCCAGGGAAAAAACTTGAAAACGGCTTAGCCCAATTATAATTCTCAATAACAAAACGCTTCTCACCATCAAGATAATACCTGACGCCCTCAACACTCACCATAAACAAAACCACCTAAATTCAATGCACTTCATAGCTTAATATGATTTTGGGTCGTGGTGAGCCTGTCTCGCAATCGCCAAAAAACCACTGGTAGAAAGATTCATGCTACCTACTACTGCCACAAGACTTAGCTTTGCTAACAGAGTGTCAATAATAGCGAAAATATGGAGTGAAACAATCATCAGTTCGATTTTAGGACTTCAACCGCTTCATCGAGGTCAAGTCTTCTTATACCCAACTGTGTGATGCAAGAATGCGCCTGTTGAAAGTGCCACTCATAAGCGATTAAAGTTTTATCGCTGTCTTTGATTTTCTCTGCTGCTTTCACATAAATAATATCTTTCCCATTACCGAACCTGTTTTGATCTATAAGTCGTGAAAAACACGTATTTATATCGTTTTTGTCAATTTTGACCTTTTTACCAAACTTGGATCTCATAAGTTCATACCACTTTTGAAGGGATTTCTGATTTTTGCAATCTGGATGGTCGGCTTGTGATTTATACTCATTTCGGATTTCTGTACAAAAAACTACAGTAAAACTTCTTTTTCTTACAATGGTTAGAACTTCTCTTGCTTTCCCATTAGCTGGGTAACATGTGTCACGCAGAACATTGGCATCAATTACAAGCTGGGTCAAAGGATCACTCCTCTGGCACCATAAGTTCTGCTATCTCCATCGCTTCTTCAAAGCCTTCTTCAAAGAATCCATCTGGGAAGTTCTCAAACTGGCCATTTTCATTAATGGTTATTGTTTTAATCTCAGTTCCATTATCGGTTGGCTCAAAGTAATAGATTACTATGTCTGCGTGATCGATCTTCTTTTGAAGAATATTTTTACACACTCGTCTGATTAATAAGTCACAATGTGTTTCTATAATGAGCTTCCGATCGTTGGATTTTGCTATATCAACCAGAAGGTCGCCCATCGTAGCCTGGGCTTTTGGGTGAAGATGTATTTCTGGTTGTTCAATTAAGATCAGTGAATTTTTTGGGGCATTAAAACCCTGCACAATTATGGGAAGAATCTGACTTGCTCCAAATCCGACATCAACCAGATTGACTTCTGTCTTTGTATTTGGGTCTCTCAACATTATTTCGTAAATACTGGTTGCTCCTCCAGATTTTCCTTTCAGTTCTTCCAGATCAAAGCCCAGAGAAATATCAAAGTTTTTAAGCCATAACTTGACTTTTTCTTTAAGTTCTTCCTTGGAAAGAAGAATATCTACAGTTTCTTCTCCCCATTTCCCTACATCAGATGGTGATGTGCCTGCAGCGAGGTAGGTTCTTTCTGGTTCGTTCCTGAGGGGCCCTACATGGTAAACATTCTCGAAAACATCTCTTACTATTCTACCAAATATCACAGTTGCAAAGAAAAGATCAGGATGTCCCAACAGATACTCGCCAAACTTATCTAGGTCTTTAAATTCTTTTTCAGGTAAGATCGTGTAAAATTTCAGTAATATGATAGATTGTTCGACTCCGTTGTCTTCATCATTCATTATAATGAAATGTCCACCCCCCTTCGCTCTTTTCTGTACTGAAAAATTAATATCTCTTTCTAAAAACTTCTTTTTCTCTTTTTGTGGCATGGGTACATCCTTGCCATTAACATAAAGCGACTTTAGATAAATTATGCCCTTGTTCTTACCACTTGTGTAAACGGAAAATACCAGTTCACACCTAATGTCCGGATTTTCAAAATTAATATGAATATAATTCTTTTCGTTGTGCTTAAATACTACATCCCTGTACGAGCCAAGATCAACATAATCATTCAAAATCAAAGGCGTTTGTTGATCTGTACTCCGCACAGTCTGTCTTAGTGCTAAAAGTGCTTGAATTAAACTGGTCTTTCCAGAGCTGTTTGGGCCAACGAGAAATGTCAAGGGTTTAACATCGAGTTCCCCAGTATCTCTCAATGCCTTAAAATTCTTGATATGTATCTTACTAAACACCATATATATCTACTGCTGAATGACTTATCACATATAATTTCTTCCCCAACCACAAATTGTAAACTTTCTTAGTTGTTATGTTTACCGATTTGATTTCTGTCATCCTTTTTTCGTTTGGCTGTTCCCCCGAAACAACTTTATCAGGAAACGTAATACAACAATCCATAACATGAAGAAATGTGTGCATATATTTGTCCAGGGTCAAGTGCAGGGCGTGTATTTCAGAGCCTACACAGAAAAACGAGCTGTAGAACTCAACCTCGCAGGCTGGGTGCGGAATCGAAGGGACGGGCGTGTTGAAATAATGGCAGAAGGCAGCGAAGCAGAACTAAAAGAGTTCTTAGACTGGTGCAGCACAGGATCTCCCCATTCACACGTCGAACACGTCGATGCAACATGGATTCAGTGTGAACAGGATTTTAACACGTTCAGTGTTACTCAAAGCAAATAAGATGGCATTTCAGAGCTCTTTACAACCCAGGTTTTTCAAAGATACAAAACGCTTTAAATACAGTGGCACATAAGAGGCACGAAAGTAGAATGGAAAAACCAAACTGCCGAGGTAGTCTAGCGGTAAGGCGCAAGCCTGGAAAGCTTGTGGGGCATATGCCCCTCGGGAGTTCGAATCCCCCCCTCGGCGCCACATTTTTCAAACCACGATATTTTACTTCTTTTTCCCCGTGTATATCCAGCGGTCGTAGAGTGTTTCTTCTTCGTCCGGACAGGTCACTCTGCCTGTCGCAAGTTCGCTTACGACTTCATCGATAAATCTTGCTTCTGGTTCTGTTCGAACTGTGAAGAGTAGGTTTCCACCGCTTTTTGTGACTTTCAAGGTTTCAAGCAGTATTTGTGTCCACATGGGCTTATTAAAACTGTCAATGTCACCGAGCATGAACCCGATGGCAGTATCAAATTTCTCGCCTGCCAGCACGCGTGAGAGTTCAGTTGCGTCTGCCAATATGGTTTTATCAGGTTTCAACGCTCTACTCGAAAACCCTTCTACAATAGAGTATGCATCGTTGTCCACACAGGTTGGTTCGAGTCCAAGCTCGTGGAGTGCTGCTGTAGCCATCCCATTGCCGCAACAGATCTCAATCATCTTGCCTGAGAGGCTGAGATCAGAATAGTTCTTTAATTCACCAATTAATTTTTTTATGCGTTCAACTCGTGGCTTGTTCTGCACAAACTTCAGGTTGACTGGATACGCCCCCATCTCCTTCATGAGTTTCAGCGAGTAATACTCTCTCATCGCATCTTTGAACGATCTTCTTTCAACAGTGGCGATAGAGATGCCCGTACGATTGACATGGTTCGTTATCACGTTCAAAAGTTCTTCAAAAATACCCTGGTGCTCTGCATCAAGTACCACTGTAAAGACCGTCCACGTCCCCTCAGAATCTTCGTCACCCGCGGGCGAATAGAGACCGATAGCGTAAGCCTGCTCGCCATCCTCTATCACAACCATTCTTGCAGTGACAGGTTCATCGAATCGCGAGAGATCAGAGGCGATTCGGTGCAGAACGCCCAGACTATCCTTTATATGAAGATTTCCCTGGTAACTGGGCTCTATCACGACGATATGCCCTTTGATTTCCAGCAATTCATCAAATTTCACAGCAAACCTCCTCGGGACAAGCGTTTCTCATTTTGTAAAACTAGATAACGTGGGTAATTTGGATTCGATCAAGAATTCATTTATTCTTATTTCTGATAGTTTTACATATTTTTCTTCTATGTCATATCCTACATAATTTCGACTCGTTTTTAATGCAGCGATTGACGTTTGTCCACTTCCTACGAAAGGGTCTAAAACTACTTCATTTTCATAGGTGTAGAGTTGAATCAATCTGTAAGGAAGTTCTGCAGGAAATGGTGCAGGATGTCCTATTTTGCGAGCTGGTTCTGCAGGAAATGTCCAGATACTTTTGGTGAGCTCAAGAAATTCTTCTTTAGAAATCGTGCTTTTTCTCTTATTCACATTTTTTCTTGAGAATGTCTGTTTGGAAAAGACCAGAATATACTCATGAACATCCCGTAACGTGGGATTGGCAGGAGAAAGCCAACTACCCCATGCTGTAGAAGGACTTGCACTTGATGACTTGTTCCAGATGATCTCTCCTCTCATTAGAAAACCTAAATCAGACATATCTTTTATTATAAAGGTGTGGAGGGGGATATACGGTTTCCTTCCCAAATTTGCAATATTGATACATGCTCTACCCCCAGGAACAAGCACTCTATAAACTTCTTCCCACACTCTCTTCAAAAATCCAAGGTATTCGTCAAGTGTAAAACTTTCGTCGTACTCTTTCCCTACGTTATATGGTGGTGAGGTTACCATCAAATGAATGCTATTATTCGGCAGTTCTTTCATCTTTTCAGAAGACTTGCAAAATATTTTGTCTAAAAACTGCGGAGGAATGGGATTTTCTATGTATTCAACATTCTGTTCCTTGGGCAATCCTTCATATAATTTGCTCATATAAAAAGATGTAGAATCATGATTTATTCTGTCTGGAGATCCGAAAGAACTTGTTTGAGTCTTTTTTTTACTTCTGTTACCTTTCATTTCCAATCATCCCTCCAATAATCTTCCCATCTTTTGTAGGGATTATAATCTATCTTCTTTTTTTGCCAGTGTATCTTAATAACGTGGGACATCTCGTCTCTAACCAAACTTGACAGCGCTTCCTTAGTTATCTCTACACCCCTTGGATTTGTACCTGGTTTAGGAAGTTTGATATATCATTCCCTACTCACTCCGTCAAAAACTCTTTTCTGTGCCTTCAGAGGTATGTAATAAAATGCTCCAAAATCATTCCAGTTAATTTGTATAAGCACAATATCACAATGAGGGTAATAAGTTTCCCTGAATTCTCTTGCCTTCTGGGCGTCCACTGTCCAAATTAGCTTAACCCCGCTAAATCCTTTTCCAGTTATTGTTTTTATAGATACGGGTTCGCCAAACAAGTTCACATCAACTTCTGGTTCTGTAACTGGAATTTCAGTCTCTACATTAGCTTCTCCAAATTTATAGATGAGCAAAGCAACAATTATTCTTTCACGGAGAGACCCAACTTCCATACCAATCTTCCCTGCTCTTGAACTCTCTAACTCTGCAAGTTGAAACAAGTACGGCAGGCGTGTTTTAATTCTATTTACGAGTTCTTCATCCTCGAATACCCTTGCCAATTTGCCTGAAATCATTTATTCCTCCATGCAGGTAAAATGGTGTGTAACATGTAGTGTGGGACTCGTGGGATAAGCCATTTCAGGTATTCCTTGTATTCTATTCTTCCTGCAACAACTTCGAGTCCTCTGTCCAGCACTTTTTCGTTTTCTGCAAGTAGTGTGAAGAAGATGTTGGGGTATCTGTTCATCAGTCGGGTCAGTTTTAGGCCATATGTCAGGTGTTCTGTGAATGATTCATGACATTCTTTTTTATATCCATTCAGTGCCGTTTTTGAGAAGTCATCGTTCTCGTATGACTTCAGGATTCTTTTTGCTGCCAGTTTTCCTGACATAAATGCATATTTGATCCCTTCCCCCAGGAAGGGGTCCACGAACCCTGCAGCATCACCCACCAAGATGATCCGATCCGAACAGACCTCTCTCTCGTATCCCCCTCTTGGGAGCGGGTAGGTGCGGATGGTTGCGTCAGTGTTAAGTCCTTTCTTCTGCAAAAATTCTGTGAATTTGACTTTCGAGTCTTTCATGGCGGTGCTGACTCCGCCGATTCCGACTGAAAAGTGTTTCTCTTTGGGAAAGACCCAGGCATATCCCATTCTGGCAATTCCGAAGTTGAACTCGACCGCACCCTCTATGTAACTATCAACTTCTTCGTTTTCTGCAGGAATATCTGCAGCGATGCAGAGCCCTACTTCTTCTGGTTTGAAAGGGGCTCGGACGTACTTTGATGTGGTGCTGTTGACACCGTCTGCACCGATGACCACTTTTGCCCTGTACTCTTCTTTTTCAGTCTCAACAACTATCTCTTTTTCTTTCTGGTGTAGGGTTGTTGCTTTTTCACTATCATGGAGGTTCGCACCTGCTTCAACCGCTCTTGATGTGAGGTATGCATCAAATCTGTCTCTTGATACCATTATTGCCATCTTCGACCTTTTTTTTAGCTCGATCTGATAGTCTTTGTAGTTGACTCGTGCGCCGTAGCACTCTCTCTCTACCAGGTCTTCCTCGATTTTAAAGTTGAGTTCTGATAATGCACCTGCTGATATTCCCCCAGCGCAGACTTTAAATCGCGGAATCTTTTTTCTCTCCAGAATTAAGGTCTTCAACCCTTCTTCTGCACAGGTCTTAGCTGCTATTGCGCCCGCGGGTCCTGCTCCTATAATCACTACGTCGTACTCTTCCATTTTATTATTCCTATCGTCAAAAGCTTTCATTTGGTGATAAGTCAGCCTCTATAAAAGAGCTTCTCTTTCACCCCCCAACCAACCAATGATCAAAGTGTAACAATCAAGAAACCTCAGCAGAAACGCTGGATATTAATTAGAGTCGCTCTGACTGTTCGCTGCCTGGTTGAACCTTTTGACCAGAAAATCGTTATCGAGTGATGCCAGGAAATATCCGAGTCGTGGACCCGATTTTGCAGATAATAATGTGGTGTAGATTGTCTGGAAAAACCTCTTCGGTTCAATACCAGTTTCCTTAGCTATCTTGTAGATACCATCATGTATCTCCTGTGGTGTCTTCCACCCCTTTATTTCCTTTGCAAGCACGCCGAGCAATTCTCTTTCTATCGAATCAAAGCTTCTGACAGCCTGTGGCAACTCTTTATAGACTTTGAACTTGAGATTGGGTGGAGCGTACCGTTCAACCCACCTCTGCGCATTCTCTGCACGTGCAAGGACAGCTCTTGAATCCGAAGTGTCATAACCACTTCGCTCAAGGATACCGAGCAGCGCATCGGTTTCCCTTGTCACCTGAACCGCGGTCACAAGGTGTCTGAATGGTATCGCGGTATCTTCAGCCCTCTTCGTTTGAGATAACTCGTGTGCACGGGGATTGGCTCTACGATCATACTCATCGATGAGGTTCAGAAGCGGAATTCCTGGATCGAACTCGATGTGCTTTTCAGGCTTTGATCGGATTATGAGGTAACGCAGAACTTCTGGCGGAAGCACCTCAAGCATCTCAGTGATGGATATTAAAACACCCTTTGATGAGTGCATCGCACCCTTGCCTTTCAGCATGATCCACTCGTATATGATCGGATAGGGTGCTCTATAACGATACACCTCTTCTGCGATCCGTTTTCCTGTATCATACGAGCCGCCCCTTGTTGCATGATCCTTCCCGAAAGGCTCAACCGTGACGCCAAGAATCTCCCAGCGCGCTGGCCAATCAACGCGCCACGTGAGCTTACCACCACCCACAACCGAGACAACCCCTTGGAACCCACATGTACATGCGACATCAACGCTCTCTTCCTCACTGTTAAAACCCAAGACTCGTGTCCCAACAATCCTCTCACACTCCGGGCACAGAGGGTTGAAAGGACTCCACCCCCCAGGCAAGCTTCGATGAGAAGTTTCCTCGAGTATCCGGGCAATACTCTCTTCTTCTTCAAGTGCTCGGAGTATCGCCCCCCTATACTCGCCACTCTCATAGAGTTCATCTGCACGCAGGATCTCAGCATCAATCTCGAGCAACTCAAGTGACTCCAAAAAAGGTTCGAGGAAATGCTCTGCATAGTTATCATGATCCCCACAAGGGCAAGGAATCTTAAAAAGCGGTTTTCCAACCTCTTCCCTATAAGTCTCAGGAAGAAACGGGTAAACCGTTCGAAGCGGGTCAAAAGTGTCTGCAATATATATCAACCTAACATCAGTACCCCTATCCTCAAGTGCCCGATAGACTGCGTCAGCGGTCACAACCTCACGCATATTCCCGATGTGAATCTCGCCAGAAGGCGTGATCCCAGACGCTACAACGTGACTATCACCATTCCCCACCTCACACAGCGCTCCAGCAATCGCATCTGCCCAATGCACATCCACCATTATCACAAACACCCTACCTGATGAAAACAGCCTCACCAAATATCTTCACATGGCAAACCAATAATCACCAACAGAGAATCCTCCAAAGTGATAAAACTACCGTCCCGGCAAGACCACCACAGAAGGAATGGGGCAGGCCACAGAACCCGCAGAGACCATGATAAAAAAGTACAAAACTATGATGAATAAAAAGCTAATCGTTACGATAAAAATTCCGTAGAAAAAATAAAACCTACCTATAATCATAGATTATATTTATCTTCTTCGGATAGGTTACTTTGGGGATTAAATATCTTGAATTGATTTTTTCAGAGTTTCAGTTTTGATGACGTGTTGAAATTAAAGGAGTTCTGAAGTCGGTTGACGTGATTCGATCGATTATGTCAGGTTGATTGTTTCTTTCGTTTTTCAAGCCATTTTTTTCTTCGATAGTAATTTAGCGGGTGTGATATTTTATCGCATAATCGGTTTTTTCCTCTGCAGTTTCCGAATGTTTCCATCGTGGCGCACGATGGGGGTGTGTACCTGTTTCCGTCATGCCCTGCAATGTGTTCGATCTGGTATCGTGTCTTCTCGGCATTGAAATCTGGTGACGATCCAAATATTTCGATTATCTTATCGGTGTTCATTCCGATTGCAAGCAGAAAGGATGTGAGTGCGAATCTTGTGGAATGTGGTATGTTCACCCCTGTTTGAACACTTTTGATGGCATGGGTGATGCAGGGCGGGAAACATTCCAGCTCAACCTCTCCAAATTCGATCTTCTCACCCCATTTACCTTCTTTTGAGAGTGTTTCTCTGATCTCTTCTATGTAGGGTTCCAGGTATCTGCACACTTCTTCTGATACTGAAACTGGCATATTTTCCATAACACGTTCTCTTATCCTCTCTTCGAGTAGGCGGATGAGTTCGTCTCTCTCTATGCTCACATACCCTGCGCGGAAGTCTCTATTCGTGAGCTTCCACTTTCGTTCTTTCATTCTGTGTGCTATTTTCACGTATTCTGTGAAGTGAAGTGTGAAACCCGTTTTCTCTGGTTTTGGGTGGAGGTTCATGCTCTCTGTGATGAGTATTAAGAGTGACTCGTTCTCTCTTTTTAGGTTCTCTCTCGCTGCCTTTGACTCACCCACTGCATAGCGATGCATCAGCCTTTGATCGTCAAAGCATGAGAGCAAGATTCTTGTGACGGGGTAAGAGAGTAACCTGATGTCAGACTCTGTTGGATCTTCAACATAGTCGCGTTTCAAGACTCCATGTATTGCATCTTTTATGATTTTAACCGAGTGTGGTATTATGTCGTCAAAAAGTGGCGAGGTTGAAAGTTCTCCAATGTCAATGTCAAGACTCTTCACATAAGTGATGGTTTGGGGTAAAAAAGGATATATCGCAAGTCTACTTGGCGATATTAGCGAGTTTAGAGTGTCCATCTAATCTTCTTACAGTAATCACAGTTTTATTCGGATTCTACAACACGTGGCGCGAGAATATATGTAACGTCTCCTGATCCTCCAGTTATTTTGAAATTTATCTTGACAGGATAGTCTTTACCTATATCAATTCGAATTTCGCTCGCCTTTCCGATGGCTTTACCCATGTCCTGGAGGTATTCAAGTTTGAATAGGCTTCTTGCAGCGTCAGAGGATTCGAGTCCGATCAAATCATCCTCTCCAACCTTGATCCGAACATTGTCCATGTCGCCTTCTGCTTCCAGTATGAAGTTATCATCCGCAACCTGCATCCACATATATTCATCCACCTTGGCTGCCGCTTTTATCGCTCGTACAAACACACTTCCTGGGAGAGTGATGTGTGCAGGGAGTTCGAACTCGGGTATTTTAGGCTCTCTCCTGATCGTTGTTGGGTCAAGTAGTGACGTGGTGTAAGCAAGCCCACCGATGTATATCAAGAGCTTGTGAGCCGTTTCGTCAAGCTGCAGGATAACGGTATCCTCTCGCCCCGCCATTCCAAGGATATCCATGAACCTCCCAAGATCAAGACCGATCTCACCCTCACTCGCCTCGTACTTGTTGAAAGCATCTTGGAAGAGGTCAAGAGTGACCATGGCAACATTTGCAGGATCTACCGCTCGGATACTGAGTTCTGTTGGCGAAAATCTGAGCTTGCACTCATCCACAAGCACTGCAACCGTTTCAAACGCTTCTTTCAACTTATCTGAATCTATCTCTGCACTGAACATAGATCGCTCCTTCTATTATTTCTCCGTGACGTTCATTGTGTCGATCAGTATCTTCATTTGTGAACAAAGTGAACCATAAACACTTGTTAGACAACATCGATTTAACATACCTATCTATTTAACGATTATAAAAACTCTATTATCATACATATGTCCCAAGTCCGTCTTGCTCTCACAGGCTTTCTTTAAAGACTTCAGAAGATCGGGTGCAACATCCCCGCACAAGACAAGGATCAAAGAGTCCCAATCTTGAAGATACTGATCTACTTGTCCAAGAGTCCGTTGTAAGGCTGAAGTGGTTGTTAAATCCTTCTTAACCTCAATAGGTACCTTTTTATGAACAACAATATCAACACGTTGTCGCCCTGAACCATATTGAGTCTGAATTTTCTGGTTCTTCAATTCCTTTTCGAGTTTCCTCGATAGGGATTGCTCAAATTCCTTCTCAGTTGCACATCCTCTTGGTTTCCAAGATTTAATTACTTCCTCAACAGTACCATAAGGCTCTATCGTAAAACCTAAAGACATGTTTCACCTACCAAACGAGTTATCTAACAATTTCAGTATACACAGTCGTTGCGATACGATCATTTGTGTGGGTAAAGCAAACATGCTGTTATCACCAGGGCACATACCAATTATAGTTAACTTCAAGGTAACATAAAATCATCTATGTATCTTTATCCTGCATCCTTTCTCTGTGAACTCTGCTTCCAATCCAAATCCAAGGTTCTCAGCAACCCTCTTGAAGTAACCATCGATGCAACCATTACAGTAGTCTTCCTTTGTGATCGGCATACCCTTCGATCCAAACTCCATTGCTGTCGCAAGGTTGGCACATGTTGCAGTGGTGAGCACAGCCTCACTCGCATACCCTTCCACGCTTACGCCCTCGCTCCCAAATACGTTCTTGTTCACAACCGCATAATTCATCGCAAACTTCACAGGGTCATCCACACCACGCGCCTTCATATCAGAAGCACAACCAGAAGCCACCTCACCACTCAACTCATCAAGTGCATCGGGCCCAAGCTTTCGCATGATAAAACCTGTGTTACCAAGCATCATCCCGGTCCACATCTCTCTACATATCTGCTGTCTTTCACCTTCTGACAGAATCGGTATCTCCATCACAACCACCTACTTTCAGATATTATTTAAACCTAATAAGACTTTTGCTTATATGCAAAAAGAATTATTAGCATCCTGCGCTTCATAGGTTAAGTCGTTGATTTGAGAGGATATTTATGAGAGTTTCCATGGACATTGAGTTAAAGGATACGCCTGGTCAGTTGGTACTGGCGCTCCAGCCGATCTCAGAGACCAATGGCAATATTCAAAGTGTGGTGCATTGTCATGATAAACGCACGCCGCGTGGCACTGTTCCGATCCATGTGGTCTTTGAAGTTGAAAAAGAAGGTTTGGAGGAGGTTATCAGGCGCATTGAGGCGAATGATGTGATCGTTGCCCGCGTGGATGAAAAACGTCTGCATGAGCAGATGTCCGTGATGCTGATTGGGCATATTGTGCACACCGATATCCGTGAAACTATCGATGCTGTCGATTCCACGGGTTATGCCGAGATCGTGGACTTGACCCTGAGTATGCCCGAGGTCAAAAAAGTCTCATCTGCCTTCATGGTGATCGCTGCGGATGGTGAGAATGGACTAACATCGGCGCTCAACATTCTTCGAACAACTGCTGTTGAGAAGGGCTTACTTGTGATCGAGCCGATCAAGGAAAATGCAATCTGGATGTGAAGAGACGAGGGGGGTTTGATTGGTTTGACTTTCAGGATTTCTATCATCGGTTTTGGTGCAGTCGGGCAGGGCGTTGCAAAGGTGCTTTTGCGCAAACGCGAAATGTTTCAAAATAATGGGATGGATATCAAGGTGGTTGCTATTGCCGATTCCATGTCATCCCTCATAAGTAGCGAGGGTATTGACCTTGAAAAAGCACTCCAGGCTAAAAAGACGAGCGGACGGATCGGAAACGAAATAAATACGGGTGACAGTGCTCTTGAAGTGATTGAGGGCGTTGATCACGAGCTTATGGTTGAAGCCACACCGACCAACATCAAGACAGGCGAGCCTGCACTCACACACATCCTAACAGCACTTGGGTCAGGGAGGCACGTTGTAACCTCAAACAAGGGACCGCTCATACATAAGCATGCTGCGCTGATGAACACGGCAAGGGACAACGATGTTTTGCTGCGTTATGAGGCCACCGTGGGTGGTGCCATGCCGATCATCAACCTCATCCAGGAAAATCTCGCAAGCAACACCATACATCGCATCGAAGGAATACTCAACGGAACCTGCAATTACATCCTGACACGGATGGCTGACGAGGGACTCGACTATCACTACGCCTTGCTCGAGGCACAGGAACTCGGGATCGCTGAGAAAGACCCGAGCTACGACGTGATGGGCATCGATGCAGCATCAAAGCTCGTGATACTTGCAAACACCGCTTATGGCAACAATGCCACCTTCGATGATGTGCAGATCACAGGGATAACAGAGGTAACCCCAGAGGCGCTCGAGCTTGCAGATAAAAACGGTTACACGATACGCCTCGTTGGCGAGGCAGGCAAGGACCTCCTAACAGTAGCACCAAAGCTGGTATCAAAGAAACACCCCTTGGCTATAAGAGGGACTCTCAACATCGCAACCATCCACACCGACCTCTCAAAAACGATCACAGTGAGCGGTCCCGGCGCAGGTTCAATCGAAACAGCCAGCGCAATCTTGAGCGACATCATACACGTATACAGGAGACACGGGGAGCACCGAGTTTGATGCAAAAAAACCATGCCTGTTTGCTCTGTTACTGTTTGTTGAACACTGCAACGAGTGTAAATACGATCATTGCGAGAAGGACGCTGATTAGGTGGTTGTAGGTTGTTGGGTGGAAGGATGTTCCGATTTCGGAGATCACGAATCCGATGAAGGCAGCGAAGGTTGCGGGTGCGTTGATTCGGTTTATGATTGATTTTTGAGCTGTATTTTTCGTGGGTGATGCATTTGTGTCAATATTTTTATTTCCAGTGCCTTTTACAACAATTTGGCTCTTTTCAGAAGCTGTTACGTTTGATAGGTTTATGTTGTCGCCTGTGTGTACAGTTGTGGTTGGTATCAATGCAATTAGAATACAGATTGTTTCGTATTGTTTTGTTAGGTCGGTTTCATTCTTGATTTTTTCGATTTTGTCGTAGATCGGTTTATTTTCTGGTATTTTTGGTATTTTTGTTTTTAGTGAGAAAATAAGATTTTCCACGTTTTGTGTCATTTGTTCAGGGTCGCCAATTTGCCATTTTTGTGTTTCCTGGCTTATTGTGCATGCGAGGTCTTCTGTTGGCGTGTCTTTTGATTCTTGGCATATCGTTCTTGTTTTTTCCTGTATTTCACGTATGATCTCTTTTATTTGCTTATCGATTATTGGGAGTCCGCGTTCTAAGATTTGTGCTGCGCCTGGGGTTTTTTCTGCTGCGTCGTTGATCAGGTCTGCTGCGTTGTCGCAGTATTGTCGGTAGGTGTTGAGATTTCGTTGTAT
>Ga0180301_10001063_pt1 | contig 21496 bp, 35 predicted proteins | sample GuaBasSediGuay16_FD_121797 | JGI IMG/M metagenome (GOLD analysis project Ga0180301, IMG submission 121797) | Subseafloor sediment microbial communities from Guaymas Basin, Gulf of California, Mexico - Guay16, Core 4569-2, 12-15 cm | ecosystem: Environmental > Aquatic > Marine > Hydrothermal...
CCAGTAATGCTTGAAGTCGCTGCTAAGAGGTCTAAAACGCTGATACCGGCTAAGATTACTTCGGAGGAGTGAGAAAATGTCGATGGATAGGGCGATAGCAGAGCGGATTGCGGATGTCATTAACCGCAAGGTCTTCAGCCAGATAAGGAGTATCGAGTCTGAACTGTCTGAAGTTAGGAAAGAGCTTGATTTGTGGAAGGAAACGGGAGTTAAGTCCGCCATCTCTGCCGTCATGGAACTCAAAGCAAAGGAAATAGCGAGAGAAGTCGCATCGAGGTTGTATGCGGACTTATTCACCAAAGAAGGCTCGCTCCGCTCAATAGACGAGTTGAAAGAACTGGGATATGTAATCCTAGAGAAACTTGATACCTTGTCCAAAGGGAAGCAACCTTCTCTGCCTCCCGATCTACTGAAGAAATTACAAGACTTGTCAAATGGTTTATCTAGCTTGAATAACGCTTTAAGAAATCTTAAAGCTACGACGGACGAGAAGCTGTCCGATTTCGAGAAGCGGCTGTCTTCCATCAAGCTCCCTGAAGTAGGCGATCTGAAAGAGGTTGTTGAAGGTCTTTCTGCTGGAGTAAATGACCTGCTAAGGCAGATCAAGGTGATGAACAGGCTTCTCAAAGAATTCGATGAGCGTCTAGAAACAATTGAACAATTGCTGGAATACGTGCACGAAGTCTCGGGTAAGCTGGATGAAAAGATAAAGGAGTGGGCAGGGGGAGAGAAGGAGTAATGTCCGCCCGGAAATGGGGTTACATATCTCCAGATGAGATCGTGGCAGAAATTCGGAAAATATATCCGACAGAGCGTGTTCTACGCCCGCCTAGACCTGTAGCTCCCAGGGTTACTTTCGCAAACGAATACCTCTACGGCGTAATGATATTCGTATATGGAGAGGGGATGAAAGGACAGTATTTACGCCATCAGTATTTCGAGCGTGAGGGGCAACGGTATTGGCTGATAGAATACGGTCTAGTAACGATCTACGGAATACTGCCAAAATTCCCAGTCCCCATTCCTCTTACCATCCTCGGAGTCCTATCGCCCCTAGCTTACCGCTTCAACCCCGAAGACTTCGTAGATTTCCGCCTTGAAGAGATTCCATTGGATTCTTTAGAATGCAGGGAATCGGACATAGTTAATCTTGAACGGGTGATGCGTGGAGAAGACCCGCTTCTGATAATAGACAAATACGAGCTACTTAGACAGCGGACTCCTGACGAGTACTTAGAAAGGGTCATGGAGCAACAGAACCTCATAGAAACTTTACAAAAAACTCTCTGGGAATATGAGAAGAATATCAACGACTATAAAGCGAACTTCAGAATGATGCAAAGCAGGCTTGCAAAATATCAGGAGCTTTTAAGAAACTATGAAAACAAGGTAATCCGACTATCGACAGAGCTAACTAACCTCCAGTCGGAGTTGATAAAGCTCCGTGAAGAAACCCTGTATAGGGGAACTGAAGCAGACGCCTTGGAGGAGGCACGAAAGCGGTTAAGGGATGTCATTGATCGTCTCACGGAGTGGAATAGCGAGCTTGCTAGCTTGGTTGAACAGGTTCGTGCTGAAGCTAAACGAGTCCGTGAGGCAACAGAAGAAAAAGAAGAGGGTGAAGCGGGGGAGAGTACTGAATGAGCAGTAGCAGGCTACAGGAAGCCTTGACGCTAGTACGTGAACTCATATCCCGCATAGATGATTGTCAAAAAGGACGCATTTCGAGGCAGGAGCTTCTGAAGATGATTGATGAAATCGAAAATTCGATTGACAGAATGCTTTCCGAAATGGCTCCGGAGAGAATAACTGACGAAAGATTCAGCGCCGCAGAGAAAATGCTTGACGAGCTTGGTCTATCTTTAAAGAACCTGCGTGAAGACGTGCTAGCAGGACGCCTCCATCGTGCAAAGTCTAGGGCGCTGGAAGTTCAAAGAGTCATCCGATTGACATACAGGCTGATGATCTTGATAAGCGCTGCTCCTCCAGTAGCCCAAATATTCCAAATATCTCCCGAATACTTGCGGGAAATCCCAGTTTCCCCTCCAGAGATGTTGCGAGGAAATCCTTTGGCCATGCAAATCTACAATGTCATCGTTAGAAGACGGGAGGCGACGGTAACGGATATTGCGAGAGAGCTTAATATTTCTGATGAAGAGCGTCCCCAATTTAACGCCGCAATATCGGAGCTTGTCAGGCTCGGTTTCGCAGACATTCTCCTTGACCATACAGGTAGGCTTATCCTCCGGGCTAGGAGGCGATAAATCATGGTTTACAGCGTCTTTTATTACGCATTTGGAGCAATTGGAAGGGCGATCACAGAGCTAGTCTTGCGGATTTACGAGTGGAGGGAGGCAAAGAAGAAGGTCTTTGCGGAAAGAAAGAAAGCTGCCCCTGCGCCCCCATCATGGGGCTTCTTTAGAACGGCTAACCCTTATGGGAATTACGACTTGACTTATGTCCCGAGAAACACGGCATTAACGGTTACCATCCCGGCACTCATCAAATTGCCTGTTAAATCCCATGAGAAGGCTCGTGCTACGGAAGAGCGGCTATACTTCACGGTCAAAGAGGCGGCGTCAAAAGAGTGGTTCAAAGAGATTGAAGAGCTTGCGAAAATGATAGAAAAGGGAGGTAAGTAGCCATGCTACTGGAAGTGATTTTGGAGGATGAAGTAACTTGCCCACGATGTCCTGAACTCGAAAAAATTTTGCGGAGGATCTGCCGTGATTTGGACATACCGTTTTCTGTCAAGTTCCTTGGAAACAAAGCTCTAGCGAATTATGAGGAAAGCGTCATATCACGAACCTTAGACCCCGAGTGGGTTAAGACCTTCGGATCGCCCGAGCATAAGCGTTCCCTTGAAAAAATCGAGCCGTTGTTAAGGTACATGAAGGAAAGATCGATCCACGCCGTCCCCAACACGATCATAAGATGGCATGCGGGGACGAATGTGAAGGAAATAGTGATTCGAGGCTTCAATCCGAATGATAAAGAGCAAGTAAAGGCGTTCGTGGCCAACCTTTACGCTTTACTTAAAAGCTTGAAAAGGGTGGTGTATGGTAGATGAGAAATAAATACTCGTGGAGAAACTTGCTTGGAATGCCCCCTCTCTGTCAAGGGGGTTCTCTAGCATCCATAGTTTTTTGCTGTAACCCCGAAAAGAGAGAGTGTGCTTTCCTAGATGCTGCCCTCAAAAAGCTTGGAATAACGAAGAAGAAGTTCATGTCGGTTATGAAGAAACACAGCTTCAAGGTGGGGGATTATGATTTAGCTTTTGCCCCCTCATTAGAGCAAGAAGACCTTCAACGTGATCGGGCGCTTATGTCTGCAAAATGGTCTCTCACAAGCTTTCTAAAATACAAGTTTGAAATTCTTCGAGAGCTGATACCCAAAGACAAAATGGACTACGCTTTTAAGACCGCACTCGTTAAGCAGTATGCGCTTCAGATACTCGATATAGAATCTAGAAAGATGATTCGTGCACTAGCTTTTGGAGATTTGCAGTTTTTAGTCGTAACTGAGATCTTTGATGAACGCAAGTTAAAGAAGGGGCTACTCGCAGAATTGGAAAAAACCGAATACGTTGCTGTGAGGCTACCTAAGAACTTGCTTCAGAAAATGGATCGTGCCGTCGAAGAAGGAATTGCAAAAAGCAGAAGCGATCTAATAAGGAAAGCACTCGTTCTTTACCTCTCTTCTCTTGAAAAACCTCCATTAGGAAGAATGTTAAACAAATTGAAAACGTGAACTGGGAAAATTTATATTGCTCGCTCGCTTTCTTACTTACGAGTGATCGAGAATGGGAAAGGTTCTAGGTTCTGGTCTTGAAGCAATCAGAGAATTCATCAGGAGATGCACCGCTGCTGGCGGCGTTCCAATATTCAGAACTAAGTACGGAGGCAGAAGGCTACCAGGCAATGCCGTAATCGCAGCTTGCTGGGGTAAGGGTAAGGAGGTTCCTGGTGGAACCATCACCGACGTTCCTGTTGATATAATTAGTGAGATGGAGAAGAGAGCCGGAGACTGGAAGTGGCTAGCAGAGAGGCTCGGAGTCTAAGCTAAAACGCCGCCCCACACCCTACCATTCTCCCCCCTTATTTTTATGGTCATGAAACTCGTAATTTGTCGGAAGGACTTGCCGGAAAACCCGTCTTGGCGTGAAGAGGGTTATCCTTACTCCTCATGCTGGGATGTGGACGAGCTTTTTGAAACGGCAGCAAAACGTGGAAAGTCCTCAAAACTCTATTCCGAGGCACGCCGGATTTTTTGGGAAAGCTACTGGAGAAGCCTCGACAGATACAAAGGAAAACGCCCCTTCTTTGAAGCTTATTTAATGAAAGACAGGACTTTGACCCCCATCAGGGATCGTGAATTTGTGCTGAAGAACATTCTCGCTAGTGCTTTTGCGAATGATGTTGTCCCTCCAGAAGCGAAAATTTATACTTACAGAGTCTATAGGGAGCTGTTCGGAAGACCGACAGAATAAATGTTTTATTACGCCTTTCTGTTTTTATAATTGATGGATGTTGAGCATGCATTAGAGATAGCGGAAAGGCTGTCGAATTTCATTTCTATGGCTCTAAGCGTGATCCTCGTCCTAACTATGTTAGGAGATATTCTAGGAATAAGCATCATCGAAGCAATAAGGGCGATCACAGTCCGCCCCTTCGTCATACCGAAAGAAATTATAGAGGCGTATTACCCGCTTTGGGTTGGCATGGAATTCGTCTTATTGGGCGCAATGCTCTACGATCAGGTCTTCACAATGAGGTATATGCAGGCTCACAAGGAGCTTCCGCCGCCTGAATATGCACGAGTCATGAGCTTCCTTATGTTCTTCCTTAGCTTCTGGCTATTCCTAATATTCAGGAAATGGTCTTTCGCATTAATAGCAGTATTTAGTGCAATCTCGCTTGCATATACCTTGTTTGCAAGGAGGGTTGAAACATGAATGTCCTACTTGAAATATTAAGCCAGCTTGCCTCATATTTTCCATATTATGTTATACTAGTCTTAGTTCCTATGCTAATCCGTCTCGGTCTAGAACGATTAGTAGGAATAAACCCTGACATATTCCAAACAAAAGTTGGTATGCCGGATCTTCTGCCAACGCTAGCCTACGAAACTGCCTTTAAAGAGTTCGTCATTACCGCTTTGTACTATCCGCTACTTGAAGAATTGATGTTCAGAGCGCTTCCTTTGCTTTTCTGTGGGGACATCGGTTTGATCGTAGGCTCGGTTGTCTGGGTATTGATGCATCCTGCATGGCAATTGACCTACCTTAGAGGCTTCCCCCTATCCAAGAAGATATTTTTCACAGCTACTACCGCTTTCTACTACGCTTCTTGTGCAGTATTCTATGGAATGATCTGGCTTTCAGGTGCTGGCGTGGTTGCAATCTTGTACCACATGATTCATAACGGATGGCTAACGCTTGCAGACATAATAAAGAAAGTCGAAGTGCCAACGCCCTGGAAAAAGTTTAGATACGTCTCTAAAAAGCCTGTCGAAGCACCTATGCCTACGCTCGTGGAGCGGGAAAGAGAGCATGAAAGCAAAGAAGCGAGCGAAGGCGAATCGCTATTCGTTAAGCGTTATTCTCCTGTTGAAACCGTTCCAACGCTCTTTGTAAAGAAACGTGGGGCGCCTCCTTCGCCATCCGCTCTGGAGTCATTTGAGCATCCTATGTCTTTCGTAAAGAAGCGTTCAAGAAACGCCTCAATTCCAAAAGAAAGCGAAAATATTGAAACATCTGAATTCTCGTTTGTGAAGAAGGCAACCGAGAAGTAAGAGATTTAAAGAAGGCTTTGCTCATTTCTATTGAGATGGCTGCGAAAGTTGAGATAAGTAAAACCGAAGCGGTACTTGCGGTGATTTTCGTAATCTTCGTTCTAGGCATGGTTGCGGCGGCAGCAGCAGGACTTATCGCTAACCCGCTGATGTGGGGTCTAATAATGACCATGACTGTGGCGCTGATATTCGTTGGACACATCTTAGTGAGCAAAGGAATCTTAGGTGCAGGAACTCTGCCAGTCTGGTATGTTCTGATTGGTGGAGTAATACTGCTTACGTACGGCATGATGGAAAGCGGCTATCTGCCAGTAGCGTTCCAAGTCGCTGGCGCTTCAGTTCTAGAGCTTGAGCTGACCAGCGCTCTATTCTACACGGTGATCGTTGCAGCGATTCTGGCTGCAATAATCGCCGTCTATTACTTTGTCGTCAAGCCGAGACCTAGATAAGCTGATTCTCCTATGCCAATACCTTCAATATTTTTTTATTTTTCTGCGTGCTTGATTTTATAGGAAAATGCTAAGGGCGATCAGAGTAATAATCAACAGTATTGGCTTCATTCTTTTAGCCGTAATGACCTATGTAACGTGGGATGTCAGCCCGCCTCTAGCAATAGTTTTCGCTATGGCCGCTTTTGACCAATTCGAGGACGTTTACACTTACACTTACAATAAGCGTCTTTTCCCGCCTTGGATGCGAGTTCCTGACATAATCTTTGAGATGGTGATGTTTGGCGTAGGATTCGCTCTCTTCCTCTTTACCTTCAGCTACTACGCCTATTTCCAGACATGGTTCTTCAAAGCATTGTTCCCGATTTCCTTAATGATTATGTACAGTAGCGTAGAAGACATCTTCCTATGGAGGTCAAGTGAAGAAAGTTCTTATGAAGGGGGGATCTTAGTTGTACGTCCAGAAGAAACGTTACGTGAAAAGACGGTTTTCGTCAAGAGGAAGCGTTAGACCTAGCGTGCCCCGCTTAGCTCATCGCATTACGGTTAGATTGCTTACTATAGGGGCTATTGTAGCGGTTCTTGCGAGCATGATCGGCTTATTTTCTATTGGTGCAATGTTTGGTGCGGGGCTTGGTGCAAATAAGTTTGTAGATCCCGAGCTTTATTCTTCGCTGTCTTCAGGCTCTGCGATTGCGTATCTGTCTTACGTTGGCAAACTAGACTTAAACCAAGTGCAGGTTCTTAAAACCTGGGTTTTTGGCGATTTACGGATCTCGAAAGTGGTGATTCCAAATGTTAGTGTCCTTGATCGCCTGAAGAAAGAAGAAGGGGTAATCAGCATTTATGGGGAAAAGCAGTTCCGACATGCTCCCCTCCACTTCGTCAGCTTAGAAAATTATCAGGGCTTTTCTGAAAAGGACGTTGATAACGAGTTTCATAAAGCTACTGGAACATGGGCTGGAGAAGGCGTAACTGTTGCGATAATTGACACCGGCATAGATTATCTTCATCCCGACTTTTTTGATGAAACAAACCAGAGCATTATCAAGGTGCTTGTTACGATGTTCTATGTATGGGAGAACGGGAGCTTCGTAACGTGGGATCTTGAGGAAAATCCAGACATAGACCAGCTTTATGCTTTCGAGAAGCAGATCTGGACTGATTACGGAAGTCCTCCCTTCTTAGACCTGAACGGACATGGAACTCACGTTGCAGGAATCATAGCGGGCAGAGGCAAGGCTTCTGGAGGAAAATTCCTCGGAATTGCTCCTAAAGCTAAGCTAGTTATAGTCAAAGCTTTTGACGAAAACGGGCTTGCTTCAATAGATACTTGCCTGAATGCGTTAAATTGGGTTTATAACTACAGTAGCAAATACGATATATCCGTCCTGAACCTGAGTTGGGGAGCGTCTTTCTCAAGCGAAGGTAACGATCCGCTTTCCCTTGCTGTTGATCGACTAGCCCTAGATCGCAAAATTATTGTGCTTGCTGCGGCTGGAAACGAGGGGAACATTCCCACAACCATTCTAGTACCAGCAGTTGCTAGACGTGCATTTGCAGTAGGTGCATGGGATGCTTACTTGGATAAGCTCGCACCGTTTTCAAGCTTAGGCACGACTCAGGATCTAAGAATGAAGCCCGATCTTGCAGCAGCAGGGGTCTTGATAGTGTCCTGCAAAAGCAGGTACGCCGATTTTCCCAGCGAATACGTAGTAGATGGCGATTATGTGGCTTTGAGCGGGACTAGCATGGCAACCGCCGTTGCCAGCGGAATTGCCGCAGACTTCGTTGAATACTACAGGTACTGGAACCATGAAGATCCTTCTCCATCTGATTTCGAGAAGTGGATCGAGGAAAACAGCGTACACTTCTTCTATACCAAGGATTTCGTTACTGGATGGGGGATACCTTTCGCACCACACTCCTAGCTCTAAATCTTTTTATTTTGTCAGTAACATGATTATCTTGATGGACAAGAGAATTGGAATTCCGGTAATAGCGGCTCTGCTGTTAGTAGTCTTATTCTCGGTGCCGGTGGCGGCAGCTTCGACAGACCCTACGGTAACCATTAAAGTGATCGGAGCCGATGGCGGTGATCTAACCAACGCTAAAGTAGTGTTGTATGATAACGAAGGGCATACTTACGAAGGAACTACCAACGCAACCGGATATGTCGAGATAACCGTGCCAAACGGCACTTATTTGATAGTTGTGGACACCAAGTATCTCATCCTAGATACTGTTGATGTGGCGGGAGACACGAGCAAGACTGTCAATGCTACAGCAATGCATTACGCAAACGTCTCTAGCACGCCGCTCGTCGTAGATGTTGATGTCATGTTACTAGCGTTCAAGAACATTTCCGTCAGCAGGGCGACAAACTTCACGGTCTATGCCCCGAGTAGCCTGAACCTGACGTTCCCGAAAGAAATCTACCAATTCCCCTGGAAATACGAGTTCTCTAAGCTGACGTATGATAGCACAGAGGTAAACGCTACTGAAGTAACTCTGGACATGGCAGCCAATTACGTTGTGAAGGCAGAATACACCAAGACTTTCGGTTTCGTGCTAGAGTACTGGATGCTACTGGTGCTCGTGGCGATAGTGGTGATAGCGATTGCAGTAGCGGTGATAGCTGCATCAAGGCATACAATAATGGCGATACGTGAGAAGAGCCGCAAATTCGTTGAAAGAAAAGGGTTCATAGAGAAGAGGTGATGACCTAATGCCCGGCGATGTCGAACGCCTTCTCAACGAAATCAAGCGAGAGCTATCCGAATACCACATAGCTGAAGAAGACCTTGACGCAATATTCGATCCCCTTCTCAGGTCTTGTAGCAGAGTAGCGAAAAACGACAAAGAACTGAAGCAATGTATCACCGAGGGAATCAGCACCCTTAAATCGATATTGTCGAGGGTTCGCTAAGAAACTTTTTAACCTCCCTTCCCTTTTTATTTTTTAGATGTCGGAAGTATCCGAATTCTTTGATTCCCTAACCGATCTTTACCTGTTTCTGAGTATAATCTTCTTAGCGTTTTTAGCGAGGCTTCTAGGTGCGGGCTTAGACGACTTTAGTTCCGCATTGTTCGCATGCATTAGCGTTCCTGCAACTTATTCTCTGGTCTATTACAGGCGAAGGATCAGGCGCAGGCGTTTTGTCGAGTCTAAGGAGGGTACATCTGTCATAGAGTTGGGTAGGCTCTGGGTATATGAGCTTATAGCAGTTCTAGCCAGCTATGCTACGGCTTATATCGTGTTTGTCGCTTCCACAGGTCTTACGGATCTCTTCCTTTTCACTTTGGCATTCTTTACAGCCCAAGCGTTAAGGCTTTTCATAATTGTCGTTACACGCCTGCTGAAAGCGCTCAAAATCGATGTATCCCACCCACTTGTAATGTTCTTCGTAAGCTTCCTAGTTTCGCTGCTCTTCTTTACTTTGTTGTGTGTATTCTTTTCATATCTGTAAGGGGGTTCTCTCCGTCATACCTCTCTTGACAGGGCTGGGAAAAGGCTATATTCTTCTTGATGCTTCTGTTCCCCGTTCCCCACTATAATTGAGGGATGGGTGGGGAACATGGGGAACGTGGGGAACAGGGGGAACATCATAGAGAAAGCGAAGCAGATGATGAATGAGGGCTGGAATATACGTATCAAGACCCATCGTGGGAAGCTGTATGTCTCTGCTAGGAGGATGGAGAACGGGCGTAGGGTGGAAAAAGGACTCGGATATGCTTCTCCAGAAGAGGCGGAAGAGATAAAGAAACTGACTGCCGCCTATATTACTACTACTCAGACTTCTCGCAAAGGGAGAAAGGCTAAAAAGCGTGAAAAGTTCGGCAAGGGGGGTAGGGGGTTTTTAAGTGGCTTTGAGTTGTTGAGGGTTTTTAGGGTTCATCGGCGTGGGCTTAGGTTTGATGTTGCTGGGAAGAGGGTTAGTGTTCCGCTTCTTTATGGTTTGCCGGGGGATGTTTCTTTTGAGCCTCGGAGTAAGCAGTATGTTGTTAGGCTTGGGGTTGGGGTTAAGAGGGTTGTTACTCTTCAGGTGAATAGGGATGGGTCTGCTCAAGTCTTTTTGGAGTGTAGCGATAATCCTATGGATTTCTTCGAGTTTGTTGGGTTCTGTAGGTTCTGGCTTCTCGATGTTTTTAGCAGGGTTACGGGGGCTGTTGTGGGGCTTGAGGATTTCGAGGTCATGGTTGCGCCGGAGCTTAATGTGGATCTCCCGGGAGTGGTGGTGTCTGAGGGGGGTAAGTGTCTTACTTTGAAGGATTTCTACGATGGGCTGGTTGCTAGGATATATGGCGTTGAGCCGGGGAAGAAGGAGTCAATGCCGGGGGGCGGGACTAGGGTTGAGGCTGTGGCCAACAACCTTCAGGGAGAGAATCTGAAAGATATGGTGGACGGGGTTGTGTCCGTCGCCCTGCTTCCTAAGACGCTGAAGAAGCTCGAAAGGGATCTTGAGCAGATTAAGGGGAGCTTGACATCGGTTCAGGTTCTTGGAAACGAGGTTGCGGCTAAGCTCGGGAACCTCTGGTATGCTACTTTCGAGAGGTTCAGGGATTCGCTCGTGGAAGGTATCAAGGAGGGCTTGAAGCAGGCCATAAAGGATGCGATAAAGGAGGCGGTAGGCGAAATCAGGAGAGATGTCGAAAAAGCGGTTAAGCGGATGACTTTCAGGGATCTTCCAGAAGACCTACAATGGGCGTTGAAGCAGTTTGAGGAGTTCGGATACATCAGGGTTAGGGAGGATAGGGTTGAATACGGAGATAGGGTCTGGTCTGCAATCAAGCGGTATCATGGCAATATCGATGGCTGGCTAGAGTGGGAAGCTCAAGGATGGGTAGGGAAACTGAGAGACATATTCAAAGATGTGATCGGAACGATAAGATACTTCGACAACAAGTATGAAGGAAAGACAGGAGTTCCCTACGACAAATTCTTAGAAGAATACCAGCGCAGAAGAGAATCTAAAAAGTAACCAGCAGTTGCTAGTATGTTTTTACCAAGATTTTCTTTCGGGGTAAGAATGGCTTGAGCCTTTGCCTAGCAAGCTTCGCATAATCGGGGTTGATTTCTATTCCAATCCATTTGAGATTCCAGTCAGTTTTCCTAGCGAATTCGTTCACAAAAATTCTGAATTCGTCCCACATCTTGCGGTTAATCAGCTCGCAGGCCACAAGAGTGGTTCCAGACCCGCACATCGGGTCAAGCACGACTCCGTTGGGAGGGCAGCTAGCGAGAATAGGTCTAAGCACTAGGTCGATTGGATAAACTGCAAAGTGAGCACCCTTGAATGGTCTCGTATTTATAATCCAGATGTCTCCTGGATTCTTTCCTCTCAAGCTACTCGCATGGTCATGAACCCAGTTCACGAACTTTTGCTGAAGCGTAGGGTTACCTGGAAATAGTTTCTTAGCAACCTTTCTAGAAGCTTGACGTAACCTAGCTAGCGACTGATCTCTAATAAACCCTTGAGGATTTTGCCCATATTTATGTTTAGAATATTTACTATCGTATTTGCTATCAGACTTCGTTGTTTTCTTCATCTCTTCATAGGTCATCCTGAGACCTTCAATGAACTTTTTCCTCACTTCGGTTTCCAATTTATTCAACCCTAGCTCTTTTAAGAGTCCGTTTATGATTCTCTTCTTGACCTCAGAGGGGTTTTGTGCTCTGGCTTTATCATAGTTTTTAATTGCTTCTCCATGATACTCAAGGTTCTTATCCACGCCCCAGCGCTTCAGCACAGATAAAACATCTCCTAAGACCCCGTAAGACTCTTCTACTGGAGCAAGCCTGTAGTTTGGAGACCCTTTCTTGCCAAACGGCTTAGTCTCCCTAGTGAACAGCTCCTCCCAAGTCTCATAGGGCTCCCTGATCATGTCGAGGTTGTAATAATATTTGCGTGATTTAACGAAATGGAAGATGTATTCATATTTCTTGCTTAACCTGTCTTTGACGCTTTCGGGCATCGCATTTCCTTTTACCCATATTATGGCGTTTCTGAGGATCCAACCGTCCTCTATCATGGCGAATGCGAGTCTCCAGGGGATGCCCATCAAACACTTAGGTTGATAACCCACAGCTTTTTCTTGAGGAGATGCTTTTGATACATGCTTTCAGCAACTTTAGCTCTCCTAAAATTCTGGAAAAGTGTTTTATCGCCTCTTCCACAATGAGAACCAGCATAGGTGTCCCCGATCACAATATATAAGCTTCCGGTTTTCTTCAAAACCCGCTTAACCAGCCGATTGATCTCCACTAGGTGTTGAATATACATGCGCCAATCTGGTTCCAAACCAAGCTGGCCACGCCAGGCACCGCATTTGAGGCATATACTGCTCGTAGTAGTTCTGTCGTGGTAATCAACAAAATGAGATCCCCTGACTGTATCTTGTTTATAGCCCATGCCTCCTGACGCATTTGGCCATTTGGTTCTTTTATCCACCCATTCATGATCACAATTTTTATCTCCTCCCCAAACAGTTATAGCCTTCTCAGAATAATCTCTGAGACCATAATAAGGAGGCGAATAAATCACTAAATCCACGCATTCAGGCGGCATCTGCTTCAAAATCTCTCTGCAATCGCCGACATAGATCTTGCCAACCCATTTCTCAATACCCATACCCAAGAAAACAGTATAAAGCAGGCCAATAAACCTATTCTATTTCTATTTAACGAGCCAGAGAATACGGGATGAATCAGACTAGCAGTTGCTAGTATGTTTTTGTGAGTGGGGTTAGGTGGATCTTCTTTTCATTCTTCTTCTTACTGGCTATTACGACTTTGGCTCCAGTAGCCTTAGCAAGCTCTAGGAGTTCTCTTTTCCTAGCCTTGGTCAAAGGCGTATTGTATTTGCACTCCACTAGCAGGACTTCTCCTGGCTTGAGTGCAACGAGATCTATGGGTTTGCTTGCTGCTGCTCTGATCACGATATATCCTCTAGCTTTCAGATAGTCTCTGACTTTCCACTCGAAACGCCTGCCTTTGGCGTAGCTCATTCTCCACCGAACAATAATGTTATTAACTGTCTTGATAATTTATCTTTGGGATGGTTGCGAGAAGGGTTACTCGTGAGGAGTTGGAAAGGCTTGAAGAAGATGTGAACCGCCTCTTGGATAACATCAAGGTTCAGGTTGAAGGACGCTACGGGTATTATGCCCTGGACTATTGCTTGACATCAAACTATGATCCAACTTTCAAGAGATGTAGGCTTGTGGACGGGACTCTTGTAACGGGGTTGTCTAAGAGGGAGTTAGCAGAAGTTCTCAGAGGGTTGAGGGAGCTTCTTCTACGGGAGAAGAGGCGTTAAGATTAATATCCTATTAATAATAATATTATGATGCGGTGGTTGCCGTGAAGGCTTCGTCAAAACAGCTTGATGATAGGCGTGAATGCCATAAATCGATAAAACCCGAATACTGCCTCTATCTGTACGAGATCCTAACTCCTACGGGAATAACGAGAGTCGCAGATCTCTACCCTAGAACCGTAGCTTTGCGAAGGCATTTCCGTGCCAGCCTTTTATATACCTACAACGGGCGTGAATGGATCAAAAACAGCGGGGGAAAGACAGTCCCTATGGAGAAGCTGGAAAAGGTGCTCGCTCCCGAGGATGCGCAAATGATTCGATCCTTCTTTGGAGAATGATAGCTCTTAGGTGGAATCATGGACGGAGGAGTTTTGGAAGGACTCCTCCGAATGATCGAAGACATCCGTTCAATGCTAAGGCATGTCGAGTGCAGGATAAGGTTACTTGAGCAGCGGATAGACAATCTAGAAAGAGCCTTGAACGAGCTGGACTACCGGCTACTAGAGTTGGAGAAGGCTGTAGATGCTATGGATAGAGAGCTTTCAGAAATCGAGATGGAGCAGGAACGGTATCTAAAGAGGCTTGAAGAGGGCGAAATTGCGAGCTAGCCACTCTTTCTTTTTATTTTTCGGGTTTTTGACTAGCAGTTGCTAGTCAAAATTTATATTCCTCCTAATAATAATATTATGATGTGGGGTGTGGGGCGTGAGCGAGTATATCCTTCAGGAATTCGTCCTCAAGCGCCAATGCAACGCCTCGAATGTGTTCCTTCTGCGAACCAGCGATCCAAAGCGTATCTCCCAGTTCATTAACTTCGTCAAGACCTTTGACATCTTCCAAAGGCATAGAAAGCTTTTCTACAGCGTCCAGACTTCAGAGTTCCTGAATCTTGAATCAAATACGCCGGTGTCTTTTGCGAGTCCTGAGACGGCTTTTCAGATGCCTGGGATGGTTTCTTTCACTCCCCAGCAAGTCTTAGGCCAGCTAAGGGAGAAGCCGACATTGCTGATAATCTCGTATATTTCAGAACAGAGGCATGCAAACATGGTCTCCGATCTTCTCATAGCTGCTGCTCACGATGACGCATGCTATCGCCAGAAATCAACTGTCGCTGTCTTTACGGCTGATGAAAACTTGTTTAATAATGTGGTTAGGCGGTTCTGCTATACCATTGAGCTTGATAGCGTATCGCCAGAGGAGCGGAAGGCTCTTCTAGAAAGGATAAAGCGGGAGCTTGAGCAGGAGCTTCAGAAGGAGCTGAATCTGACAATAAATGCGGATGTCATTAACGCTGCTTCGGGGCTGACTCTGCATGATACCGAGACCGCAGCTCTAGAATCTTTTGTCCGTTTTCAGGATTTCAAAGTCGAGGTCTTTACCGAATATAAGATAAAGTTGCTACGTGAGATGGGGCTGGAGTACATCGAGCCAAAGAGGGGCTTTGAAAGTGTTGGGGGGTACGAATATTTGAAAGACTACGTTAAAAACAGGATCGTAAAAGTGCTAAGGAACCCGGATCTTGCTGAAAAATTCGGGATACCGATACCGAAGGGGATCTTGCTCTACGGCATGCCGGGGACGGGAAAGACGTGGTTTGCTAAGGCATTGGCTAAGGAAGTTGGTCTCCCGATGGTTATACTCGATCCCTCAACATTTCTTAGAGGCGTAGTGGGAGAAACCGAGGCTAGAGTCAAGCAGATAACGGCGCTTATAGAGTCGCTAGCTCCGATAATATGCTTCATTGACGAATTTGACCAGCTAACAATGAGCAGGCAGGCGGTGGTTTCAACGGATTCTGGAGTTAGCAGGAGGCTTACGAACATGCTACTTGCATGGCTTGGAGACGAGAATCGTAAAGCCTTCATAGTAGGTGCAACGAACTATGTCAGAGACGTTGATCCCGCATTTCTCAGACCTGGACGGCTTGACGAAGTAATACCTGTCCTATATCCAGATCAGCGAGCCAGAAGGCAGATTCTGGAGGTTCATACGAGGATCATCAGGAAGGTTCCTTTGGCTAAGAACGTTGATCTCGATGAAATTGCACGAAAGACCGTGTTTTTCACGGGAGCAGAGCTTGAAAAATTGGTTATTGAAGCGGCTTCGCTTGCAATGTCTTCTGGGGCGAAGACCGTTTCGATGAAGCATTTTGAGAAAGCTTTAGAAAGCGTGGAAATTAACATAGCAGAGAGAAAGCGCACCCTCGACAGGACTATACGTGAGCTTCAATCATTGGAAAACGTGAACAAGCTATTCTTGAAAAAAGCTTTAGAGGCGTGTTCCCTAGAAGAGTTTGGAGTTTCTACGGCTAGAGTTAAGGGGGTTGTGAAAAAATGAGCCACTACGCATTATTTAGGGTAAAGATACGCAATCCCAACGTGCAGCTATTCCGTCAAGCCGTGAACGCCACTTTGCAGAAGCTCAAAGCCCGGAACGTAACCATTTCCCAAATCGGCGAAAAAGGCTTGAAATGCACCTTCAATATCCTCGGATGCTTTAGACCGTTCGACATAATACTGACTAATGATGGGGAAGTTTCGATAAGGGCAGATGTGATGTACAGGGAGGTAATCAATAACATCCAGCAACTGCTGGTGCAGAACTATACTGCGCTAGCCCTAAAACATGCGCTCACACAGCTAGGATACCAGACCCAGACGCAGGAAGTTAAAGAAAAGATATATCTTCATGCTGTGAGGGGATGGTGAATGCACGAGATACTTGTAGAAATTGGCGAAAACGGTAAGGTAAAGATCCTCTACAAGGGCTTCAAGGGAGGCGCATGCTTCGATGAAGCTAAGCGGCTCTACGAGGCTCTGAAGGCGCAAGGAGTCGAGGTCTCACTTGAACAAGTTACCCCGACTCAGGAGCTTTACGAAACCGTTGAAGAACGGCAAAGGATGGTGCAGAAACATGAGTGAGCTATGCATATTTGTCGGCAAGGATGGCATATTCTTTCTAACAAGACCTCCAAAGGACATCTTGCAGAAGCTTCGTGAGCTTGGATTAGACTTCGAGGGGAGGGTGATCTACTGTGGCTAAGGCGATGGCATCGCTGAAAGTGAAGCGGGGAAAGGGGAAGAAAGCGGAGCGCAAGAAGATAGTCCTCAAAGGGTTCTTTGCATCCATCCATGTCCCATCTGAAGAACCGCTAGCCTTGACAATTGATTGTAGCACTCTTCCGGGTGGTGCTTACTTACAACTGATCAACGATTTGCAAGACACTCTCGTGAAGCTGGATCGTCTTTACGCTAAACGTGAACCAACAGAACGAAGGAGCCTCCGAGCAAAATACACTAAGCTCGTTTATGGCAGACGACGGATGTTGAAGTTCTTCCCCTATCCTTCCTATTTCGTTAATGCAGTTAGGTATCTGAGAAGCAGAGCATACGAGCTACTGAACCGCCATGCCTTCCCGATATTGTTAATGGAGCAAGGATACTACAGAGAAAAGATCTACATCCTTCCAGAGGACAACGCTGAAACATTCCTAAAGGAGATCGATGCCTTAAACGAAAAGCTCGAAGAGATTAAACAGGAGTTGATGGCGGTGGACTTAGGCGAAATCGAGGATCTGCTAAGGAGCTACGGCATAGATGTCCAAGAACTAAACAATAGAGATGTCGGGAGCATGCTCGGTAGCATTGAAGTTGATCTAACACCAATACGATTTGAGGAAGCAATCGAAGAGTGGGCAGGCAGATCGAAGAAAGTCCAGCAGTTGCTGGAGGAAAAGAAGCGTGAACTCGTCCAGAAAGTGCTAGAAACCGTCAAGAGGAGGTTGGAGCCGATAGTAAAGGCTATGGAAGGCGAACGGAAACTAAAACGCCTAGAAGAGCGGCTTAAAGAGCTTCAAAAAGAAGTAAAGTCCTTGGGTCTAGAAGCGGTTGCAGAAGCCGTGATCGCCCCGCTGATACGGGTGGTCAAAGACCCTTCAAAAGCGGATGAAGTATTCAGAGACCTGAAACCGAGCGAGTTCGTATCAGGTAGAATAGCAAGTCTCCTAGAATCCGTATAATTTCCTATTTTTTATTATATTATAGGAAGTATCGTTTACATCTCGGGCATTCTTTCGGATTCTTTGCTCTAGGTCTCCACTCGTATCCACAATAAGGGCAAATGGCCTTGTCCCCCTCCCTCTTTAGTGGCTTCAGCTTCACAACCGTTTCCAATTTTCCTTCCCCGAAGTCGTATTATTATTAGTGGCTTATTAATATTATCCCTTCGCTTACAGATTCTTGTAACGCTGCGATTCTCAGGCTTAGCCCCTAATGCTCTAATAATAATATTAATATGCTAGTTTGGACATAATATAATACGCAAGGGTGTGGGGCTATGAGCGGGAAGTTCAAGACCTATACCGCTCATATACCAGTAGAGGACTATCAAAGGCTAGACGAGCTGGTGAAGCGGGGATTCTTCACAAACAGGGGCGAAGCGATACGTGAAGCTATACGTCGCCTCTGTGAGGAATACAAACCGATAATGGAGGGGGAATGAGATGGGGAAAAACATCATGATAAGTGATAACGCCTATGCCGCCTTGCGCAAGCTGAAGCGAGGTAGCTTCAGCGACACGATTCTATGGCTCATAGAACAGCGAGAAAAAACAGCCGACAAACTCGTTAAGCTTTTCGAGCAGCAAGCGCAGCTACTAGAAAGGCAGAACGATCTCCTAAATCAGTTGGTGGAGCAACTAAGGAGGCTGAACGCCCGCCTAGTCGAGTTGAAAGCCTCGAAGAAGACAGTTGAATTTACCGTGAAACAAGTCGAAGAGAATATCGAGCATAAAGAGGATTCAAAAATGCCTAGTTTTCTACAAGACAATCCTTGGGTAGAGATACTGCAAAGGAGGGAGACCTGAAATGGGGAAAATGGTGGCAGTTAAGCTTGGAGACGCACTCGCTCAAGGATTAGAGCAATACTGCAAAAAATACGGAGTCGGAAAAAGCGAAGCTATACGGAGAGCATTACGAGACCTACTCACAAAGACAGTATGGAACCCAAAGGAAATTGAGGAAGGAGGTTGAAGGAAGTTGGTAGGTCTCGTGTATTTTTACCCGAATTTTACGTTGTTCGATAAGGCTAGGTGCAGATTATACGAAAAGTGGAGTAAGCAGCCGATTTTCGCAATAAGAGTTTACGAGTTTAGGGCTGGGTGGAGCTACGGTCTAGCAATATTCCCGTTGCATGATTCGACTGATCCCTCTAGGTTTATGCATGCGATCCAGGAAATCCTTGGAGATGCCGACAGGCTGATAGACTCGCTGAACGAGCTACCCTCTGGGAAAGTTTTCCTGCGGTCATGGACTTTAGGACAGGATTCTCTATTACATTACGTGGGGATGGGATGATGGGAAGGCTTCTTATTAGCGGGAATACGGTTTCTATAGTGCCTGATGATGGCGAATCTGGTATTACTACGAATCTCAAAACGCTATTGCTGGCGTTAAAAGAATGCAGGAAATCCAATTCTCCATTCGATTTGAAAAGCTGGAAACTTGGAGAAGTGAATGTGTTCTCAAATCTCCATTCATACGTCTATAGACCGATTAAGGAGAAAGTAACGAGAAACGTCCACGTGAAAAACAACAAGTTTACAGGAGTAAAAGTTTACCTTCCTGCCAATTGCGCAAAATGGTTGAAACTAAAACACGGTGATAAAGTCTCAATAGAAAACGCAGTAATTGACGGAGAGCGTGTCTTGATTTTAAGGAGGGTGGAAGATTGAATGCCTCATGGCTTAAGGTTCGGATAGAAAACGGACAGCACCGCATGGCGAAGAAACTTCTAGAAAAAGCGAATAACCGCCCGTTATCACGGTTCGTGCAGTCAATTGTCGAGAAATACCTTAAGGAAGACGGGCGACGGCGTAACATCATTACTGTGGAAGAGTTGGTAACCGATGACGTATTCCTGCTATCAAATGAGGAGATTTTCGAGGTATTAAACCGACTTAGGCAGGCGGAAAACGCCTTAATTGAAGAATTGTCTAGAAGGCTTGGAAATGCCCAAGGCTTCCGATCAGAAAGGGAAACTCTTCTTCATAGGGGCGGTGATAGAGTGTGATGAGCCGGTGTGCAAAGGTCGTCAATGCGAATATTACAGAAGGTGCATCGCAAGAAGGCGGAAACTGGCAAAACGTGATGGAGGATCTAAAAAAGCTACTAAAAGAGAAAGGTGTTCTGACTTGGGACGAGCTTCTAGAATTTACGAAGAAACGCTTTGGGAGTGAATCTGTAGGGTATTGGGCGATGACTCTCCTGAACCTCCTGCTCATGGGCGGAATTGCGGAAAATGACCCAGACGAAAATGGAACCATCCTGTTGAGAGGGCGGGATAATGGGGAGCGATCTCGCTAAGGTGAAGGAAGCCCTCCTCCGACTTGAGTTCTTAGCGGAAAGCATGAAGGCAAGACCTTCTGACTACTCTTTTGATCCTAGAAAAATTGCGAACGCTGGCGCCTTCATACAGTCTGCTGTAAAGCTTCTAAGACAGTACGTTGAATCGGGCAAGATTTCAAAGGACTCAAAAGAGAAATTCGATAAATGTGTAGTCCTAATGGAGGCGATACGGTAAGTGTTCTGCAAGCGTGAAAAATGCTACTGGTGGAGCCACGACATACGAGACGAACAAGGAAACCTTATCAGAAGAAAGTGTTACTACGAACCCCAATGCTGGCGTGGAGAGCTAGACCTGATTATTTCTTCGCTCAAAGTAATTTTCCTATATAAGCTTAGGGGGGTTAGCAGAAAGTGGACGGGGCGCTAATTTTCCTCGCACTCCTTATCATAGCTCTAGGAGTTGGCCTCTTAGACCAGTACTTAAAGAGACGACTCTTGAACCGTTTAAAGAAGGGGGAGGGCGAATGAGATACAAGATAGCGGAAAACCTCGTAATTGATTACGAAGACTTCAAAGAAGAGGGGTTACGAATTGTAATCCTTGCTAGAGCGGGGGGCGGGAAATCGAACTTAGCAAGTCTTTTCATCGAGCAGAGCTTGGAACAGAAACTTCAAGTTTGTGTAATCGAGCCTATCGCAGAATATTATACGCTAAAAAGCCTATATGACGATCTCGTCTGGGTAAGCGAAAAAGGAGACGTTCCCCTCTATGATGGTTCCCCAAGCCTTTATACAGACATCCTAGCCCGGGGAGGAAGCCTCATAATAACTACTGGAGACCTGGAGGACGAATTTAAAGAAAAACGCTTTGCAGCATCTTTCCTAGAATCTCTGTATCAAAAATGGAAAAACATTAGGCGCCCAATACTGCTAGTGATTGAGGAGGCTGAAGGCTACGCACCACAGATGTGGACTAAAGAAGACAGACCTTCTCTTGCCGCAATATCCAAAATCGCTAAGCGTGGAAGAAAGCTTGGAATAAATCTCTTGTTAGTCTCTCAAAGACCGGCAGACCTCCATAAAGCTACGTGGAGTCAAAGCAACGTTATTTTTATCGGCGGATTCAAAGCGACACGAGACATTGAAGCGGTAAAAGACATGGCAAAGCTCATGCATCTACCAATAGATCCGAGCAAAGTAACTCAGTTCTCTCCTGGAGAATTTTTCGCAATTGTAAAAGGTAACGTCTTCAAGATCAAAGCATATCGCAAAAAGTCGCCCCATGGCGGGGAAACACCGCAACTCCAGAGAATCAAGCCAGAGCTAGGAGACTTCATTTCAGACATCAAAAAGCAGATACAATCGCTTATTAGAAAGAAACAGGAAGAAGAAGATCGTTTCAAAAAGCTTCTTAAAGAGAAAGAATCGCTAGAAAAACGGATCAGAGAACTCGAAGACGAGCTTCGTGTTTTGAGGGCGGTTAAGTCGATTCCGATAAAAGTGTCCGTCTCAGGTTCTGGAATAACTGACCAGCAGTTGCTAGTCAAAAACAAGTTACCAGAGGCGGTCTTGAAGTGCCCGCATCCTGGAGC
>Ga0180301_10001064_pt1 | contig 21493 bp, 25 predicted proteins | sample GuaBasSediGuay16_FD_121797 | JGI IMG/M metagenome (GOLD analysis project Ga0180301, IMG submission 121797) | Subseafloor sediment microbial communities from Guaymas Basin, Gulf of California, Mexico - Guay16, Core 4569-2, 12-15 cm | ecosystem: Environmental > Aquatic > Marine > Hydrothermal...
ATCTAATTAGTAACTCTTTATGAATAAATTAAGAAATGAATTAGCTTCGCTTCCTGATTCACCCGGCGTTTATCTGTTTAAGGATATCTCCGGAAAAGTAATTTATATCGGCAAGGCTAAATCGCTTAAGAAGAGAGTACAGTCTTATTTTAGCCGTTATCTCTCGGCTAAGACTCAGGCGATGATTGCGAAAGTCGAGGATCTAGATTATAAACTGTCTTCTTCAGAGAGCCAGGCGCAGATATTAGAAGCTTCGCTTATAAAGTCTCATCAGCCGCAATATAATGTCAGCCTCAAGGATGATAAGTCTTTTCCCTGGATTAAGATTAGCGATGAAGAGTTTCCGGTTGTATCTATAGTCAGAAGAAAAAAGAATTTAAGAGGTGATAAGGCATTATATTTTGGCCCTTATACTAATGCAACACTTCTTCGGCAGGCTTTCAAGATGATTCGCAGGACTTTTGGTTTCCGTACCTGTGAAAAAATGCCTGGGGAGGCCTGCCTTTATTTTCGGCTTAAACTTTGCCCCGGCCCGTGCATAAATAAGATAAAACCATCAGATTATAGAGAAATTATCAATCAGATATGCATGTTTTTGGATTCGAAATTCGAAGAACTCACTAAATTCCTCGTTTCTAGAATGGATAGGGCGGCGGCTGATAAAAGATTTGAAGAGGCTGCCGGAATCAGAGACCAGATAAACGCCCTGAATTCTATTGCCCAAAGCAATGCGCCTTTCATAAGTAATGAAATCCGGGATTTAAAGAAACTTTTAAATTTAAGAAGCCTGCCTAATCGTATCGAGGCTTTTGATATATCTAATATTTCCGGCAAAGAGGCGACCGGTTCAATGGTCAGTTTTTATAAAGGCCTGCCGGATAAAAATAGCTACCGCCACTTCCGCATTAAAACAGTCCAGGAAATAGATGATTACAAGATGCTTAGCGAGGTAATTAAAAGAAGGTATACGAAGGTGAAAAAAGAAAATTTACCTGTTGCTGACTTGGTGCTCATAGATGGGGGCAGATCTCATCTTTTAACCGCAGAAAGAGAGATCAGAAAATTAGGGATGGAAATTCCTATAGCAAGCATTGCAAAAGGCAGGGAAAATATATACATGCAAAATAGAAAAAAACCGATTAAACTTAATTCAGATACTCCGGCTTTAAATCTGATACGCAGAGTCAGGGATGAGGCGCATCGTTTTGCCGTTGCTTACCACCATATATTAAGAAGAAAAAAAATCATCGGTAAATAATCATAATATTTTATTTTGCAGTCGTTACTACGTACTATAAATATGAAGGCATTTACTAAAAGAGTTTATAAGGCCGTATCAACTATCCCGCTGGGTGAAGTACGCAGCTATAAATGGGTAGCGAAAAAAGCGGGTAAGCCAAGGGCTTTACGCGCCGTGGGCCAGATTTTAAAGCGCAACCCCTATCCCTTGATTATTCCCTGCCACCGCGTAATTTCCAGTAACGGTAGTTTAGGAGGTTATATATTCGGAAAACATAAAAAAAAGGCCCTTTTAGATTTAGAGCAGCGAATCTTAAAAGATATGGTATAATATACTTTAATAAAATGAGTTAAAAAGATTAAAAAAGAAGGCTGCGGAGGTAAGAAATGCAGATAAAAAAATATTTGAAAATGATGATTGAAAAAAATGGTTCTGATATGTTTTACCGTGCAGGATCAAAAGTCAATATCCGTATTGACGGAGAAGTAGTCCCGGTAGAAGACAGGATTATCAGCCTGGATGAGGTTAATGATACCGTAAAAGAGCTGACTTCTGATGAGCTAAGGGAAAGTTTTAAGAATAACCGGGACGTTGACTTCGGCATATATATACCGGAACTCGACCACCGTTTCCGGGTAAGTATTTTTATGCAGCGTAACTGGCCTGCCCTGGTTATTAGAAATATCCGCTCCAATATTGACACTTTTGAGGGGTTGAATTTACCGGATAATGTCTTAAAGAACCTTTGTTCGGAAAAAAGAGGCCTGGTGCTTCTTACGGGCAGTGCCGGAAGCGGCAAGTCCACTACCATTGCCAGTATGATAGAATATATAAACGTTAATATGCAAAGACATATTCTTACGGTTGAAGAGCCTATTGAGTTTACATTCAGCGATAAAAGATCTATTGTAAACCAGAGGGAGCTAGGCCCGGATGTCGCTTCCTATGCCGTAGCGCTTCGAGCATTTACATTACAGAGTCCGGATGTTATATTTATCGGTAATATCCGCGACCACTCCACTATGTCCGCCGCGCTTACTGCGGGAGAAACAGGCGTTTTAGTGATGAGTACGCTGCATACCGTAAATGCAGCTAAGACCGTAGAGAGGATCATCAATTTCTTCCCTCCGCATCAGCATGAAGAAATAAGGATTCAGTTGTCTTCTTTATTGAAGGGAGTAATTTCTTTAAGGTTGGTGCCTATCAAAGGAGGAACCGGGCGCGTTCCGGCTTATGAAGTAATGTTGCTTACTCCGACTATAGGCAGGCTGATCAGAGAAAATAAAATCTGGGAAATCCCTCAGTATATTGAGGACGGCCAGATATTCGGGATGCAGTCTTTCAGGCAGTCACTGGTAAAATTAGTCAAGGCAGACAAGATTACCGAAGAAGTAGCTATGGAGTTTTCGGATAATAAGGAAGAATTTACTTTAGCCTTGCGGGGGATTAAAAAACTATAAGTTGCGGGTAAAAATCTAGGCCCTCGCAGCTGATAGTTAATAGAAGGCTGCTTGGGATCAATTCGCCCCGACCTTTCTTCAAGGCTAAACAGCTATTAAGAAAGGGCGGGGCTCATTGAGGAGGTTTGGATGTCGGAAGAATTAAAAACAAGAATAATAGCTTTAGAGAACCGGCTTGAACAGATAAGAGGTTATCTTTGATATAGATAAAAAAAAGCAAAGAATAGAAACTCTAGTTTTAAAGATGGGGGAAGAAGGTTTCTGGAATAGCCAGGAAGCGACTCTGGTAGTAAAAGAGCTGAAATCTTTAAAAGCTGTAGTCCAGCCCTGGGATAAGGCGAGTGAAAAACTTAAAGATTTAAAAGAGCTATTGCAAATTCTAAAGGAAACGGATAAGGATTTAGCTTTAGAATTAAGTAAGGATATAACTTTGCTTGAGGAAGAAGCAGGCGGGCTGGAATTTAAGACTCTTCTCAGCCAAGAATTCGACCCTAATAACGCTATCTTGAGTATAAATGCCGGAGCAGGTGGCACTGAGTCTTGCGATTGGGCCCAGATGCTCTTTAGAATGTATAGCCGTTGGGCCCAATCAAGAAGCTATGATGTAAAAACCATAGATGCGCTCTTTGGTGATGAGGCAGGCATAAAAAATGCCACTCTTCTAATTATTGGCGAGTATGCCTATGGTTACCTTAAAGCCGAACGTGGCGTACACCGCCTGGTGCGTATTTCTCCTTTCGACGCAAATAAGCGTCGTCATACCTCTTTTGCTTCAGTCGATGTAATTCCGGAAATAGAAGAGAACGTAGACTTTAAAATAGAGGAAAAAGACCTGCGTATTGATGTCTATCGCTCTTCAGGGCCCGGAGGTCAAAGCGTCAATACAACAGATTCAGCGGTAAGAATAACACATATTCCTACAGGCTTAGTAGTGCAATGCCAAAATGAGCGTTCTCAATATCAAAACAAACAGATGGCCTTAAAAATATTAAAAGCGCGGCTTTATGAAGCAGAAATAAAGAAAAAAGAGGAAAATCTTCTTATACAGTACGGCGGTGAGAAAAAAAAGATTGAATGGGGCAGTCAAATCCGCTCCTATGTCATGCATCCTTATAATATGGTGAAAGACCATCGTACAAATTATCAGACCGGAGATGTTTCCAAGGTGATGGACGGCGGGATAGACAGGTTTATTGAAGAGTATTTAAAGTTTCAAGGGAAAAAGACTTAGGTTTAAAGGATATTATGCTCAGTTTCATCAAAAAAACAAGGCTTAATCAAAAACAAAAAATTATTAATAAGCGCTTTCCGGGCGTGAATATTGTTTTACACCGTGATCTGCCGCAGCCATCCGTGAATAAAATGGTGGAACTCGCCGGAATCTGCGCTGCGGTTAATGAACTGGAGTCTGAGACAGCTAACCTTTCGGATATTGAATTACGCGCAAAAACCCCGCAATTCAGAGAGCATATCGTAAAAAAAAGTAATGAATACGCCAGCCAGATACAGGAATTAGAGCAGGCTTTATCGCAAGTTGCTCTTCCCGAAGAAAAAGAAAGACTGAAAGAAAAGCTGAAAAACACCAGAAATAAAGTCTTCCAGGATATATTGCCGCAGGCTTTTGCAGTGGTCAGAGAAGCAGCAAAGCGCACTATTAATATGCGGCATTTTGACGTACAGGTAGCCGGAGGCCTTATCTTGCATGAAGGTAAAATTGCGGAGATGGCTACCGGAGAAGGAAAGACCCTGACGGCTACATTACCGGCTTATTTAAACGCGCTGTTAGGCCGCGGGGTACACATTGTTACGGTAAACGATTATCTTGCGCGTCGGGACAGGGAATGGATGGGTCCGGTTTATGAATTTTTAGGGCTTTCGGTAGGCGCCATTCAACATGATATGCCGGATGAGGAGAGGAAAGCTGCTTATTCCTGCGATATCACTTACGGCACCAATAACGAATTCGGATTTGATTATCTCAGAGATAATATGAAATATGCTAAGGAAGACCTTGTGCAAAGGCCCTTTTTTTACGCCATTGTTGATGAGGTTGATTCCATATTAATCGACGAAGCGCGCACCCCTTTGATAATCTCAGGGCCGGCAGAAGAATCTACGGATAAGTACTATACGATAAATAACCTTGTTCCTAAGATCAAAGGAAGAATAATTTTAGAAAAGGACGAAATTGAGGCAAAATACAGAGGCGAAGATTTATCCAGAGGATATGATTATATCATAGACGAAAAAAACCATACTGCCCATCTTACCGAGCAGGGTGAATCAAAAGTCTGTTCTATGTTAAACATCGACAATCTTCACGATATCGAGACTATGGAGTGGCGCCATCACATTATCCAGGCCTTGCGCGCGCATAACCTTTATAAGAAAGATGTTGATTATGTGGTAAAAGACGGCCAGGTAATTATTGTAGATGAATTTACCGGCAGGCTTATGCCCGGCAGGCGCTGGTCAGACGGCCTGCACCAGGCAATAGAGGCAAAAGAAGGATTAAAGATTGAAAGAGAAAATCAAACCTTAGCCACAGTTACTTTTCAGAATTATTTTCGCATGTATGAAAAATTGGCAGGCATGACCGGGACCGCTTATACCGAGGCAAACGAATTCAAGGGGATTTATAAACTTGATGTAGTAGTTTTGCCTACAAATAGGCCCCTTATCCGCACTAATTATTCTGATTGTGTCTATAAAACCGAAAAAGAAAAATTTAATGCGGTAGTAGAAGAAATAGTAGAACTTTATAATAAGGGCCGTCCGGTGCTGGTAGGGACTATCTCAATAGAAAAATCAGAAATGCTTTCTGAAATGCTTAAAAGGCGCGGTATCCCCCACCAGGTGCTTAATGCTAAATACCATGAAATGGAGGCACAAATTGTAGCTCAGGCAGGCAGATTTCGTGCAGTAACCATTGCTACAAATATGGCAGGCAGGGGAACAGATATAGTGCTAGGGGGGAATGCCGAAAACTTAGCCAGAAGTATCATTAAACAGAAAGTTAAGCCGGAGGAAGGAAATTATCAGCAGGAATACGAAAAGTTATTGGATAAATATAAGGAAGAAGTAGCTAAGGAGCATCAAAAGGTTGTAGATTTAGGCGGATTACATGTTTTAGGCACAGAGCGCCACGAGGCACGGCGTATTGATAATCAACTCCGCGGCCGTTCAGGCCGCCAGGGAGACCCGGGATCCTCCAGATTTTACGTGTCTTTAGGAGATGATTTGATGCGCCTTTTTGGTTCAGACCGCTTAATCGGAATCATGGATAAATTAGGTTTAGAGGAGGGGCAGGTGATTGAACATCCTTGGGTGACTAAATCGATTGAAATCGCGCAGAAAAGAATTGAGACGCATAATTTCGAAATTAGAAAGCAGCTCCTGGAATACGATAACGTAATGAATAAGCAAAGAGAGGTAATTTACGGACAAAGGCGCTCTATTCTGGAGGGGGCTTCTTTAAAAGAAGATATTTTTAAAATTACAGAAGGCGTTTTGAACGAAATCCTCGCAGTGCACATAAACGAAAATGCCGCTCCTGAAGAATGGGATATCCCGGGACTATTACGGACATATAAGTTAAAGTTTAGGATAGCAGCGAATGAAGAGGAAATAAAGGATTTGAATAAAGAAGGTATAAAACAGGCTTTGTTAAAGCTGCTTTTTAAAACTTACGAAGAAAAGGAACAATCGGTGGGTGGGGATTTGATGCGGTACCTGGAGCGCATGGTATTTTTACAGATACTTGACAGTAAATGGAAAGACCATCTTCATGCCATGGATGAGCTGCGCGAAGGGATTCATTTGCGCGCTTACGGCCAGCGCGACCCTTTAGTGGAATATAAACGCGAGGCATTCAATATGTTTAATCAGCTGATTTCAAACATAGAAGAGGAAGCGGTTGAGGTGATTTTTAAGCTCCAGCCGGTAAAACCAACAAGATTCAAAGGGGTATTTTCAAAGACTTCCCAAGAGTTTTTGCATCCAGAAGCTGCAAGGCCTGAAGTAAGCATTCCGGCAGAATCTGCGGAGGCAAAGGTTAACCCTAAAAACGCGCCACAGCCAACCATAAAATCATCACACCCTAAAGTCGGACGCAATGACCCCTGTCCGTGTGGAAAAGTAGATGATAAGACTGGTAGGCCTTTAAAGTATAAGAAATGTTGTTATCCTAAATATGGATAGGAAGACTTTTGCAATTGAACAAGCTTTTTTCGAATCTCAGGTATATTTTCTCTACTCTTTAAAGTAAGGTATTTTCTAGTAATGAGAGCATGGCAATTTGGACAAACTATCATTAGATTATCGATTCCATGTAGGCCGCCTTTATTTTTAGGTAAAATGTGATGAGTGTCGATGGTTAATTTATACCTATACAATTCGCATTTAGTCCCATAATTTTTTATAACTTGTATGCGAATCCATGCTTTATGTTTTTTTATTTCGCCATAAAGATACTTTTTAACTCCTAATTTCCTCCTTCGGTATCTTACCAGCCATTGATTGGCACCTTTAAATTCCCTTTTTTTAATTCCTTAGCAATTTCCTTATCAATCATTCTTTTGCAATTTCTACGAATAAATTCATCAACGATAAGATGAGGCAACTTTTCTAATTTATGAAAATTTTTTTGGAGCCCTGTATGTCCGTGGCGCTTAATTCTGGCTAAATGCATTGGGCAATATTTTTCTTTTGTATTTTTATACCTTGTAAATTTCCTACAGTTCCTCACTAAACATTTAGGCATACCAATATCATTACTTTTTATTGTAAAATGTCAACAACAATATTTATATTTTGAAAATATAAAAATGTTGCTAGTCTTAAATTGATTTACGTACCAATTCTGATTAAAAAATATTGCAGAATGCGTTTATGATCCTGTAATTAATTATAAATGAACATTTAAGTTTGCTCGAAGCTTTAGTAATGGTAAAATATAGTATAATGAAAAAGAGTATTTTTTTGGCTATTTTTTCGGGTTTTCTTTTGTTGCTTTCTTTCCCGCGCTATAATTTTTGGATTTTAGCGTGGATAGGCTTTTTGCCTTTGTTCTTTACATTGCATAACAAATCGAAATTTAAAGCCTTTCTGCTTTCTTATCTTACAGGAATCATATTTTGGTTTGGGGCTATATATTGGCTTGCGCATGTCACTACTGCGGGGCTTTTTACTTTAGTTCTATACCTGGCTTTATATTTTGGAATATTCGGTTTGTTATTTACGATTTTCGCCAGGGAAAAAGGTATTTTTGGATTAATAATTATTCCTGCCTGGTGGGTAATCCTAGAGTACCTGCGCAGCCATCTTCTTACCGGGTTTCCCTGGGTATTACTCGGCTACTCGCAGTACTTGAATTTACCTGTTATCCAGATTGCGGATATTAACGGTGCCTGGGGAGTCTCGTTTTTAGTGATGATGGTTAATCTAGCAATATACTCGGGTATCGCCTGCCTGCCGCCAGCCTGCTGGAAGGGCGGGGACAGGCAGGGTTTCCGGGTAACGGGTAACCGAAAAAGCAGAAATTTTATTATCCTAACAGTATTTTGTTTATTCTTTGTTCTCGCTTACGGCTATTTTAAATTACACCTCGCACCTCATGCCTTACACAGTAACACGATTAAAATTTCCGTCGTCCAAGGTAACATTCCTCAAGAGTTAAAGTGGCGGTCTGATGCGAAAGATTTTATTCTAGGTGAATATTTTGATCTGAGCAGAAAGGCCCTGACGGATCTGCCGGATTTTATTGTCTGGCCCGAGGCAAGCCTTCCGGTTATACTAGAAGAAGAGCCGCAATATTTCCTAAAAGTCTCTGATTTCGTAAGGGATAACAGCACACCTTTACTTCTCGGCGCAGTTACCAGAGCAGGTGGTTTTTACTATAATGACGCCCTTTTGATTTCTAACCAGGGAAAGTTATTCAATAAATACAGCAAAATCCATCTCGTACCTTTTGGAGAGTATATACCTTTAAGAGGAGCCCTGCCTTTTTTAGAAACTGTTGTTCCGATAGGAGATTTTACCGCAGGCAGGGATTATACGCTATTTGATGTTCAGAAAAGCAGCGGTGAAACCAAAAGTAAATTTGGAGTGTTAATTTGTTTTGAAGATTTATTCCCTGGATTATCCAGGGAGTTTGTTAAAAAAGGAGCGGATTTCTTAATCAATATCACTAATCTCGCTTGGTTTGGTAGGACGTCCAGCCCTTACCAGCACCTTTGTGCTTCGGTATTCAGGGCGGTGGAAAACAGGGTGCCGGTAGTGCATTCTGCTAATATTGGTGTTTCGGGATTTATCGCTCCTTCAGGCAGAATTATTTCCACGGTTCAGAATCCAGAAGGCGAAGAGATTTTTGTTAAAGGTTATAAAACACAAGAGTTAGATATTGCCCCCCGCAAGTTAACTTTCTATAATACCTACGGAGAAATATTTATTTTACTCTTGTTTATTATCGCCATATATAGTATACTGCGTTTAATCCGCATATATATCCGTTAATTTCCCCCAAAAAAAAATGAAAACAAAAAAACTACTTTTAATTTTACTAATAGTACTGCCTGTTTATATCTTAATAAGCCTGTATTATTTAGATAAACAATATTTTGTTTATCCTATAGATTATAATAAGGATTTAATTATCCGCTCTGATAAATGGGGAGAGGGCTTTTTTGGCGCTAGGCGTAGCGGTGGCAAGCGGCAGCATAACGGTTTAGACCTTTTAGCAGAGATAGGCACTCCTGTATTAGCAGCGCGCTCAGGAATAGTAAAAGACGCCACTAGAAGCAGGGGAATGGGTAATTACGTAGTCTTAAGCCACGGTGAAAATATAACTACTATATACGGACATTTATCTAAAATTCACGTAAATAAGAATGAATTAGTAAGGCAGGGACAAATTATCGGTGAAGTGGGTAAGACCGGTAACGCCAATCACCGGGAAATTCTGCCGCATCTGCATTTTGAAATCCGCGTAGATAACTCGCCAAGAGATCCGCTTAATTACTTGGAATAATTAGAAATAAAGGCTATTTTTCGGAGGGTTCTTATTTGTTGGAGTGTATGCACCTATCTTTAGGTTCCATATGCACTACCACATCGCAGATTCCAGGGATGGCTTTTTTAATTGCATTTTCGATTTGATAACTGATATTATGGGCGGTTTCCATGTGCATATCCGGGTTTACCTGGACATGTAAATCTAAATAGATATCGTCGGGCCTGCCACGCGTCCTTATTTTATGGCAGGCCTTTACTCCTTTTACACTTATAACAACATCTACTATTTTTTTCATGTCCACTATTGGTGCAGTATCGACGAGCACGGCCTGGGATTGGCGCGTTATTTTTAACCCGCTCCAGGCGATAAATAAAGAAATTATTATCGTAATAATCGGGTCTAGTATGGGGGCCCCAAGTTTTATTACTACTAATCCCAGAATAACTGAAATTGTGATAAAAATATCCGCGCGGGTATGCATGGCATCCGAAATGAGAATATCGCTTGTAAGTGCTTTACCTTTCTTTAATTCATAACGCATTACCGCCAGATTAATCAAAAGCGTTGTGAGCATCACCGCAAAACTTCTTATATCTACAGTAGGAGTAACGGGGTTAAAGATACGGTTGAAGCCCTCCCTAAAAAGGTTAACAGCAATAATAAAAAGAAGAAGGGCTATACCTAAAGAAAAAAAAGTTTCGTATTTTCTGTGGCCGTATGGATGGTCCTCATCTTTTGGCTTAGAGGCTACCTTTATCCCGATTAAGCCTATAATATTTGAAGCGCCGTCAGATAAGGAATGAAAGCCGTCTGCGGTAATGCTTGCGCTACGGGTAATAACTCCCAAAAGAATCTTTGCCAGGGCCACCAGCCAGTTTAAAGCTAATATCCCAAGCAATATTTTCTTGATTTTTTGATAATGTTCTTTAAGGTCCATACTATAATTATATATTATTCTGATGATATTTCAATCAGTTGTTGTCTTTTGCATATTGATTTATAAAAAGTTGTGTGATAGGATGGATTGTAGATGAAAATCTATTCCCTTGCATCCTTACGCCTACAATTGGATGCTCGGGGTCAATTCGCCCCGCCCTTTCTTGACAGCTATTTAGCCTTGAAGAAAGTGCGAGGCTCATTGAGGAGGTTAAGATGGTGGATATAAAATTAGTGGATATCAAAAAACCGGAGGATATAAACTTAATACTCGGGCAAAGCCATTTTATTAAAACCGTAGAAGATCTGTATGAAGTGTTAATTAATAGCGTCCCCGGGATAAAATTCGGGCTGGCATTTTGCGAATCTTCGGGTGCCTGCAAAATCAGATCAGAAGGCAATGACCCGGATTTAAAAAAACTAGCCGAATATAATGCCCTCCAGATCAGCGCAGGGCACAGCTTTATTGTTTTTATAAAGAATGCCTTTCCCATAAATATTCTTAACGCCATCAAGGTAATCCCTGAGGTTTGCCGGATATATTGCGCCACGGCAAACGCGGTAGAAGTTATTATTGCCGAGACACAGGCAGGCAGGGGCATACTCGGCATTATCGACGGCTCAAAGCCAAAAGGAATCGAAAACGATGAAGATATAAAATGGCGCCATGAATTCCTGCGTAAAATAGGCTATAAACTTTGACCTTGGCTTTGAATAATTTATAAAAAACCCTTGACAACAAGAATATTTGTGTTACTATTTAAATATTTGTAACACCAAAAAGGATCCGAAAATGGGAGATTTAGTCAGATTCGGGATTTCTCTTGAAAAAGAACTTTTGAACAAGTTTGATCTCCAAATCAGGGGTAAGAAATATACTAATCGCTCAGAAGCTATACGCGATCTGATCCGTGAAGTTTTAATTAAAAGCGAGTGGCAAAAGAACCAGGAAGTCACCGGAGCGATTACCTTGGTTTATAATCACCACAAAAGAGAATTAGTTAACCAACTTATGGATATCCAGCACGATTATCACGACAATGTCCTTTCTGCGCAGCACCTGCATTTAGACCATGATAATTGCCTGGAAATAATCGCAATTAAAGGCAGGGCTAGCCGCGTAGAAGAGCTTTTCGGAAAATTGAAATCCACAAAAGGGGTTAAGTACAGCGGCCTGGCCCGCGCAACTACGGGCAGTAAAATAATCTAGTTTTGGGGTTATTATTTTTTACGCCTATAGTAACACGAATTTTAATTTTGTGTTATTAAAAGGTAAATACTTTAATAAGAATTAAAACAAAGGAGGGAGAATGAAGTTTTATAAAAAGGGGGGTATATTTTTATTAATTTATTTACTGTCTTGCTCTTTTTGCTTTGCCCAGGGGGATCCCTTAAATGAAAAGATCCTGGAATTAGAAGAAAGGGTCAGGGCATTAGAGTCAAAAACAAAAAATGCTTCTTTATTTAATAAAGAGGATATTGAGCTGGAAGGCGGGGCAACCTTTATTTTGCAGACTACCAATAATGCCAACGGTGATAACCAGTCTCCTGAAGAAGATGTAACAGACGGATCTTTTTCTGTTGATTTGATATTATCCAAGGAGTTTAATGATTACGCCAAAGGCCTAATCCACCTTGAAGCCGGACAGGGCCAGGGCGTTGAGGATGAATTAAAGGTTTTCAGCAATGTTAACCGCGATGCAGATAACGATGAGAATGTACGGTTAACCGAGATTTGGTATGAATATTATTTAAATAGCTTAGCTTTAACTATTACCATGGGCAAATTAGACCCGACTGCTTTTATTGATAATAATGAATATGCAAACGATGAAACTACCCAGTTCCTGGGCAGGATTTTCAGGAATTCTCCGGTTATTGAATTTGCCGATAATTCAGGAGGTTTCCGTATCGGCTTAGAACTTAGCAAGTCCATAGATTCCGAACTGGTAGTATTAGATGCAGATGCTGATTGGGAAGATGCGGTGGACGGTTTATTTATCGCAACTCAATTTACTCTAAAACCCGAATTTTTAAGCAGAGCGGCAAATTACCGTCTTATTGGATGGTTCAATGACCAAAATCATACTAAGTGGCTTGATTCTACAAAAGATAAGGAGCCGACTTACGGTTTTGGCATAAGCCTGGACCAGGAGCTGGCGCAAAATTTAGGAGCCTTTGTCAGGTTCGGGTGGCAGAATCCCGATGTATATCTAAACGGTTCTGATTTTTCTTTAGAGCAGTCTTACAGCCTGGGCCTGGAACTTAAAGGGATGCTTTGGGGCAGAGAAGGAGACAAATTGGCTATGGCAATAGGAGAAATTAAGCCTTCCGATGATTATAAAAAAGCCGATAATGCCAGGAATGCTAAAAGAGAAGGTCACTTTGAATGTTATTATAATTATAAGCTTAATGAACATCTAACATTAAGCCCTGATTTACAAATAATCTGGAATCCCTACGGAAAGGATGCTTCTGTTGAAGACGAAACAATAATAGTATTTGGGTTAAGAGGGCAGCTTGAGTTTTAAAAAGATAAGGAGGAAAAATGCATATACCAGACGGTTTTTTAAATACCCCTGTTGTTATTTCAACCTGGGCACTTTCCGTAAGTGCCTTAAGTTATAGCTTAAAAAGAACCAAAGAGGCGTTAAAAGATAAAATGGTTCCTTTAATGGGCGTTGTTTCTGCTTTTATTTTTGCCGCGCAGATGCTTAATTTTCCGGTTATGGGTGGGACATCCGGACATTTAATCGGCGGTGTTTTAGCGGCGGTCCTTTTAGGGCCTTATGCAGGATCTGTTGTTTTGGCTTGTGTTTTTATTGTGCAGTGCCTAATTTTTCAAGACGGCGGCCTTACTGCTTTAGGCGCAAATATTTTTAATATGGCTATAATAGGGACGATGACAGGGTATATAATATATAGAATGATCAGCAATTCCCTTGGAGGTAAAAAAAGAGGCATAATTGCGGGTGCGATTTTTGCTTCCTGGGCCTCAGTCGTGATTGCTTCTTTTGTATGCGCTATTGAACTTAGCATATCAGGCACCTCGCCTCTTAATATAGTCTTACCGGCGATGGTAGGAGTGCACGTATTAATTGGTATAGGCGAGGCAGTAATTACCAGTTTGGTCTTAGGCTTTGTTTTAAAGGTAAGGCCGGATTTAATATATAATATCGCTTAAAAAAGAGGAGGTATAATAATGAATAAAAAAGAAATTCTTTTTGGTATAATAGTAGCATTATTATTGGGTGGCTTAATTTCTCTTTTTGCCTCCTCTTGGCCGGATGGACTGGAAAGAGTTGCCGAGGATAAGGAATTCTTAGAAAAAGCAGAAGTCCAGCCGCTGGTAGCTTCTCCAATACCGGATTATTCCTGGCCGGGATTAAAAAACGAAAAGATTGCCGCTTCTTTAGCCGGGGTAATCGGAGTTTTAATTATGTTTGTTTTAGGCCAGACAATAGGAAATTTGCTTAAGAAAAAAGGCAGATGATATGCACCACGCTTATCTTGACGAATACACTGATTTAAACAGCTTAATCCACCGTTTAGACCCCAGGATTAAAACCATAATCTTATTTACTTTTATTATTTTCATAATTATGACAAAGCCGGGCATTTTTCTTAGCTTTGCCTGTTACGCATTGATTCTTATGGTTTTGATACTATTTTCCAGAATTCCTTTCGGGTTTATTCTTAAGAAATCTCTGGTGGTTATCCCTTTTGTTTTATTGATTTCCATATCCATTCCTTTTATAAAAAACGGACGCATCATCGCTGATTACACATTAGGAAATTTTAAATTAAGAGTTACTTATGAAGGATTAATGAGTTTTTTTACTATTTTGGCAAAATCATATCTTTCTCTTTTGTGTATGATAATTCTTATAACCACTACTAAATTTTCGGAATTATTAAAGGCTTTCCAGGCCCTGAAACTGCCGCGCATAATTACGCTGATACTTTCTTTCATGTACCGTTACATTTTTGTATTGCAAGATGAGTTGATGAAGATGCAGCAGGCAAAAGAATCACGCTCGATAGGATCGTCGCGCTGGTTTCATATAAAGACACTTAGCAATATGATCGCTGTTTTATTTATCAGGGCTTATGAAAGGGCAGAGTCTGTATATCTGGCCATGTGTTCTCGTGGATTTCGCGGGGAGATGAGAACGATCAATAGGTTTGAAATAAAAACAAAAGACTTGTTTTTTTTATTCATAATCATTGCGCTTTTATTGAGTGTAAAGATAACGGTAGGGTAAAATGGCTGTCAAAGCAGTTGAAATAAGAAATTTGAGTTTTTCTTATCCTGACGGGACTAAGGCGTTGGAGGAAATAAGCCTGGATGTCTCTGAAGGCGAATCTTTAGGCATTATCGGCCCTAACGGAGCGGGCAAATCCACCTTGCTCTTACAATTAAACGGCATATTAAGAAGCAATAGCGGCAGTATTAAAATATTTGATTTTGAGGTAAAAGAAGAAAATCTGGCATTAATCAGAAAAGAAGTGGGATTAGTTTTTCAGGATCCCGATAACCAGCTTTTTATGCCGACTGTTTTTGATGATGTAGGCTTCGGTCCTGTGAATATGGGATTGCCAAAAAATAAAGTAGAAGAAGCCGTGCATCAAGCGCTGGAAGAAGTGGATATGCTGGAGTTATTACAAAAGAACGCAAATCATTTAAGTTTCGGAGAGAAAAAAAGGATCTCCCTGGCTACTGTTCTTGCCATGCAGCCGAAGATTCTGGCTTTAGATGAGCCTACCAGCAACCTTGACCCTAAGCACAGGAGGGGCCTACTGGATTTTTTAAAAAAATTGAAAATCACCAAAATAATCGCCAGCCACGATTTAGAGTTAGTATTAGAAGTCTCAAGCCGGGTAATTTTACTTGATAAAAATAAAATAGCCGCAGCAGGCGAAACGCTTAAGATTCTATCTAATGAATTTCTCCTTACAACGCACAACCTGGAAGTGCCTGCCTCTTTATTAAAATAAAAACCTTAAAATTTTCTTGACAAAGATAAATTTTAGGCTATACTCTACTATTATAATAGAGATTATAGAGTAAAGATGAAGATAACCTACAAAGGCGATTATGCCTTAAAGACAATCCTAGATTTATCATTACATTTCGGCGAAGGCCCGATTACAATCAATGATTTAGCCAGGCGCGCGGATATACCGATTAAATTCTTAGAGCAGATACTTTTAGATTTAAAAAGCGCAGGGTTTGTAGAAAGCAGGCGGGGGAAAATCGGCGGATACCTCTTGTCCAGAGCGCCTTCAGAGATAAAATTGGGTGAGGTAGTTAGGTTTATTGACGGCCCGATAGAACCGATTGCCTGCGTAGATAAAAGCTATAAAGGCTGTAAAGACTTAAGCACCTGCGTGTTCAGGAATATATGGTCTAAGATTCGCGATTCTACTTCAGCAACTATCGACAGTATAACTTTTGAGGATCTAGCCAGGCGCGCTAAAGAGTCCAGCGCCGTTGTTGTTTATCAAATTTAAAAAAGATGAATATCGCTGAAAATATTACTAAATTGGTAGGAAACACGCCATTGGTATATTTAAATAAAATAAGCCGGGGTTCTTTGGCAACCATTGCCGCAAAGCTGGAGTTTTTTAACCCCTGCTCTTCTGTTAAAGACAGGATCGGTTTAAGTATGATAGAAGAGGCTGAGAAAAGCGGTAAGATTAATAAAGAGTCTATAATTATCGAGCCGACTTCCGGTAATACCGGTATTGCCTTAGCATTTGTCTCTGCGGTTAAGGGGTATTCTTTAGTATTGACTATGCCTGAAAACATGAGCCTTGAGCGCAGGAAACTCTTAAACGCATTGGGGGCGAAAATTATATTGACTCCGGCAGCGCAAGGTATGTTGGGGGCGGTAAGAAAAGCAGAGGAATTACTTAAGAGCGATAAGCGTTATTTTATGCCGCAACAGTTTAAGAATCCCGAGAATCCCCAAGCCCACCGCAGGAGCACAGCGCTTGAAATTTTAAAAGATACAGAAGGCAGAGTTGATATTTTAGTTGCCGGCGTAGGGACAGGCGGCACAATTACAGGAATAGCCGAGGCGATTAAAAAAGAAAAACCGGCTTTAAAGGCGGTTGCGGTTGAGCCGCAAAATTCCGCAATTTTATCCGGAGAGCGGGCCTCAGGCCATAAAATTCAAGGAATCGGCGCCGGCTTTATCCCCGAAGTCTTAAATGAAAAAATTATTGATGAAATAATCAAAGTAAGCGATGACGATGCTCTTAAGACCGCAAAAAGATTAATGAAAGAAGAAGGGGTATTAGCAGGTATTTCTTCGGGTGCAGCAGCTTTTGCAGCGTTAGAGATTGCCAATAAAAAGGAAAATAAAGGAAAGCTGGTTGTAGTCATATTTCCGGATTCGGCTGAACGTTATTTAAGCACAGAGTTGTTTATTTGAGTGAGGACATAACTTATGCCTGCCTGCCGTAGGCAGGCGGTTCGTAAGTTATGTGTAATAGTCTAACTCCTCGCATTGCAGGTATATTACTAGATGCTCGGAGTCAATTCGGCCAAACAGCTTATGAGCGCTTTCGCTCCATAAGTTGTGGCTTCATTGAAGGAGAAAAAAATGAAAGAAAAAGTAGAGGCGGCATTAAATAAGATCCGTCCTATGCTTATTGCAGACGGAGGAAACGCAGAATTAGTAGAGGTTAGTAATGACGGCATAGTGAAATTAAAGCTTACCGGAGCCTGCGGCCATTGCCCGATGAGTCAGATGACCTTAAAAATGGGCATTGAGAAATTATTAAAAGAAGAAATCCCGGAAGTTAAATCTGTAGAAGCGGTATAATTATCCGAATCAAGGGCAAATTAAAAACAGGGGCGGTTAGTATGAAGACAATAAAAGAGATAAATGAAAAGATTAAAAAAGGCGAAGTGGTCTGCGTTACTGCCGAAGAAATAATTGATATTGTTGATAAAAAAGGCACAAGGCAGGCAGCAGAAGAAGTAGATGTGGTTACTACTGGAACTTTCGGCCCGATGTGTTCATCGGGCGCTTATTTTAATATCGGCCATTCCAAGCCGAGAATAAAATTAGGAGGGGGCATAATCAAAGTTAATGATGTGCCTGTTTATGCCGGTTTTGCCGCCGTAGACTTCTATCTGGGCGCAACAGCGATTCCAGATGATGATCCGCGCAATAAAGTTTTTCCCGGAGAATTTAAGTATGGCGGAGGGCATGTGATTCAGGAATTAGTTGCCGGCAAGGACCTGCGCCTTGAAGCCCTTACTTACGGAACAGATTGTTATCCGCGCAAGAAGCTGGAGACGCTGATTAATATTAAAGATTTAAACGAAGCAGTATTATTTAATATCCGTAACTGCTATCAAAATTATAACGTGGCAGTAAATTTATCGGATAAAATTATTTATACTTACATGGGCGTTTTAAAGCCTAATTTGGGAAATGCCAATTATTGTTCAGCCGGCCAGCTCTCCCCGCTTTTGAATGACCCTCTTTATAAAACTGTGGGAATAGGCTCAAAAATATTTTTAGGCGGAGGCATTGGTTACGTAGCCTGGCAGGGGACACAGCATAATCCTAAAGTAAAAAGAAGAGATAACGGCACGCCGGTAAGTTCTGCGGGAACATTAGCAGTGATCGGAGATTTAAAGCAGATGAAACCGAATTGGCTGGTAGGAACAAGTATGCTTGGCTACGGAGTAACTTTAAGCGTAGGGATAGGTGTGCCCATACCTATTTTAGGGGAAGAGATAGTAAAATATACAGCGATTAAGGATGCGGATATTTTTGCTCAGGTTGTTGATTACAGTAATGATTATCCTCAGTTGAGTTCCCGCACCCTGGGTGAGGTAAGTTACGCCCAGTTAAAATCAGGAAAAATCACGCTGAAAAATAAAGAAATTCCTACAGGAGCGCTCTCCAGTTATTCCAAGGCCCGCGAGATCGCTGAGGAATTAAAAGATTGGATCAAGAAAGGAGATTTTCTTTTAAGCGAGCCGGTAGCGCCTTTACCGGGCGTAGAATCAGGATATACCTTTAAACCATTAAAAGAAAGGCCAGTTATTTAGTTTTTTTAGTTTATATTTTTATAGGGAGGGGTTAATGATTTCTAAAAGAATTGTATTACATTTTCCGCACCGCCTGGTTGACCAGCCCATAGTTTATAAATTAGTAAAAGAATATGACTTGCAATTTAATATTTTAAAGGCTTATGTCACGCCTCAGGAGGAGGGGCTAATGGTCTTGGAGTTGAGCGGAGAAGAGGATAATTTTAAAAAAGGCACTAAGTATCTCCAATCCTGCGGAGTGAAAATCCAATCCTTAAGCCAGGATGTTATCCGCAACGAAGTAAAATGTACTGATTGCGGGGCTTGTGTTCCCATCTGCCCGACCGGCGCTCTGGCAATTGATCCCTTTACGCGTAAAGTACATTTTTATGATAATAAATGTATTGCCTGTGAACTTTGCGTCAAGGTATGTCCGACCCGGGCAATGGAGGTACGTTTTTAAGAGGAGGTTAAGATGCGTATTTTTGGGATAGGGATACAGGAATTACTGATTATTCTGGTAATCTGTCTTTTGATTTTCGGAGCAGCCAAGCTTCCTGAGATCGGCAGGGCTTTGGGTAAAACAATAAAAGAATTCAAGAAATCAATGAAAGAAACGGATTCAGAAGAACAAAAGAAGTAAGCTATTATTTACTTTCCATGACAGAAAGTAAATTAACCATAATAGAGCATTTAAACGAATTACGGCGCCGGATGATAATATCTTTAGCTGCGCTGGCAGTAACTACTGCAATAAGTTTTCCTCTATCAGGCTATACCTTAAAGATTTTCAAATTACCTGCTTCAGGCCTAATTAAAACTCTGGCATTTTTTGGCCCTGCTGATGCTTTTGCAATACACTTGCGCATTGCTCTTCTCTCAGGCCTTATTATTGCGCTGCCTTTGATTCTCTATCAAATTTGGGCCTTTATAGCAGAGGTGATTGAAGAAAAATACAGGCATTACAGCTTTCAATTCATCGCCTTTTGTCTGGTGGCATTTATTAGCGGATGTTTATTCTGTTATTTTTTATTACTGCCGGCGGCATTAAGCTTTCTGCTAAATTTTGCCAAAACTGATTTGGTAGCGGTAATTTCCGCGCAGAAATATATTTCATTTGTATTAGGCTTGATGATCGGTTGCGCTTTAACTTTTGAAATGCCGGTTTTAAGTTTTATTTTAACCAAGGTAGGCTTGATTAATGCCCGGTATTTAAGGCGAAAACGCAAATTTGCCGTTCTTTTTATCTTCATTACCGCTGCCATGATTACTCCTACCACCGATGCTTTTAATTTGATGATTCTTGCTCTTCCCATGCTTGTCTTGTATGAATTCAGTATATATATTTCGAGATGGACGAGATAAAAGAATATTTCTGGGAACAAAAAATTACCCGAAGGCAGTTTCTTAAAAAATCCTTTTTCTTTTTGGCTTTAAGCCTGGGCCTTAAAGATATCGAAGCCCTTGCCTTATCTGATATAACTTGCCAAAAAGAAGCCATGTTTTATAAAAAGATTGACGAACTCACTGTGCAGTGTGAGCTTTGTCCCAGGCGTTGCACATTGTCTGAGGGGCAGAGAAGTTTCTGCCGGGTGAGAGAGCCCAAGGCAGGCAAGTTGTATTCTTTGGTTCACAGTAAGCCTTGCGCCGTGCATATTGATCCAATTGAAAAGAAACCCCTCTTTCATTTCTTACCGGCTACAGCGGTATTCTCTATTGCTACAGCAGGATGTAATTTTCGTTGTAAATTTTGCCAGAATTGGCAGATCTCCCAGGCTTCTCCCGAGGAGACCTATAATTATGAACTTACTCCTAAGCAGGTTGTCGCTGAAACAGTCAAAAATAATTGTCCGAGTATCGCTTATACCTATACTGAGCCCTCGATATTTTATGAATATATGTTAGAGACTGCAAAAATTGCCAGGAGAAGCGGTATAAGAAATATGTATCATTCTAACGGTTCACTCAACCCTGAGCCCGCCCAAGAGATAGCGCTATATCTTGATGCCGCTAATATTGATTTAAAAGGATTTACTCAGGATTTTTATAACGATTACTGCGCCGGCTATCTTGATACGGTTCTGGAGACATTGAAGATTTTAAAAAGAAGCGGGGTATGGCTTGAGATTACAAATTTAGTTATTCCCACACTCAATGATGATTTAGAGAAGCTCAGAGAAATGTCTTTGTGGATAAAAGAGAATCTGGGCAGCGATGTGCCTTTGCATTTTTCCCGCTTCCATCCGCAGTATAAACTTACCTCATTAACTTCAACACCGGTAAGCACGCTGGATAAGGCAAGGCAGATAGCTATGGACAGCGGCCTTGATTTTGTTTACATCGGCAATGTCCCCGGCCATATGGCAGAGAATACTTATTGTCCGGGCTGCCTGAAAGCGGTAATAGAGCGCCGGGGATTTACTATCCTTAGCAATAATATTAATCCCCAGGGAAAATGTAATTTTTGCGGTAGGCCGATTCCCGGCATTTGGGCTTGATTATCTATTAAAAGTTATCCCCAAAAGGTTGGCTATTTTTATTATTAAAAGCAGGATGCAGGTTTTTATTATCCCGATTATTGGGATAAAAACAATTGAGACAGTTAAGGCTGCCAGCCATGCCCCCAATAAATCCGCCGCATACAGCAGGCCTGCGGTTGTGCTTTGAGAATTTTCCTGAGCATAAATTTTGTTTGCTAAGGGGAACTCGCTTCCTACCAGAAATCCGGTAATTCCCGAGAAGAGGAAAAAAATCCAGGATAATTTGACTAAGGCCAGATTATTTAAATA
>Ga0180301_10001065_pt1 | contig 21477 bp, 16 predicted proteins | sample GuaBasSediGuay16_FD_121797 | JGI IMG/M metagenome (GOLD analysis project Ga0180301, IMG submission 121797) | Subseafloor sediment microbial communities from Guaymas Basin, Gulf of California, Mexico - Guay16, Core 4569-2, 12-15 cm | ecosystem: Environmental > Aquatic > Marine > Hydrothermal...
AGGCAGGGAACTCGGGATGGATTATGTGTACTCCAATGAACTCGTGGTTAATGGCAACATTTTCACTGGCGAAGTGAGGGGCCCTCTCACAGAACATGACTCAAAGATGCGAGTTCTCATTCGCATCGCTAAAGAGGAAGGCGTTGACCATAAAAAGTGCGTTGTGATAGGCGATGGTGCAAATGATATCCAATTATTTAAAGAAGCAGGGTGTAGGATTGCCTTTAATTCGAAACCTGTGCTGCAGAAGTATGCAGACGTAGTGGTTGAAGGTAATGACCTCCATAAAGTGATCCCGATCATCGAAACCCTTGGCTCAGAATCGGATTTGGATAGTACATTATGAAGCAGAGTAAATGCCAGCCACTATGGTTGGTGAAGGAGGATGCCAGAGAATGTTAGAGGAAATGGAAGGACGCAAGAACGAGTTGAGAGAGAAATCAGAAGAGTACAAGAACGAGAGGAATGCTCTGAACGTCGAAGCAAGCAAACTGGCTGCGAAACGAAACGAGCTTAATATGAAGACCAAAGAACTGGTTGAAGAGGCACAGAAACTCAAAGAAAATCGGGACAAGAACAACAGAGAAGTCAGTGAAAACAAGAAAGAGAGAGACGTTCTGAATGAAAAGTCAAACAATGTTTATGCCGAGATTGATAAGATACGTAGAAACCTTAACCTTGCAGACGGTCCCTCTCTTAAAGAGTTGAATCGAGAGATCGATCGTATGGAGTTCAAGCAGCAGACCGAGGTGATGTCACCAGCAAAAGAACGTGAACTGGTGGACACCATCGCTAGCATGAGGGACGAGTTCAGACGCAAGAAAGAACAGCTCGAAGGAAACGTTGAACTGCGAACTCTCCTGAAAGAAGCTCAGGCATTGCGGGATGAAGCATCAAAATATCATGAACGGGTCAAAGAATATGCAGATCTGGCACAGGAATACCATGACCGAATGGTGGAAGTCTTCAAACAAGCCGACACCACACGAGCCGAATCAGACAACGTTCACAAAGAATTTGTAAATGTCCAAGAGAATGCCGACAAAAAACACAGACTCTTCATACAGACGCAGAAAGAGATTCGTGACTTCAACAAAGTCATCCTCGCAATCAAACGAAAGGCTAGAGAGAGCCAAACCACAATTGCAAGAGAAAACGCCGTGAAAAAAGCAAAAGAAGTATACGACAAGTTTAAACAGGGAGAAAAACTCGACACTGAGTCAATCATGCTCTTGCAGCGCTCAAAATTGTTATAGGGAGCGACGATGAAAGAAGAGCCAACCATTACCTGCCACAACGTGGGCTGGGAGAAATCATTTTCCCTCGCAGCCAACTTAGCAAGCACCATAAAGAGAGATGGATACATGCCCGATCTGATCATAGCGATCTCACGCGGAGGGCTTGTACCTGCAAGAATTGTGGCAGATTTTATGCTCCAGAGAGAACTTATCTGTCTTAGAGCCGAGCATTGGGGCGTAGGAGAAAAACTGCCAGAAAGAGTGAAGATCACAGGCAGCACACCTGAACTCACATCAAAAAAGATACTGGTCGTTGACGATGTGGCAGATAGCGGAGACACACTCCAGGAAATCACCAAACACCTAAAAGAGAGGGGTGCAAGTCTGGTAAAAGCCGCTGTACTCCACTACAAAAAAACATCAACCTGCAAACCAGACTATTGGGTAGAAGAGATGGACGAATGGCTATGGATCGTGTACCCATGGTCGATATACGAAGACGCCACAAATTTCATCGAAAAAATAATACCCACAACTCGAGTAGACTCTGAGCAGATTCGAAACATGCTCAGCAAAAACTACAAACTTGAAATTGACAAAAAACTGCTCACAACCATCCTCGCTGAGATGAGATCGGATGGGATGATCATCAACTAATATTTAAGAGAGAATTTCACCGATTTGAGCGAATCTGGAATTGGTTTACAATCGAAGCGCAATTTGACTTAATTAGTCCAATATCCTACATTCCAAGAAAAAGTTAAAACCCGAAAATTCAATAGTGGAACAGCCTCTCCTGGCTGAGGTGACTCATTTTGGGTAGGGGACTGCAAGTTCCATTAGGTCGTGGGCTACAACAGTATTCTTAAAGACTTGTTTAGCGTCGTTGAGCAGGGTGTCAGTGTTATCTGAGTATCGCGCGCTGATGTGGGTGAGGATGAGTTGTTTCACGCTGGCGTCTACTGCAGTGCGTGCTGCTTCGCCTGCTGTTGAGTGTTTGGTCTCGCGTGCCCAGTCGTTGAGGTCGTCTGCCATACTCGCATCATGGATCAGGACATCAGCACCAAGGGATGCTTTGACGATCTCGTCTATTGGCCGTGTATCGCCTGTGTACACGATCTTTCTACCGCGCCGCGGTGCTCCTACAACATCTTCAGACGTAACAATCCTACCCTCTATCTCCACTGACTCGCCTTGGTGAAGCTTTCGAAAGAGCGGTCCGGGTGGGACTCCAAGGGATATTGCACGTTCACGATTGAATCTTCCTGGTCGTTCATCCTCTATAAGGGCATAGCCTACACTTGGCACGCCATGAACTGTGTTAAAGACCACGATGCGATAGCCATCTCTCATGATCGCATCCCCTCCAGAGACTTCAACTGGTACAACGTCGAAGCCGAGCCTGAAATGGCCAAGCGATGTGAAGAGTCTAACAAACCTTTCAACTCCAACTGGGCCGTAGATCGTGAGCGGTTCTTCTCGTCCGTTGAATGAGAGTGTCTGGATCAACCCGGGGATTCCGAGGACGTGATCGGCGTGGAAGTGTGTGATGAAGATCGATGAGATGTGCATGATTCCACACTTTGCAACCATCATCTGCCGCTGTGCGCCCTCGCCGCAATCGAACAGGAGCAGCTCGCCTTCACGGTTCACAAAGATGCATGATGGGTTACGCTTGGGTGTTGGAAATGAGCCTGCCGTGCCAAGAAATATAATCTTCAACATCAGAGCACTTGTAAGGTGAACAGCTATTTAGCAATGCTGGATGGGTTGTGGGTGAATCAGGATCTTTGGCTTGAAAGTAAAAGTTTATCAGTGATATGAGCAATATTTTGTTGCGTCTTCGAGGGCCGGTAGATCAGTGGAAGATCGCTACCTTGGCATGGTAGAGGCCTCGGGTTCAAATCCCGACCGGTCCACTCCCCCACTCAAGTAATATATTTATTTTTATATTATTTTTTTTTGGCATAGCAGATAGATCTACCAATACACCAGATCAAAAATCTGGTGCGCCTTCTTCATGTGTGGAAATATTAGAAACATAAATTCTAAAGACAATTCAATGCCCCAAGTCGACGGTTCTGAATGGTAAATAAGTTTAAATAGCTTGCAACCCGTACACCTGTTTATAGAGGTGTCGTGATGTTAGATCTCGAGCTTCCACTTGACGTTCTGAGAACGATGCTTGTTCTGATTCTGTTTATACTAACTTTAAAGATCACAATAAAACGACACACGATTTTGTGGGCTTATTTCTTTGCCATGGCAACCTTCTTTTTGGCTGCACAGGTTATGGACTGGCTTGAGTATCTCTATCAAAGCCCGTGGGCGGAGCTCTTATCGATGTCACAGCATGTTTTTGTCCTCTTTGCAGTTTTTTGTGCTGTTCTTGGTGTAAAAGAACTCTACGATCACATTCTGATAGAGATAATAGGGAGGTCCCGCTGAGATGATCGAATTAATCGCCCTCTTTGAGGGTTTTGAGCAATTAATTAAAATGTTATCTGCTTCGTTTGGAATTCTTGCAGCTATATTTGTTATAGTTACTCTATTAGACTTAAAAAATCGTCCGTATTCAAAACAAGAATCTGTTGAGATATTTTTAGGTAAAATTGGAAAAAGAATGGCGTATGGGTTGATTTTATACTCATTGGCACTGTGTGTCGGGATTGGGATGACCTGGAGTAAGCCTCTCGATACAGTACACGACATCCTTGCTGCTGCAGGTTTAATTTTTCTGATAAGCGCCTTCTGGAAGGTTTACCTCAAAAGCAAGTGATTACAAACCTCCATCAAAAGCAGAAACAAAACAATGGCTCTATTAAAAGTAAAGAGATTAGAATCGGATCACATAGATGTTGTTGTTCCCTCTCGTTTTCTCTTTAATTCTTCGGTGAACTCTCCAGTTGATATAACACGGGTGCTGGTTGCTTGATCGATTATCACAGGCTTCTCTTCAACCTCTTTGATGTATTCTTCAAGGTTGATTGTTGTTGGTACAAAGAATATGCGCCCGCCTATTGAGACTTGTTTCTCTTTTAGGTGGGGTATCCGAAGAAAACCGATTTTTTCGGATGCCACGTATCCAGTGTGGTTTGAGAGGTTGTCAGATATGCATATCTCGGCGATGGTTCCGAGGCTTGCAACTTTGCTTGCAAGTGTGAGAGCTTCTTTGATCATGGGAGCTCGGTCACTGAGTTGAATCGCGGAGAGATTTTTTTTTAGCTCTTCTCCTGCTTCCTGGCTCATGTCCATTCGTGTTGCGCGCACGCCTCGCTCACGATCAGGTTCGATCCGCAGACCGCTCTCATAGTTCATCACCATTGCTCCGCGCATTGACCTCCCACCTGGCGCGCCGCCCTCTTGTATCAGGTCGATGGCATGGTGTGCTATCTGTTGCGGGATTGCGTGGTGGGTGAGCGCGAGTGTTGTTATCTTCACTGCTTCTTCATGGTTTCTGGTTGTGATGCTTGTTAGTGGGAGTGCTGGAATGTATTGGATGTCGCCTGTTATCTCTTCGAGTGTGATTTTGATACTGTTTGGCATCCCGTTTTCATGTGATACTGCGCGATCTGCAAGCTCTTTCACAACAGATTGGACATCTTTTAGTTGCACAATCCGCTCTGCACCTGAGATATGCCTTTCAGAGGCAGTTGCTCGCATCCGAAGGCTATACATGATCTTTCACTCGTAATCCGAGGTCGCTTATCATCTCAAGGTCTTCCTCTGGAGTATTGCCACTGGTTGTAAGATAGTTTCCGAGCATCAGTCCGTCTGCACCACTTATGAGTGCGAGGCTCTGGAGGCTTCGGAGGTTCACTTCACGCCCACCTGCAAGTCTGATATGTTTACTTGGGAGTAGGATTCGGTAGACTGCTATGGTCTTTAAGACTTCAAGGGGGGATGGTGTTATGGTGTCTTCGAGTGGTGTGCCTGGGATGGGTGTTAGGATGTTGATCGGCACACTATCAACATCCAGATCCTTCAATGCGAGTGCAAGCTCCACGCGGTCGATGAGTTTCTCGCCAAGCCCGATGATTCCGCCAGAGCAGACCTCAAACCCGATATCCTTTGCAATCCCAAGCGTTCTCTCCCAATCCTCGTAGGTGTGTGTTGTGCACACACGGGGGAAGAACCTTTTTGAAGTTTCGAGGTTATGATGGATACAGGTCACACCTGCACTTTTTAGCATCAAGGCTCTCTTTTGGTTTAGGCTTCCGATCGAGGTGCAGATTGAAAGGTTCGTCTCATCCCTCAACCGCCTTATCGTGTGGAGTATTCTCTCGAATTCGTCTTGATTCAAACTGAGTCCACTTGTGACGATACTGAAGCGATTTGAACCAGACTCTTCCATTCGTTCTGCAACACTGAGGACTTCATCCTCTCCCATCAATGGATACGGTTTGATACCTGTGTTGTGGTGTGTTGATTGTGCACAGAAGCTGCAGTTCTGATCGCACAAGCCAGATTTGGCGTTCAGGATGGAACACGTATCGATTAGGTCGCCGAAGTGTCTTCGTGTTATCCTGTTGGCAAGCATGAATAGATCAAATACCTGAGCCCCTTCAAGTCCAAGCAGGAAGACTGCCTCTTCAAGCGAGGGCATGCATCCATCTAGTATCTTTGATCTGATCTCATCAAAATCTATCATGACCTTTTATGAATCATAATAGTTGTCAGCAATGAATTTAAGGGTTGTGTGGTGGACTCGCCGCGATTTGAACACGGGTCCGCGGGTCCGAAGCCCGCTAGGATATCCTGGCTACCCCACGAGTCCAAAAAAAAGAAGAAATAAAAAAAGAAAGGAGGTGGGGATTTTAGAACTCTGGCATCCCGCCGCCCATACCGCCCATGCCACCTGCTCCTGGCGGCATTTCTGGCATACTTCCTTTGCTTGCGGCAATTACATCATCTATCCGAAGGATCATGGTTGCCGCTTCTGCTGCCGAGCTTAACGCCTGTGTCTTGACTTTTAGCGGTTCAACAACCTTTTCCTTCATCATGTCCGTTATATCACCAGTGTACACATTAAGACCTGCATTCTTATCACCCTTCTCGTGTTTGCTTCGAAGCTGAACGAGTTTGTCTATTGGGTCAAGCCCTGCATTCTCTGCAAGCGCACGCGGTACCGCTTCAAGTGCTTCGGCGAAGGCTTTTGCCGCGAGTTGCTCTCGGCCCTTCAGACTTGCCGAGTACTCGTTGAGACGGAGTGAGACCTCTACCTCTGGTGAGCCACCGCCTGCTACGACTTTTCCGTCCTCTATCACGACACCAACGACTCGGAGCGCATCATGCAGACCACGCTCTGCCTCGTCAACCACATGCTCTGTTCCACCATGCAGAATCACAGAGACTGACTTTGGATTCTTGCACTCTGTGACAAAGATCATCTGCTCATTGGCGATCTTCTTCTCCTCAACAAGACCTGCATCACCGAGGTCTGCAGGTGTGATTGCGTCAAGACTCGATACGATCTTTGCGCCAGTCGCCCTTGCAAGCTTCTCTATATCACTCTTTTTCACACGGCGAACCGCGAATATCTCTTCTTTCGCAAGATAATGCTGTGCCATGTCATCGATGCCTTTCTGGCAGAATACCACGCTTGCACCGCTCGCCTTGATCTTATCCGACATATCCTTGATCATCTTCTCTTCTTGATCAAGGAATGACTGGAGCTGATCTGGAGAAGTGATCGAGATCTCAGCATCCACCTCGGTCTTCTTGAGTTCAAGTGCCTCATTGGAAAGAAGGATCTTCGCATTCTTCACACTCTTCGGCATATTCGTGTGCACCCGCTCTTTATCTACAAGCATACCACGTATAAGCTCTGAGTCGTCAATGCTGCCACCAACCTTCTTCTCCACCTTGACATCATCGATATCAACTATTTTCTTGCCGTCTTCTTCGCTAACCACTGATTTAACAGCTTCCACTGCAAGTTCTGCCATCTTATCCTTCGATAGATCAGCACCCTTGCCGGTCACAGCCGTCAGCGCAATGGTCTTCAGTACATCCGTGTCATCGACCGAGACGTCTGTTGCGAGCGACTTCAAGATCTCCTTTGCCTTTTCAGCAGCAAGGCTGTACCCATTGGCGATTATCGTTGGATGAATATTCTGCTCAAGCAACTCTTCAGCCTTCTTCAAAAGCTCGCCAGTAAGAACCGCCGCACTGGTAGTACCGTCGCCAACTTCATCGTCCTGTGTCTTTGCAACCTCAACGACCATCTTGGCAGCTGGATGCTCAATATCCATCTCCTTCAATATCGTCGCACCATCATTGGTGATCACGATATCGCCAAGCGAATCCACGAGCATCTTATCCATGCCTTTCGGTCCAAGCGTGCTCCGCACAGCATTAGCCACAGCCTTTGCCGCTGCAATGTTATTGCTCTGTGCCTCCTTTCCTCTTGAACGCTGCGTTCCCTCTCTCAAGATAAAAATCGGCTGTCCTCCATACTGTCCTGCTAACTGTCCTGCCATATCATTCATTTCCTCCAATATATTAACAGGACAAACACATGTTTGTTCTTCTATAAAAAGATTGTGTCCATTGGCTCTGGTGAATCTTCGGTGGATTTGTGAAGAAATTTGTTAAAAATACGATCGTGAATGCCAGATAGGGCTTACAAGAAGAGTTTGATTATACAGCAGATGCTACGCCAAATTTGTGAAAAATAAGTAGACAATAAAAATTAAATAACAAAAGTTATTTTTAAATATTTTTCTTACTGATACATTGGGGGTAAAAAGGCAATACCTAGCAGCATTGTCGCCATCCAAATGGTTGTGCCAGTTATGGCGAAAAAGGATTTATATTGGTAAGATCCTAGATATGTCTTGGTTATTTCAGTAGAGGTCATTTTTCATGGGCACGACATCCCCTCATAAGGAGAACGCCATCGATCTCAATGAGTATTCAGGTTACCTTATAGATAAGATGCGGCTCCTGGAAGAGCGAAACAACATCTTGAGAGAACAGAAAGAGAAGATAGAGTTTGAGAAGCAGTACGTTGAGAACCAGAAGTTGAAGTATGAGCGCGAGGTTCGCGAGCTTCGAAGCGAGCTTGAGCAGCTCAAGACCACGCCAATGCTGGTCGGAACAGTTGTGGACACGCTTGCGGATGGAAGAGTCATCGTCTCCAGCACCACAGGTCCCCAGTTCGTGGTTAACGTTTCACACTTCATCAAGCAGAAGGATCTCTTGCCTGGAACGCGTGTGACACTCAATCACCAGACTCTCGTGGTGATGGACATCTTACCGACGAGTTCTGATCCACTGGTCAGCAGGATGGAGGTATGTGAGAGCACGGATGTTTCGTTTGAAGATATCGGTGGGCTCAACGAGCAGATCCGTGAGTTGAAGGAAGCTGTTGAACTCCCGCTCCTGAAGCCAGAGCTCTTCTCACGCATCAGGATTGCTCCGCCCAAGGGCGTGCTACTGCACGGTCCACCCGGGACCGGGAAGACGATGCTTGCAAAGGCTGTGGCTCTTGCAACCAATGCAACGTTCATCAGGATCGTGGGCTCAGAATTTGTTCAGAAGTACATCGGCGAGGGGGCACGGATCGTGCGAGAGGTCTTTGAGATGGCACGAAAGAAGTCGCCGAGCATCATCTTCATCGACGAACTCGACTCGATCGGTGCCAAGCGCCTCGAGGTCGCAACGGCTGGAGATCGGGAGGTTCACCGTACACTTATGCAGCTCCTCTCAGATATGGACGGTTTCAGCGAGAGGGGGAACGTGGGGATTATTGCAGCAACCAACAGGCCCGATATACTGGATGGAGCGCTCCTCCGACCTGGGCGGTTTGACAGGCTGATAACAGTTCCGATGCCTGACGATCCTGCACGCGAGAGCATATTCAGGATTCACTCCCGCGGACTTAACCTCTCGGATGATATCGACTTTGATCTACTTGCAGGGCTTGCAAAGGATATGAGCGGTGCTGATATCCGGGCTGTTGTGATGGAGGCAGGGATGTTTGCGATTCGGGAGGGGAGAGAGTTTGTGGATTTGTCAGATTTTAAGGAGGCTATCAAAAAAATACGAGAGTCATCCAAGAAAGAGCAGTTTCGTGTCGAAGGCATGTTTATATAACACCGTGAAAAGTGGCAGCAATGATCTCAAAAGACGGGTTGATCATAAAAACAGACACCAGCCATAACCACAAAAAACTCAAAACCCGCACACTTGTAGCACTCATGTAACAAATCCCCTATGTCTTCTATCCCACAGCACTCTGCCAGTCCAATCAGGCACAAAGTAGACGTCTTTTCAGCTTCTGATGCGACAAGACTTATCAATGAATAAGGATAATTATCACATGGCTGAGGTATATTATGGAGGTGTCTGGACACTCTGGCGAGCTTGTGATCGTTACAAACCGGGAGCCGTACAACCACGAGCGCGCTTCAGGTGGGGTGGTTTGTAAAAAGACTATAGGTGGGGTTGTGAGCGCACTTGATGCAACGATGCAACAGTGGGGCGGCACATGGATTGCATGGGGTAGTGGCAGAGCTGATTTTGATTGCGGTGACGTGGTTGAGGTTCCTTGCGATTCGCCGAAGTATCGTTTGAAACGCGTGAAGCTCTCTCCAAAAGATAAGCAGTTGTATTACTGGGGGTTCTCCAACAGGACACTTTGGCCCGTCTTCCATTTCTTTACAGAGAGAGCGGTCTTCAGCACCATGTACTGGAGAGCGTATCAACGAGCAAACAAGAAGTTTGCAAGCAGTGTTGAAGAAATGGCAGGGCCCGACTCCTATGTATGGGTGCATGATTATCATCTCAGTCTTGTACCATCGATGATACGCAGTTGCGTTGAACGCATCGGTTTCTTCTGGCATATACCATGGGTCCCGTGGGGCACGTTCAGCAAGATTCCGTGGAGAGACGAGATATTCAACGGCCTCATTGGAAGCGATCTGATAGGCTTCCACACCAAGTATCACGTGCGAAATTTTATTGAATGCGCTGAAGCGATGAATTATCAAGTTGATAAAAAGAGGAGTGTTATTCACCATGAGGATAGGGATGTGCGGATCAAGGCGTTTCCAGTCGGAATAGATTACCAGGAGTTTGCATCCGAAAAGACCATGCCAAGCGGGATCAGACGGAAGGCTGCAGGTGATAAGATCATCTTTGGGATTGACCGACTCGATTACACCAAAGGGATTCTTGAACGCCTGCTAGCCTTTGAAGAGTTCCTGAGAGAGAATCCAGAGTGGCACGGCAAGGTCACCCTCTTGCAGGTGGCTACGCCATCGCGGACACGCGTTGAAGAGTACAGGTTGTTGAAACAAGAGGTTGAAAGGAGTGTGGGGCGCATCAACGGGGAGTACAGCACCCTCAACTGGACACCCGTCAAGTACTTCTACCACACAATCTCCTTCAACCAACTCATCCAATACTACAGGGCAGCAGATGTTGCACTCGTAACCCCCATAATGGATGGAATGAACCTCGTTGTGAAAGAATATATAGCTGCAAAGAAGGATCTTGGAGTGGTGATCCTGAGCGAGTTTGCAGGTGCCGCGGAAGAGCTCGAAGAAGCAATAATCGTAAACCCCTACGACATACACGCACTTGCAGAGAGCATAAAGAAAGCACTTGAGATGCCAGAAGAGGAAAAGAAGGAACGGTTCAAGGCACTCAAGGGAAAAGTGAAGAAACATGATATCAACTGGTGGATGGAAAAATTCTTCAATGAATGGGAAAAAATCTACACTGCAAAAGCCTGAGACAAAATAACACACCCCACCTCTATACAAGAGAACTCCCAGCAGGATGGAATGACTCGAGTTGAAGAGAGATGACGTGGTATCAAGCATCTATCGATGATATACTCTCACGCTTTAACTCCAGCAGATTTGGACTGGAAAAGAGCGAGGCTCTATCACGGCTTGAACAGTTCGGTGTAAACGAAGTCAGCTTCAAGAAGGAAGAGAGCCCAATTCACCAGTTTTTAAAACAGTTCCTGAGCCCCCTGATCTATGTTCTAATAGCTGCAGGCATTGTGACATTCTTCCTTCGAGAATGGGCAGATATGAGCGTAATCTTCGGCGTAGTACTTGCAAACGCCATAATCGGATTTATCCAGGAGCGAAAAGCCCAACACGCACTCGAATCCCTCGCAAAGATGATTGTCTTGGAAGCAGTGGTTCTGCGGGATGGCAGGAGGACAGTTGTCCCGAGTAGAGAGGTTGTGGTAGGTGACGTGGTCTTTCTTGAGAGCGGGGGGCGCGTGCCTGCAGATATGCGCCTCTTCTACGTTAAGAATCTGCGCGTGGACGAGTCAACCCTAACAGGTGAATCGATGCCAGTTGAAAAAACAGGCGACTTGATAGAAGGCGATGGTGTTACCATCGGCGATCAGCGAAATATGGCTTTTGCAGGGACGCTCATCACCCAGGGTCAGGGGATGGGCGTTGTCGTTGCAACCGCCGCAGATACAGAGATAGGGAAGATCTCAGGTTTTATCGAAAAAGCCACCAAGTTCTCAACGCCACTTCTCCAAAAACTTGAAGTCTTCGGAAAACAGTTGTCTCTTGCAGTCGTTCTCCTGGCACTCTTCACGTTCTTCTGGGGAATGCTGCAGGACTATGATCCAGTATTCATCTTTCTTGCAGCAGTCGGGCTTGCCGTTGCCGCCATACCCGAAAGCCTTCCCGCAGCCCTTACAATCACACTTGCAATTGGCGTCAAGAAGATGGCAGATCGAAACGCAATCATCCGCAACCTGCCATCTGTCGAGACACTCGGCAGCACAACCGTGATATGCACCGACAAAACAGGGACGCTCACAAAAAACCAGATGACAGTCACAAGCATATACGCTGGCGGGCACAGCTACACGGTGACTGGTGCCGGGTACGAGCCCAGTGGAAGCTTCTTCTCAGATGGACGAGAAGTAGATCCACTCTCAGACGAAACACTTACTCTTTTACTTGAGGCTGGTTCGCTCTGCAACGATTCCGCAATGAAAGAGGATGGGTGTGGAATTGAGGGCGACCCGACAGAGGGTGCGCTCCTCGTTTCCGCCCTCAAGGCAGGTACAAGACTTGATCTGCCACGGCTTGATGTGATACCGTTTGAGCCTGAAGACCAGTACATGGCAACCCTGCACAGGCTAAACGATCACGAGAATATAATCTATGTCAAGGGCTCGCCAGAGCGCATCCTATCCTTCTCCAAAACACAGGAGGGAAAAAACTCTCTTGACTCTGAAGAGATCGTGGGTGCAGCCGATGAAATGACAACCCATGCACTCAGAGTTCTTGCAATAGCATACAAGAAAGTGGACTCTGAAAAAAACAAAATAACCCCCGATGATATGAAAAACCTCGTCTTTCTCGGACTTGTTGGGATGATAGACCCACCAAGGGATGAAGTAATAGATGCAATCAAGACGTGCAACCGGGCAGGAATACGCGTAATAATGATAACGGGAGACCACGAAAAGACTGCACTTGCAATAGCAAAAAAGGTTGGAATCGAGACCGAAAGCGTTCTAACAGGCTCAAAACTCGATGAAATAGAAGACTCCGAGCTTGAAGCCAGCCTCGAGGACGTATCGGTATTTGCAAGAACCTCGCCAGAACACAAGTTCAAGATCGTACAACACCTCCAAAAAAGAGGAGAAATTGTGGCTGTCACAGGAGACGGGATAAACGACGCACCAGCACTGAAGACCGCTGACATCGGAATCGCCATGGGCATATCAGGGACAGAGGTGAGCAGAGAAGCAGCAGACATGATACTTGCCGATGACAACTTCGCATCGATCGTAGCAGCCGTGGAAGAAGGACGGGACGTCTACGGCAAGATCTCAAAGATAATACTCTGGACACTCCCGACAAACGGCGGCGAAGGACTCTCAATAATGGCTGCACTGCTGCTCGGACTCACACTCCCACTTCTGCCACTGCATATACTCTGGATAAACACTGTTACAGCCATCGGACTCGGAACAACAATCATAGCAGAACCAAAAGAGAAGGGACTCCTCCACCGACCACCACGCCCAGCAAGCGAACCACTGCTACAGCCACTGATCAAGAAACTGCTAATCCTCGTATCGATAATGATGGTCACAGGAGCCTTCACACTCTTCACCCTCAACCTCGAACGCGAAGGAATCGAAGTTTCACGCACAATCGCCATCAACACCATAGTACTATTCGAAATCTTCTACCTCTTCAACTCAAAATCAATAGATGAACACGTCTTCAAAAAACTACTCAAAAACAAATTCATGCTGCTCGGAGTCGCAATAGTGATCTCACTACAGATGCTCATCACCTACGACCCGGGCGCAAACACCGTATTCCACACAGCACCACTCACACCAGCCCAATGGGCAGTAATAATACTCGTTGCAAGCTCAGTATTCTTCACAGTCGAATTCACCAAATACATACGCAAAAGATATCATTAGAGGGATGATATACCCTGCACCAAAGCACCCAGCTCTAACATTCGTGTTAAGTCTTCTCTCGCTATAGAGGTTTGTGGCTGTTCTGTTTATAGGTTCACCCGTTTTCCTGCGTTGCGTCCTGGTGCTGCGTTGTAGATGTTTGTTACTCGTAGTTTGAAGACTGCTTTTATCGGGTAGTCTGGCATCAGTTTTTTTGCGAGTGTGATGTATGGCGAGTGTTCGCCTTCGATGTATTCGGCGTATCCTTCGATGTTGTAGCCTTTTATTTCGTCTCTGTCAATTATTAGGATTGTTGCTTTTGGGTTGTTTTTGAGGTTGTTTGCTGTTTTGCCTCCGCGGATGGCTGGTATTATGATCGTGCGGCGATCTTCGAGCAGTTTTGCCATTCGGAAGGGGCGGATGTGTGGTTCGCCTGTGCTGCTCACGGTTGCAAGTGGTATGTATGCGTCGCGTATTGCTATTCGCATCACGTTTTCTATCTGTGGTGTTACTGACAGGGTTCTCATTCCTCCTTTATCTGTTGGATGATCATCTCTCTCGCTTTCTTCGGGTCTGCTCTGCCTCTTGTTTTTTTCATCACGGATCCGAGTATGAAGTTCAGTGCTTCGTTTTTGCCGTCTTTGTAGTCGTCAACTGCTTTCTTGTTCTCTTCTATTGCTTTTTTAACGGCTGTATCTATTTCATCGCTTTCTATTTTGACCAGTTTTTTTTCTTTCACTATACTTGGTACGTTTTGTCCTTCTCGATCGAGGAGTGTTCTGATGATTTCAACTCCGCTTCGTTCTGTGATCTTATTCTCTGCAAGGAGTTCTATTATCTCTATTAAGTCTTCTTTCTTGAATGATTCGATGGTTTTGTCTCGGTAGTTGAGTTCTCCTTTGAGAACGTCAGCTATCCAGGTGGCTGCCATGCTTGGGGCAACGCCGTCCAGAACTACGTCTTCAAAGAATTGTGCAAGTTTCAGTTGTCCTGTCAGGGTCTTTGCGTGTTCAGCTTTCACACCGTACTCTGTCATAAATCGCTCTTTTCGTGCATCAGGCAGCTCTGGAAGCTCTTCTTTCACTTTTGCTACCCAGTCTCTGACTCGGAGGGGTACGAGGTCGGGTTCTGGGAAATATCTGTAATCGTGGGCTTCTTCCTTGGTTCGAATGCTTACTGTTATCTCTCGTGCTTCGTCGAAGTGGCGTGTCTCTTGCGTTACAGTTTTGCCGCGTCTGATCAGGTTTTTTTGGCGTACGATCTCGTAGAGAAGAGCTTTCTCAGCGCCCTTGTAGGATGAGATGTTCTTGACCTCGGTTCGGTTGCCATCCATTATTGAGACGTTGGCGTCCACTCTCACCGAGCCTTCAAGGTCGAGATCGCTGACTCCGAGGTACTCGATGATGTTTCGGAGTTTGTCAAGGAATCTTCGAGCTTCTTTTGGGCTTCGGAGATCAGGTTCGGTCACGATTTCAAGCAAAGGTATCCCTGATCGGTTGTAGTCCACGAGCGTGTATTTTGATCGGTCGATTGTTCCCTCGTGCACCAGTCGGCCAGGGTCCTCCTCCATGTGCGCCCTGTTGATACGCACCATGTGCTCGCCATCCTCTCCTTCGATTGTCACATGACCCTGTTGGGCGATCGGGTAATCGTACTGTGTTATCTGGAATCCTCGTGGCAGATCAGGATAATAATAATTCTTGCGATAGAACTGGGTGTGCTCGTTTATTCCACAGTTGAGTGCAAGTCCAACCCTTATCGCATACTCAACAGCCCGACGGTTCACAACAGGAAGAGCGCCAGGGAGGCCGAGACAGACCGGGCAGACGTGGGTGTTTGGTGGATCGCCGTGGTAATTTGTGGTGCATCCGCAGAATATCTTGGTTTTGAGCCTGTTCAACTGGACGTGGATCTCAAGCCCGATCTTCACCCGATCACGGTTCTCGTACGCCACGAATTATACATCTCCTGGCTTTCTCTTATGGAAGTCGGTGCTCTGTTCAAAGCAGTGTGCAGCGCGCAGTATGGTCGGCTCACAAAAGAAGTTTCCTATCAACTGGAGCCCGATCGGGAGATCATCTTCAAACCCGCATGGGAGCGATATGGCAGGCACGCCTGCAAGGTTGATCGGGACGGTATTTACATCTGACAGGTAGAGGCTTAGGGGGTCGTCGATCTTTTCACCGAGCTTGAAGGCAGGATATGGCATGGTTGGGGCAAGCAATAGATCGCAAGATTTGAAGGCAGTCTCAAAATCCCGTTTGACAAGAGTTCTCACTTTAAGGGCTTTCAGATAGTATTTGTCATGGTATCCTGCAGAGAGAGCGTAGGTTCCAAGGAGAATGCGCCTCTTAACCTCTTCACCAAAACCCTCACGCCGTGTTCGTGAAAAGCTCGTATGCCAGTCACCCTCTTCCACACGATAGCCGTACCGCAATCCATCGAACCTGGCAAGGTTGCTCGAAGCCTCACTCATCGCTATAACATAATACGCAGCGAGAGCGTATCGTGTATGCGGCATCGAAACGATCTCATAAGTTGCGCCAAGATCCTCAAACGTGTGAATCGCATTCCACACAGAATCCCGCACAGCACCACTCGTGCCCTCGCCAAAGTACTCATCAGGAACCCCGATCCGCATGCCCTCCACACCCACATCGGAATCGAGCGCTGAACTGGTATCAAACTCATGCTCTGCCGACGTAGAATCCCGCCGATCATAACCTCCTATCGCATCAAAGAGGAGTGCCACGTCACCAACACTCGTCGCAATCGGACCTATCTGTTCGAGACTGTTAGCATACGAGATGAGACCATATCGTGAGACCCCACCATAGGTTGGCTTCAAGCCCACAACACCACAGAAAGATGCAGGGCATCTCACAGAACCCCCTGTATCAGAACCAAGAGCAATCGGAACCTCACCGCCAGCAACCGCCGCGGAACTTCCCCCAGACGAACCTCCAGGCACACGCTCCCGCCCCCACGGATTCCTCACAGAACCATAATAACTTGTCTCAGTACTCGTACCCATCGCAAACTCATCCATATTGGTCTTCCCGATGATCACAGCACCCTCAGCCTTCAACCGCTCAACCACACACGCATCATAAGGCGGGACATAACCCGTAAGAATTCGTGACCCACACGTCGTCTGAATACCCCGGGTCGAGATGTTATCCTTCACACCAACAGGCACACCCTGAAGCCTCCCACCACCATTCCCATCTCTTTTTCTTGCCCGTGTGAGCGCCCCTTCAAAATCTGTTGTGATAAAAGTGTTAAGCTTGTTCTCCTCAATCCGTTCAGAACACCGATGCAGAACCTCCTCGATACCTACACTCTCGACAAGCTCTCTTACCCGATCGATACTCATCACACAATCCTCGCCGACTTAAAATAACCATCTCTCTTCTCACGAGCATTCAGAAGTGCATCCCCCTGAGAGAGCATCTCACCAGCCACATCATCTCTGAAAACATTATCGATCTCCAAAACATGATAAGTCGGGTCCACATCCCCTCCAACCTCATCAAGCACCCCAAAATACTCCAAAACCAAACCCATCTTCCGACTGTACTCATCCAACTCAGAATCCTCAAGCTCTATACGCGAAAGCCAACCCACACGCCGAACATCCTCTCTCGTAATCATAACAAACGCCCTCAAACAACCAAAACCAACACACACAATACACCACGAAGATAGAATATAGTTTTTGCTATTTCTCTGACTTTTCACTCCCACTCCTCAAGGTATTTTATCGGAGTTTTATAGACTTGATTACGAAAACGGATCTCCAAAAAAAAACGGTGTGTGAGTCTGGTGATGCACGCTGTCAGTATTTTTGAGCAGCGATTGGTTCAACCTTGTAGGGGTATCCCACCAGCCAAAACGTCTCTATTTTATTTTTTTATTCGGTTTTGGTTTTTCCTATCTTCTCTGCGAGTTTTTCGAGGACGTCTTTCCTTTTGCCTTCGACGAATTTGATGCTTCCGACGACGAGATGTCCTCCCCCGGCAACACCTGCGCCTTTCACTTCGTTTCTCAGTTCTCGTACCATTTCTGGTATGTTCATGAGGACGCCTCTGCTTCGGATCACTGCAAAGTCTGGTCCGTAGCCTATGGTGACGATGGGTTTTCCTGTGTGTTGTTTGCAGTATTTGTCGTGTATCTCGCCGCTGGTCTTGCCTGGTGGTGGGAACGTGAACTTGTGGGCGTAGTTTTCAACGTCGATTACGTTCAAGATTGCCCCGTTTGGGAGCCTGGTTGATCGTACGTTTGGAAGGGTTGCTTCCAGCTGTTCTTCGATTGCAGTCCTTGCCTGTTTGCATAGTATTTCTATGATTTTGCGGTGTGTGTTTGGGTTTGCGAGGTTCAGTATATCGTTCATAATGCCTTTGCCGTCGTTGAAGCGCTGCCAGTACGATTCATAGTCGAGTGCGAGTGCGATCTCTTCCAGTCTTTCGCGGGTGTATTTTTCGGCTACGAGTTCGATGTAGGCGTCTGCTTCTGGTGCTTCTGAGCGATCGCCCACTGCTGAAATGGCTGGAAAGTGGAGTATCTCTTCACAGGTTTCTGGTCGTATCATCCGTGCGATCTCGAATCCGAGTATTCCTGTGGTGACGCCGAAGTCGCCGCCTGCGTGAGCCGGGTTCACGTGGGCTAGCAGATATTGGTCAACCACTTCATCTGGGTGGTGGTGGTCGACCACGATCACGTCGAGTCCGTAGACTCGTGCCTGTAGGAAGGCTGGCACGTCTTCCTCTGTTGACCCGTTGTCCATTAACACGATAAGCGGGAGTTTTTGACCGAATCGCACAGCATCTTCAAGTGCAAAAGTGAGATCTTTTGTAATATCTTGTATTTCATAAAATGGTGCTTTTGAGGGTGAGCGTTTGAAGAGATGATACTCTGCATCGCTGCCGCCGACTTCGCGTATGAGTGGGAGTACTGCACGTTCGATTGCTACTGCAGAGGTGATGCCGTCTGCGTCTGCGTGGTGCCTGACGATGATCGGGCGGGATGTGAGTACTGCGTATTTTATCTCTTCTGCAACTCTAAGCATTTCGGGACGGAGTTTTTCGAGAATCGGACTCTGGATGAGAAATTCCTGGATTGCAGGCTTTGCTCTTCTGCGTATGGCAGAATCGATCTGCTCTTTGATCTGTTTTGCATCGCCTCCGTGGAGCTGGTTCATCTCCATAACCTCGATCTGGGTCTCGCCGTTTCGAAGATTGACCTCGCCTATTACCTGTACGATCATCTCGCTCTCAATCTCAGGATATGCTCGTTCGCCCGCTCTCTCGAACGCGGCAGAGTGGACCAGTCCAACCTCGTCGCTGATGGTGAAGATCGTTGGGCCGCCCGTCTGCTTCACCTGTATCACCTCTCCAGAGACCATGACCTGTTTTCCGACAAAATCAGCCACTTCGTTGGTTATACGGCGCGGCAATTCTTTCTTGACCTCAACAAGATGGTGGTCGGAGACCGATACTGGTGCAAGCTCGATATTTCCATTCGGCTGGATTTTACAGACTTCAACGTTTGTCCTATCGCCGCTTTTGAGGCTGTGTTTGAGCTTGCTCGAGTGCACAAGCCCTTTAACGTTATCGTTAAGTTTGACAAAGGCGCCAAAGTTCACAATATCTCCAACAACCCCTTCATAGACCTTCCCTGTCTCAAGGTCTGAGAGATCGCACGCAGGCCGAAGTTTCCATACAATGGGTTTCTCTGCACACGACTCGCAGATCTCAGATGTAGCGATACTGCCACAGACCCTGCACTTCATTAAAACACCAGTGCCATCACATGCCTCGCACGTCTTCTCAATTCTGATCTTACCCTCCCCGCCGCACCTCTTGCAGGTCACACCACCTGAGATGACCTCTGCAAGATCTTCTTCCTTCAAGCTTGCAAGATCAATACTCCTGGCTTTCCCGCTTCCACTGCAGTCAGGGCAGGTCGTCTCACCCTCAACGATCACACCGCTGCCCATACATCTATCGCATTCACCCATCAGAGAAGTACTATGATTCAGGCATAGATATAAGTTTTCACATGCAAAAACCACTTCTGTATCACCCGGCCGAGTCACCCCCTACCCAAAGAGCTTGTCCCATGATCAACACTTTTGCGATCTCTGTTTGTATAACACACCATGAAAAGGTGAAGATGATAGCCAAAAGATCTAGCCAAAAGACCAAAATTTTTATGCAGTCAGCTGTTTTTTTGGGGAGCGTGTATTCCGTTTTCTCAAAAGTTCTTGAATATGTGGGTGTGCTGAAAACCCTTTTATAGATTGCATTATTCCTATTCGAAGAGATCGACGAACTCGAATTTTTCCACATCGAATAAGCCCTTGTCGCTGAGTTTGAGTTTGGGTATTACGAGGAGCGCCATGAATGACAGGGTCATGAACGGCGCGTGTAGGGTTGATCCTAATTCCTTGGCAATTCGGTCTATTCTGGTATATTTTTCTGCAACTGTTGCGTAGTCTTCGTTGCTCATGATCCCTGCGATTGGGAGCGGTAGAACTGCTTCTGTCTCTCTTGATACCGCGCTGATTCCGCCACTCTCTCTGATTACGAGGTTAACGGCTCTGCATATCTCTTCGTCTGTTGCCCCAACAGCTATGATGTTATGAGAGTCGTGAGCAACGCTCGATGCAATGGCGCCTTCGCGCAGGTTGAAGTTTTTGACAAAACCGATTGCAGGTCGCTTGTCCTCATAGCGATTGAGAACTGCGATCTTCAGAATATCACGCGCGGTGTCAGATACAACATATCCATCCACTACAGTCGGGGTTGCAGTGGTCTTCTCGGTTATTATCTGGTTCTCGATCGCTTCGATCACATTCATCCTTTCAATCCCTGTCTTACCCGTGTATGGGAGTGCGAATTCTTCCACACGCTTCTCTCTGGCTTTAAAATTGTTAACGATCTTCGAGCTTCTCCGCGGTACCAGGGTTCTCTTGCCATCTGCAACGAGGTTGCCATCAATATAGGTCTTGAGCACGTTAAAGTCATCAAGGTTGTCTATCACGAGAAAATCCGCTGGATCGCCCGCACGCAGCATGCCAACATCGAGGCCATAGTGCAAAACCGGGTTCAGAGATGCAACCTGCAAGACTTTCATCACATCAACACCATAATTCACAGCCCTCTTGACAAGATCGCGTATATGCCCACCCAAGAGGTCATCGGGGTGCTTATCATCACTGCAGAACATGCAACTCTCGTGGTGCTCGTCTATAATAGAGATCAGATCGTCAAAGTTTCGGGCGGCAGAGCCTTCCCTGATCTGAATCATCATACCTGCCCCAATCTTCTCCAGCGCCTCCGCCTCGGTTGTGCATTCATGATCGGTGGAGATTCCGAAACCAGCGTACTTTCTCAACTCTTCACCGCCAAGCATAGGGGCATGCCCATCAACCAGCTTCGAATACCCCCTGGCAATCTCGATCTTCTCAATGACTTCAGGGTCATCGCCTATCACGCCAGGAAAATTCATAACCTCCCCAAGATACTTTATCTCATCCATCTGCAGAAGCTCGTCCACCTCGCGAGCACCAATAACAGCCCCACTGGTCTCAAAAAACGTGGCAGGTACACAGGAGGGCGCTCCAAAATAAAACTTCAAAGGAGACATTGAGCCATCCTCAATCATATACTTCACACCACTAACACCCAGCACATTTCCTATCTCATGAGGATCAGAAACCACTGCAACCGTGCCGTGAACCACTGCCACCCGCCCAAACTCCGAAGGAGTCAGCATCGAGCTTTCAACATGCACATGCGAATCAACAAAACCAGGGAC
>Ga0180301_10001067_pt1 | contig 21469 bp, 8 predicted proteins | sample GuaBasSediGuay16_FD_121797 | JGI IMG/M metagenome (GOLD analysis project Ga0180301, IMG submission 121797) | Subseafloor sediment microbial communities from Guaymas Basin, Gulf of California, Mexico - Guay16, Core 4569-2, 12-15 cm | ecosystem: Environmental > Aquatic > Marine > Hydrothermal...
ATATATTGGTGTTTTATTTGATAAAAGCGATAATCCGGCAACAGTTGAGAGTGATAAAACGCACGGTTTTTATTCTTCAAGTAAACAAGGTTTTGAATACTTACAAAATCTTATAAAACAAAGTTCAACGATAAAAATAATCAACAAAGATGCTGAAAATCTACAAATGGAATTAAAGTTAAATTATTCTAACTTAAAAATAAAAATTGGTGCTTTATATGGGAATGATATTACATTAAAACTCTTTAGAAAAAGTTTTCCTGTGTCTGATTTACTTTTGCTTAGATATGATGATATCTGGCTATCACAACTAATAACCATTGACGAAAGAGCTATGTTACTTAAGCATCGGAAAAATTTTACTACAACCTTTTTAGGTTTATTAAATAGAGATAGAGATTTGAGAATAAAGTTCAATGCCATAATAAATTCAGAATGCGGAGAAAACGAACTTAATGTAATCGTAAATTACCTGCTTGATAAATATGATTCAATTTTTGAAAGTATAATGATACCTAATAAAAAAGATAAAGTCGCTCATTTAGCTGATATCATTCAATTCCTGTGTGCTTGCGACTCATAATTATTTAATTATATTATCAACAGAATAAAACCACATTTCCAAGGGAGGAAAAATGCCCGTTCCAAAAACTAATGCAGATAAATTGATAAAGATGTCGGTTCAGGGACATCCATCTCCGCCAGAACATTATGGACGACACGGTTTCGATGCCGATGGACAACCATTTCTGCTGCCTGGCACTGGTGGGATAGTGTATAATGTTCATATCGGCGATCCCGCATTCGGCTGGGAGGCTGACCATCTGGAACCTGCAGTTTCCGCTGTCGCAGACCAGAAAGAACGAAGTAGCGCCTTAAATGCAGGTTTCAATTTCTATTCCTGCACTGGAAACGAGGCAGTAATAATTTCTGGCGATGCCAAAGGAGATAAAGGTGTAGTAATCGGTCATCACGGTGGTAGTGAACGAGTTATTATCGAATTCGGCGAGGAAACTATGGAAAAAATGACTTTGGAGGATAAGATACTAATTCGAGGATTCGGACAGGGACTGAAATTTATAGATTATCCCGATATCGCCGTATATAATTTCGACCCTAATCTAATAGAACCTTTGGGCATCGAGGATGGAAAGAATGGGATAATTGTGCCGGTGTGTGCGAAAGTCCCCGGTCAACTTATGGGCAGTGGAGTAGGTTCCACATCGATGGGGCGCAGCGATTATGATATTATGACCGCAGATAAAGAATATATAAAGGAATTGAAATTGGATAAATTGCGTTTCGGTGATTTTGTGGCAATAACCGACCACGATAATCGCTATGGCAGGAGTTATCGTCGAGGAGCTACTACAATTGGAATAGTAGTCCACGGTGACTGCCGATGGGCAGGACACGGACCGGGTATCACTACTCTCATCTCATCTGTTATACCCGGAAAAATCGAACCGGTAATCAGTTCGGATGCCAATATCGGAAAAATACTTGGCATAGGGAGATTTAAGAATTAAATTCTCACACTAATAAAATCAAATTGTCTATAATAAATTATCCGTGTCCGATTATGTCTATTGTTGAAATAAAAAATTTGACCAAGCGGTTCGACGAAGTAGTGGCTGTAAATGGATTAAATTTAAATATCGAATCTGGAGAACTGTTTGGTTTTCTGGGTCCAAATGGAGCAGGAAAAACCACTACAATCAAAATAATAGTGGGATTACTTCACCCCGATGAAGGCAGTGTATCTATCGATGGCTTCGATGTGGTGAAAAATCCAGAAAAAGCGAAAAAGCATATCGGTTACATCCCCGATAATCCATACATATACGATCGGTTGACCGGGCGAGAATTTCTCGAACTGGTAGGCTCATTATATGGTATGAACAGAAAGCTCATAACCGAGCGAATAGAGTGGCTTTTTGAGCTATTCGGCATAGAAGACTGGGGCGATGATTATGCTGCGGAATATTCACACGGTATGCGTCAAAAAATTATTATGGCATCGGCGATTATGCACGACCCAAAGCTGATAATGATAGACGAACCGATGGTGGGCTTGGACCCGCAAAGTCAACGATTAGTCAAGGGCGTGCTGAAAAAACTTTCCGAAAGAGGTATCTCCATATTTATGTCAACTCACACTCTTTCAGTCGCCGAGGAATTATGCACCAGAATCGGGATAATTCATAAGGGCGAATTATTAAAACTGGGCACATTGGAACAATTGCGCACCGATGCTAAAATGGGCGGAAAATCTTTGGAGGAACTTTTCGTAAAACTCACCGGCGGAGAAAGAAAAATCAAACTCTGGGACGAATAACACTCCATCACAATTATTACACAAAAAAACTCCCCCCAGATTATTTCACTGGAGGGAGTTTTATTACTTCAGTATTCTGCGATATCCATTACTTAATCAACGATACTCTGGATATTGCAGTTCTACCATTAACAGTCAGTTTCACCAGATAGACACCGCTGGGAACAGCATTCGCATTCCAGGTAGTAGAATAACATCCACGACCGAGATTGCCATTGTATAGCGTGGCAATTCTGCTTCCAGTGATATCATATACAGAAAGATTAGTAAATCCATTTTCTGGCAAATCGAATGTTATTTCACAGGTAGTATTGAATGGATTGGGATTCACTCCGATAGTAAATGCCTTTGGCTTTTGGGGAATCTCCACAATTTCTGTATTTTCGATTCCGAATAGATCCAAAATTCCGCCGATAAATCTGCCAGCGTGGTCCAGTGCGGTCAGATATACCGAAGTATATACTCTGGTATATGCACGATGCACACCGACCACTATAGAGTCGAGATTAGCATACAATGCTACTCGTCCCAGACCATAAGGAGTTAATTCATCTACATAATGGTCTGCGGTAGTTTGATATGCATAATCGCTTCTCCAGGCAGAGCCACTATAGAAATCGCTGTTCATTTTCACTGTTTCCACATTACCAGTGGTGGAATCTGCGCCATCGGTGGCAGTAAAATCGAAACGAGCCAGTAAATCTGTTCCGGTATAATCTTGAGCGAAATCTGGACCGCATACATAAATGTATCCTCCATCATCGATGTAATCGAGTAGCAAGTCCTGCATTTCTGTGCTCATAGTGGCATCAGAACCATCACCTCGAACACCAAGGACCACGAATATGGCATCATAATCATCCAGCACGAATCTTCCGGTAAGTGCGATATCTTCATCGGGGTCGGTCATCGAATAATCGGTGACATCGATAGATTCCAGAGCGAGTGCCATATCATCAGCAAAACCGGCGCCATTATCAAAATCAATCAGCAGTAGCACATTATCATCAGCAGCAACATCGACTTCTACTTCGCAGGCTTCACTTGCAGGTGATTCGCCAGTATCATCATAAATAGTCACCACCTCATAAGAATAGCTTTCGCCATCAACTACATCATAGTCATTGTAAGGTGGCGCAGCAACATTACCCAGGAATTCACCATTACGATATATATCATAACTATCCACAGTAAGATACGAGCTAGATGGTTCGGTCCAATCTACTATCACCTTCAATGTTTCGCCTATGTCGAATGGTCGCTGTGTAGGTGAAAATTCACAGGTCAATCCAGTCGGTTCATAATAATATGGTAAAGTGATTGCGATTGTAGTGTCCATATTAGCTGTAATGGTAGTTTCCACGGTGGCGAAATATTCTTTAGATATGGTGATAGTATATTCGCCCCAATCCATATTATTAAAGCATACTAATCCGCTTGCGGGAGTGATTTGTTCGGAAGCGGGTGGCATCTGGACGAGTGCTCCAGCATTGTCGGTAGCACCTTCCAGTGTTACCTCCACACAAACATCTACAGGTGCGCCAGACAGGTCGAAATCTATGGTCATATCATCATCCACCAGAAGAGTAGTATCGTCATCCGCATAACCCGGATAACTCGCTGTTATGGTGTGAATTCCATAATCAACTTCCATAGTATATGCGCCAGTGGAATCTGTGGTAGCGGTGGGAGTTCCATCCACCGAAATAGTGATACCCTCGGAAAGTTCTCCCTCCAACGAACCAGTTCCACTAACCTCGAATGTTCCGCTAACTATATCTATATTATATGTCATATCGCTGGATACATCCACAGTGTCGATATATGTGGGATAACCGGAATAATCTGCGCTAACTTCGTAAGTTCCAGCGGTCAGGTGGACACAATAAGTTCCGCCTGTTCCGGAGTATGTTTCTGCAGGACCGAATACGATATGGACTCCGCCAGTAGCGGTGCCCTCAACGAATGTAGTTCCGCAAACATCGTATCCTTCGGGAGTCAATTCCAGGTCAAGATTTACATCCGCACCAGAAATGGTAACATCGGTGGACAATGTTTCATATCCGGTTGCAATTGCGATAACCGAATATTCGCCATCGGGTAATCCGCAAACTTCATAGGTTCCATCGGGACCGGTGAAATCGGAAAGTCCGCCGATAATCACCTGCGCATCCTCCACAGGAAGATCGGTCAATTCATCGGTAACCACACCATTTACGCAATATACATCGGTAGTATCGCAAGCTGTGGTAAATTTAATGTAAGCAATTTCTCCGCTCGCCAGGTCCAGTCTGCTAATTTCGTTCATAAATTCATAATCTTCATCGATAGGTGGCGAGGCATAAGTTCCGGCAGCAATTTTCATACACCACATAGAACTGACCGGGACATCATCGGGATTCCATTCCAACCATAATGCCTCCGGAGAATGTGGTGGTGCAGGAACTATCAATCTAATTTTCCACTGCGATTGGTTGCAATTATTTCTGATATCTCTTGCCAAATCCTCAAATAAAGTATCGGTAGTATCGGGATTAATAGACACCGCACCAAAACCGATTGGCGGTGGAGCAGGAAAATCTATTCCGGAATCATAGCCATCGGTAGCGAGACTATCGGTTCCTATTGTCACTGTTTCGAAGTAAAGAGAATCGGTGGTGGTAGAATCATAAGCAGTAATATCCAGTGTAAATTGCGGTCCACAGAAACCTCCGCTCTCGAATGAATAAACCGTATCCAGTGTATGCACCGATACATCAATATCACTAACTCGCACTCGAATTTCATAAGTTTCATAGAGTTCGAGAAAACCGGGTGGGTCGTAGCAGAATGTATATCCATTAGGAAGAACATTAGTGATTTCGAATCCATCGGAGACATCCAGGCTATTCATCCAAACTTGTAATGTGGTAGTGTCCACACCGACATCATCTACGATATCGAAACATATATTTGTAGAAACGGGGACATTTGTCTCACCTGGCGATGGGTCAGCATTGACCAATACTGGAGCGGTTCCGGTCTCTGTTCGAATCTCTACTTTGAAGTATATAATTTCATCACTGCCTATAGGATAAGAGGAGAATAAACTCATATCATCCCAGCTAACAGCACCGCCGGGAACTCCGTGCCCGATATAAAGTGCAAAAGTATATGAACCGATAGAATCAGGGATAGCATCGGGGTTCCAGGTAACCTCAAAATCGCCGGAACCACCGGTAGCATTTACCTCCCAGATTTCCGTGCCGTGATGAAGTGGTCGAATATCTCGCGAAAGCATAGTATCCATAACAGTGGGGTCATCCAGCGGGAAGTATGCATAAAAACCTGGCACTGGCCATCTAATCTGGTCGAAAATATCGAAACCAGTTAATGCGCCATCGGACATTCCAAAGCGCAGATATGATGGTGTTCCTTCGCGAGTAACAGTGACATCGAATTGCCAATCTACCAGGTCCTCGGGAAGTGGCACATAGAAATCGAATGTAACCGTGGTGCAATTGGGTGCGAAATCACAAACTGTGACTTCCACCGAATGTGGCATACCTTGTGCCCAGCCCTCGGCAGGGAATGGTGGAATTACCACATTATATTCCTCATACATCCCGATTCGAGTGGTGCCGACTTCTGCGGTGCGGTCCACTCCATCCACTATAACCTCGAGTGTGGTGATATCCACGCCAAATTCTGCATCACGCACATTAAATGAGATTTGATCCATAAAATTAACAGTATCCATAATAGTAATATCCAGTGGCATTCCAGCGTGAGTCCACATCTCGAAATATGGTGGGAATGAGTCTATTTCGCCGATTTCCAATCTGGTGGTGAAACACCATACCACAGTATCCATAATATGGACTGGGTCGGCTAAATCCTGTCCAAGGACATTAACACAAACCTCGGTAGTGCCAGGGAATTCCTCGCCGGGATGTTGATATAGAAAATGATACCCGCCTGCACCAGCGAGAGGACTAAATACTCCCAAATCGGTAATATCGGCAGTGGAATCCAAAGTGGCATTATTAAAAGTGAGGAAAACTTCCACGGATGATAAATCCACGCCGGATACATCATCTCGGATATTGAACAATACCGAATCGGTTCTGGATACGCCCTCGGCTCCCTCACTGGGATATTTATTTTCTACCCAGGGTGGCAAATGGTCAACTCCACCTACCATAATAGCCTTAATCACTACTTCTTGCCCGGGAGAAAAATTAAGTGAATCTACAGATGACATATCAGTCCAGGTAGATGGTGGGTCCTCAGAACCTATCATTCTAACACCGATTTGCATAATTTCAGCGAGAGCCTTTTCACCAGTGGTATCCTCGACCAAAGGTAAATCATCGATAACCCAGGTTACCAATCTTGCATCCGGACTTACATCGCCAGATTCTCTAATAACCCAGGTTGCCTCATAGGTAGTATCCTCTGAACTTCGCATATCTTTGGTAAGATAAGGGTCCATTCCCTCGGGGAAACCATCGGTGCAAGGTGCGATAAAATAGCAATAATACGCACCGGGAACACCCGGAACTAGAGGGACATCTATACCAGAGTCGAAGCAATCGGATGCACGATAATCTACTCCAAAATAAAGGTTTCTGGTCGCACTTCTATCCCCGGAATGAACTACCACCCCATAAGTCCAGTCCTGTGCGAGTGCCATTCCCGCAAGAACCAGCAATAGGGCTACAATAATCGCGGCTCTTCTCATCATTACTCCCCCTTTTGTTGTAATTTTTTTGTTTTCATTCTGATTCAAAACCGCAAAAAATAACTGAGAAAAGATATTGATTTCTAAAATTTAAGTGGGGTGGGGTTCGAAAACCCCACCCCAATATTTGCACTCCTTACTTGGAGAGTATCATTCTCTTTGTATCCCTGAAGGAGTCGGTTGTCAGCCTGTAGAAGTAGATTCCACTGGCGACATCATTTCCGCTATCGTCGGTGCCATTCCACACAACACTGCGATAACCAGCGGACTGCTCATCGTTCAGCAGAGTGGTGACTTTGTGTCCGGAGAGGTCGAACACCTCGATCTTCACTCGTGCTTTCTCGGGCAGTTCGTAGTTGATTACAGTAGCTGCATTGAATGGATTCGGGAAGCACTTACCGAGCTTGTATGCAGTCGGGATTGCTTTCCTTGCAACCACAACTTCATAATCTCCCGCAGGAAGTATAAGTTCTGTTACTTCGCGGAGATTTATGAGGTCTTCTTTGTAGCGGATATAGACATCGTAATCATCGGGGACTTCGCCGAGTTCTGATGTCAGAGTGATACCACCGCGTGAGGTCAGTGTCCAGGTAATTCTGGTATCCTCAGCGCGATAATCGGCGACGAAGTGTGCACCGATTCGTGCATCCATTTCACCAGGGAATGCAGGCGGAATTACCACATCGGCACCGGCATCGAAGTTTTCAGTTCCGCCATCGGCGACACCCAGGGTCAGTGTTCGGTTGAACTCATTATCTGTGGATACTACATTCAATTTAGCAGCCCAGAGTGGCGTAGCGAAACGCTTCTTAAGGGCAGTAACAGATTTGGAAGTATCTATCCACAGTGAGCAGGGTTCATCCACAAACACCAGATGTCCTTTGCAACTGTTCAGAGTGAGGACTGGTTCGTATTCGCGTGCACTACAATTGTATTCGAGGACATTTTCCTCGAGCAATACACCGGACGGGTCGGTTGAAATTGCGCTCACTGGAGCACCACTCCAAGGAGCACCGATAAGGTTCCAACCGGCGCAAAGTCCGTGGACTCGGAAATCGCTTATAGTAAGTGGTGTTCCGCAAACCTCAATAGTGGTTTCTGCGGGAGCGAATACCATATAGCCATATTCCAGATCCAGAACATCTGTCACATCGTATTCTATCAGGTGAGTATCACACATAGTGTAAACAGCCTGACCGAATACTGCGCCAGCAGTGGCATCCTCGGGCACCACAGAAAGTGCTACATAGTTCCAACCAGCACAGAGATCCCATGAGCAACATACCAGTTCAGGCTGGACTTCGACCCAAGCGCAGTCCATATTGCCAGCAAGGTCGGTAGCACAGACATACACACTATCTGCATCGATAGTAGCAGGCTGCATTTCCACAGAACCATCATCTTCGACAGCAAATGGTCCCGCCAGCATTGTGCCACCTGGGGCATCATATATTTCTACCAGCACATAAGTTCCGGTTGCTGGGTCATAGTATCCGCCGCCCAGCAGGTTATCGTCGATAGCTTCCGCATCAGCCTCGAATGAACCAACAGTAACAGTAACCAGAGTATCATCGATAGTTGGTGGATCGGTATCGATTAGCACGAATTTACCCTCGGAGCGGGAGTATTCTGCTTCCTCGTATCCGAGAATATTACCGGCTGCATCGCGACCCTTGACCAATATCTTTGCCAGTCCGTTCCCAGTGGGGTCATCAGCCACAACCCACATATAGCTGTATGTATTTCGAATAAAGTAATTCCAGCGCTCCACATCGGTAGCCAACGCATCGTATCCACCTTCCGGCTGATACCAGAACGGATAGGTCAGGAAGTATGGATCGAGTTGTTTGTGCCACAGTCTGACCTCCAGATAATCATTGGGGTCATCTGTATGATAGCCGTAATGTGGCATACCATCGATAGTCATTCTCAAGAAGTCCCAGTTTCGGGAGTAGGAGTATTCATCGTAGGATACATAACCCTCGGTAGTAGGTGCCTGATCGAATATGGTCTGTAGCCAGGTAACATTAATTTGGACGGTATCGGCATTGGTCACCCAGATTTTTTCTCCAGGATAATCATCGTTATAGCACCAATACATAGTCTCGAATGCACCGCCTGCATATCTAAGCAGGTTCACGCTGTATTCTGGATCATAAGTATCCAGCAATACATAAGTGGGGTGCACAGTGGAGACAGCATCGCTAGGTGCTCCAGCACGATGTTCCCACAAAGTTACTCGAATTTCAGCAGGTCCGTCATAACGGTTTTCCTGGTCATCCAGTGTCCACGGATAGATGAAGTAATAATGTGTATCGCCGAGACAATCGACGATGCCGACTGTATCATCTATATCGTATGCCAGATGCAGTGCTCGGTTGGATCCACTGATGTCTCCACCGAGTTCATCCTCGATATCCAGCCAGATACTATCTACCAGGCTATCTCCACTCGGGAATATCTCGAATAGGACATATAGTGAATCACCCATATATCCACCCTGTTCAATGTATTCACTATTGAATGGGTCCATATCACCAGAGGTATAATCAGGATTATTGAATGTGGTAATCTGGAACCTGTGCATATAATCTCTCTCATCGACTATCGAACTATCAACATCAACCCAGGCGGGATAATCGGGATAGAAGTCCTCGTCTATCCAGGGATAGATATCATCAGCCCAAGGATAAATTCCGGGGTCATAGTTGCAGGATGTTCTCATAAGAGCATCATCGAGATTATCGCCGCGTGCCAAGAAGGATTCTCGTGGGACCAGCACATAATCTCTCTGACAGCAGACATTGTGCTGAACAGTATTGGAACCGGTCGGTGAAGTCACTCCAGACTGAACAGTAATTTCATTAGTCGCTCTCCATTCCAGGTAGTAGAGTCCGGGCAACAAGTCGCCCTCACAATCCCAGGTATATTCGAGTGTGCTATCTGCGGAGTTATACCAGATTACAGAATCGCTGGCTGAGGTATCGGTCACTGGCAGATATCCACCGGTAATGGAGAATTCCAGTCCAGTTAGCATATTGATTAGGACGAGTTCGACATAATCCACTTCATCTGCCATCTCGCCTTCCAGGACGATTTCGATTTCTTCGGTGGTAATAGGGAATATCAGTGTATCATCGCCAGGATAGACATCGCCGAGTTCCTCGCTCAAGGTTAGCTGATCACACGCCAAGTCTTCATTATCTATATATAGGTTCCAGTAGTTGCGTTTCACATATTCATCGGGGTAGAATCGAGAATAGACTCTAACCTCGATAGATGCATAAGTAGCGCCAGTTCCGGCATCTACTGCCAAATCGAATGAATCGCAAGGAATTCGAGCGAAGTAATAGCCTGTTCCAGCATCATACCAAATATCTGGCGAATAGGCTAAATCATCTATATTATAATGGTAGTCCTCACCAACTCCATCGGGCACAGATGACCAAGTAGTGTCGTGATAATACACCAGGAACACTACACTATCGGTAATTGTCGGGTCGAAGTCGTATGCGGTAATTTCGTTGCAGAATGATACCGGTTCGAATGTAGCATCGCATTCTTCAGCATCTTCATAACCCGTTATTGTTCTTTGACCACCATTATATGGGTCTTCCCAGTCGTGATTTTCTGAATTATCGTAGTTTTCAGGAGTGGGCCAACCGATTGTAGGTGGAGCATAATCGGTCTCGATTCTGAACATATATTCATGGTCGAGCATAACATTACCGGCATTGTCATCGAAGCCCTGGATACGGAGTGTTGCCACACCGTCCATAAGGTCATCGCCAGCAATAATCATATATCCAATCCACTCACGGTCGGTATTCCAGCCCGGCTCGATATCGGCGAGTTCGAGGTCTGGTCGCTCGAAATCTTCTCGAGCACCTTCTCCAGCAACAGCACGCCATATCGGACCATCTCCAACCATATTATAATCTGCGTATCGTTGTGCCAGTGGGAAGAATCCACCGGTAGTGCTTATAGGAATCACAGGGAACCAGTGAGTCCAGCCCTCCGGACGGAATCTTACTATATGTCCGGTGAGAGGGTCTATATCGCGCATATCCATATGGTCATTAAACCATACTCGGACAAATACGGTGCATAGAGCCTCAAAGTTGAACACACCGATTAAACTATCCTGAGTCGCTACATCGGGGTCCCAAGGCAAACGGAACAATGATGGATCCCATTCGGTGAATCCGACAATATCGCCAATCACCGGTGTGGAATCTACAATTGCGCCGGTAGTATCGTATTCATAGTCCCAATCTGTGGTCTCACGGATAGCGGTGCAGAATGCGATACCCTTAACGAAAGGCAAGCCGTTATCCAGACCCATAGGATTAGATTGGACCAGTTGTGAATTACCCAGACGGTCCTGGACAATTGCCTCAGCCCACAATGAGTCTGCAATAAACATAGTGTCTTCATTGAGCACTGTTTCATATACTGTGCCGGTGCCTCTTTCTACACCATGATACAGAGTAATTGGGCTGGCAAGAGTCATAATTCTGGCTATCTGGTTCTCATCGGAGCAATTATGAATTACCAATGACTCATTGGTATATAGATAGTATGTGCCAGGGTTATAAACCAAGTCCAGCGATTCATCGAGGTCAGGATGATACAGGTATCTGAGCACATCGCTACCCTCGACTACCGCAGGCAATGGCCAGGTGGTGGACCATTCGACATCGCTTCCGCCACCAGAACAACCTACTCCGCTATCAAGTATGGATTCCAATCTGACACGAATAGTGTGATTGGTATCGTGACGGAGATTGCAGTTGACTTCCTCATAGCCAGTAGTAGCTACCAGAGAGGAGAATCGAGCAGTAGGTGGTTCCATATCTACGCGGTATGCGAACGAATAATAATGATAATCAGCAATAGTATCAGCATCGGGATAGCCGAACTGATTTGCATTTCTGGTAGCAAATCTAACAATAACCACCAGACTGTCGTTATTGAGGTATCCATATACTGGAGCATCCCAAGTAATATAGAGACTATCTCCAGTGGCGTTTTCCACAGAATCGCGATAGTCGTCGATAAATTCGGGGGCTCTGGGGTCGATTCTCAGCACGGGACCACCCCAATATACATTAGTATCAGCATCGACCAATACCCAATCGGAAAGTAATGTATCGTAATAGAGCACAGAATCGATAAGAGTATCATATACTGCGCCGAGTTGATTGATAGGTCCAATTTGCAGTATTCCACCATCGACACAACCGTGTGTTTCCAGTGCGATAGTATCTCGAAGTGGTGTATAGTGCAGCCAACAATGTTCGCAATCACAATCATACCAGTCCTCATAAGACCAGACTTCTGTTCCGGTGCTGTCGAACAATACCACTCGAGCATACGGTGAATGATTCACCACAGAATCGCTGTATGGATGGTCACCGGCACGGCATTCCCAGATTATAGAATCGGTGCAGGTGTGGACCTCGAAGGTGATGAAATTGAGTCCCTTTGTCCAGTCATCCAGTTGCTCATCGGCAACATAAGTCGAAACCAGACCATTACTGAGTATCATATCAGCAGTATCTGAATCCGAAATAGGATTACTCGGGATTACCCAGTCGTAACCTACTGTTTGTTCCATATCAGAATACAATCCGGACAGGTCGGGTGGATAACGGAACAATTCTGGTGGAAATGCATTCCATCTTACCCATGCGGAATCATTGAACCATCGAACTTCGGTCACATCCAGACTGGGCTGGATAGTGAAGTTCTCGGTATGGACAAGATTCCAATTTGGATTTTCGAAATCACATCTTTGGGTATAAGTTTGAGCTACCAATCCATTACAGCCATAGTTATAGACTACTCCACCAGCACCAGCGTAAGTATGAGCGGTGCATCGCTGACCCCTAACAGTAATCCAGGTATCATACTGATCGCAGGCATCGGTAGGGAATGTGAAACAATCCTCATCGTGATACCAAGCATAATAATCTGGACCACTTGCGCCAGTGTATGGACCAGCCCAAGGTTCTGGGCGTGCAGTCGCCGGGAACCAAGGAGTGTTAGGCTCATCGCCAGCATATATTTCTACATTTACATTATCGTATGGTTCGAAGAAATGGCAGTCATCCGGTCCATCATCTGCCCAGCGCAGAGTAAGTATGGCAGTTCTCTCCGGGTCGTCTGGGTCTCTATCCAGTCTGACTCGGAGTTTTCTATCCTGTCTTACCCAGGTGGTGCAGCAAGGATCGTGGAGCACGCAATAAGCCATATCATCGCCCCAGTATGCAGTAAACCCAGTGCCGGGGCAAGGAGACAGATGGTCTCCATCGTGATATATAAGCAAGGATTCACCGACTGCGATATCATTTACGAATATAGTATCGCTATTGTTGACACTATCTCCATCGCAATCTTCATCATCGGTAGTGGTGATAAACAGGTCGAGTGCGCCGATATTGGCGACATGCTCATCGCACCACAATGGACCGACTCTATCGGAAATATCGGTAATCCAGAATCTTGCCTCGAATGGACATTGCTCGAAGTTGGTAACTTCATAAGTAGGTGGAGTAGGATCTACATAGAATGTAAATCTTGCTACCTGTCGGTCATTGACCACAGGATCTGGCCAGGCATCGGGGTCGATAGTATCTTTTGCCCAATTCATTCCCTGGACAAAATGTCTGAACGGGAAATAATCCTTTGGGGTGCCATCATACCAATATCCAGCAATTTCCTCGCCACCCTCACACCACGGACAAGGACCGAAACCATCGGCATCCTCGGTGCAGGAGGTATAAGCATTATCTGCTGCATAAACAGTCACGCAGACCTCATCACCGGGACGGAACTTCAGTCCAGTGGGGTCGGCAGTAGGATCGAATACCACACGATTGCCCCACCACTCTGTGGTAGCATTGTGATATCTGATCTTTTCTATCACCAGATTTCTATTTTCATCGCCGGCAGGATCGACAGTATTTGGTTCTGAACGAGGATGTCCAGTCAGGTCGGTAATATCATCATCGTTGATAATGAAATTACGGCCGGAGGCACCGCCATAAGCAGGATGCCAGCTACCATCACAACCGCGAACCTTTATATTCATTATAATAGAATCCTTATGCACACCAGACACTCCATAAAATCTCGGATTATATCCATCGGCAATCAGGTCATCGTAATAGCTCGGTTGATCCACATTATCGAAACCGACCAGATCGAATAGGTCAACAGTGATAACCTGCAGTGTATCTGAAGTGACCCAGTTATTAGGTGGATAGAACAATGAATCCGGTGCAGTGGGACCCACCAGGTCTATTCTGAGGATACCCAGAGTATCTGGATGATAACCGATACCAGCATAACCAGGACAACCGAATGCATCGGGCTCAGCCATCACTGGAATATGGTTCTCCTCCATAGTATTTGTGCCGTAATTGGGGTCATTACCATTATAGGAAAATCCAGCGGCACCACACCAACTGGCATCGCCAGACACTTGCAGGTCGATAGAGCCCGGATCGAGATCGGTGGGTTTCTGTGAACCCTGACCGAAATCGGGGTCATCGAAGAATCTGGTGAATTCAATATATACTTTATCACCGGAATTCAATCGGAACAGGTCGGCATCGATGCGACGGAACGGGGCGTGTGTATTGAATATATTTTCGAAGCTAACATACAGGTCGCCAGTTTGACCATTGTCCGCTTCGTCATAATACACACCGGGAGCGGAAACTACCATAGTTCCACCGCCGGGAGTGCAGGCGCAGACATCGTAAGGAATTAAGTCAGCCTCGGTAACAGTAATAACATCTGTTCCGGTGGGTGCGAAGAAACCGGTTTCCTCAGAACCGACTCCCTCACGAAGTATAGTGAATGTAATTTCGAAATCTCTCAGATTGAATCCGGAACCACCAGCACCATTGGGATAAGTGGGACCGTGATTGATAACATCGTGAACGGTGGAATAATCATCATATACTTTAATATGGAATAGCGGTAAGGAATCTGCCAGCCAGGTATATGGGACCTGAACTCCCTCGATTTGATCGCTTCTGTTGTAATTGGTGCCAGAACAGGGAATTGGTAGTGAGGAATAATTATAGAATTCCTTGGTTTCATTATCCAACCAGTCCGATGACGGATAACTATTAGTAGGACATATAAGTTCAGCGGTAGGCGCAGAAAGATCGACTACGAATTGCCACTGCTTTTCAGTCCAATGAATCGAATATGAGCTATAGTCGATAATTTCGGCAAAATTTCCACCGCCAACTTCGCAGGTATCGAAATGAGTATGATAATTTCTATTGAATGCGCGAACGGTTACCTGCACTATAGCACCATCGATAAAGTTATCCAGTTCGTCCTCGGTGACATTATTACCCACAGCAATCCAGAATGAATCCAATCCGCAGGTATCCCTGAGATCATGGACTACACCGATTTCGTGATTGGTTCCAGTGACATCTATCCAATCCAGTTCATAACCACTATGAGCTATACTTATGGGTGGACAGGCACCGGCATTATGGTCGTGAGCACAACCGGGTAAATGACCGGTAGAAATCGCGCCCAACCAACCGTTTCCATTTCCACCATTATATGTCTCGGGTGGATTCCCATGACCGTGCTCGGGAAACTCCAGCGGATTCCAGAAATATATGGAATCTACTCGACAGGGGAAACCACCACCATTTACATAGCGAAGTTCCACTACTACATAATCTATACAGGTCTGCTGATCCTTAACTTTGAATGAGATAAACTGAGTGGAGTCAGCAGTATAAATATATTGATCGCCTGAAGAGTGCATCGGGTCGGAAAGAGAACCCCATTCGTGGGTGGTGGTGGTATCGAAAGTAAATGGAGCGGTCATTCCATCGACGCCCTGAAGATCGGAGTGTGGTCCATTAGAACCGACTCTATTATCGGGATAAAGTGCATAGATAAACGGCGGAATAGTATCCTGACCGATAATTGGTTCTGCACGGCTCCAGCGCTCTGCTTCAGGATTGCTGGGAGCTGACCTATCCGGTTCCACCTCTACATGACCCAGCGGTGGAAGCGAACGATGGTTTCTATCATCATCCACATAAGCATAGAAATCATCCGGTCCGGTGAAACCGATATAGAAAGTATCCAGATCGGAAACGCCCTCGATACCGCCATTTTCACCGACACAACCATGACAACCTGTGGTTTGCAATGCAATCCATATCCTTCTGAATGGAAGATATTCTGCTGGGTCGAGTGCAGACGGAATAACAATAGAATTTTCGAAATAAATAGTGGTTTGCCAAGCATATAGTTGATGTCCATCCACTACTCTATCCAATGCTGGTGCACGAACCCAGTCATAAATTGGGGTGACACCATCGGGACCGAATGTCCCTGGCATAGTATCGAATGCCCAGGTAACAGCGTCTGGTTCACCGATATTTACATCGTGAGTTCTGTTATTTATACCGAGCTGCTCCACAACGGCATTGATGTCAGTTTCATCGAAAATATCATTTTTCGTGTGGTCGGTTACACGCCATTCATCCACATAAAACTGCAATCCAGTGTAATAGTTTTTAGCGGAATCGGGATTGGATGCAGTGATATATGTTGGATAGAACATATCATAAGCGTGCTGTGGATTAATCGGTGCGATGTCCTCATTGGGGTCGAAATCGTAAGTTCCCCACATAGTGACTTTCATACCAGCAATTCTGATTCTATCGGTTGCTGCACGAAGGTCTAATCTGAGGACTGCTCTATCCGTGCGGACACGAATCAAGTCCTCATCGGGGGTAGATTCCATATCGATTCCCCAGAGACCATACACAGGAGTTTCCTCGATAGTGGCGGTAGCGTGACCCTCATAACCAACCCATTCATTTTCACGGGCTGGAGTAAAGCTGGCTACGGAGGAAAAACCGGGTAAATACCAGCTGGGTATCTGCGCTACACCACCGGGTCCTGTTCCAGGATACTCCGAGGGATAGCCCTCCACAAGGTTGAACACATTAAAATATTGCCAGTCACTTCCGGTCTGGGCGAAAGTTGCGCCAAACATAATGAGAAGACTGGCGAACACTACAACAGCTGCTCCTCTGCCTCTCATACTCCTCTCCTTTCGGAAAAAGGTTTTACTTCCTAATAACGCCAACAACTTACCGACTGTGCTTACTCCCACTTCTTACCTCCTGTTGAATATTTTGTTTCTTACACCTTTTCTTTTCATTACTCTCTCTTCCACACTATCCCTATTTCAATGAACACAATAATAAACAACGATACTTCCCCTTTCTCAAGGAGCAGTTCATCGTCCTTTGAACAAATCGTTGGCAAAATCTATTATACTGGCTCGATATTGTCAAGCCATTTTTAAAAAACTTTTTTCTCTCCCCAAACATATTTTTAAGAATACTCATAACTCACTGTGTTGTCAAGGGAAACTTTTAATTACTTCAGAAACCACTATACCAAAGCCTGGTTATCAAGTCCAGTTTAGCTTCCCATTGTGTATAGTTTACTCCTTCAACATTATTCAAATTGGAAATTTTGTCAAACAAAAAACTACTTCCTATCGCAAACTGTCCAGAAAAATTTTCAAAATTCCAGTCCAAACCATCACACCAAACAGAAATTTTCCCGCCGATTTTTCTTTCTACTATTCCCGATGGAAATTGTTGTGTCCATTCGGGTTCGTCTATCCACGGTGCAGTCCATTGGTCATCTATTCGACCAACACCTTTTCTAATATAATGAAATTCTAAATTTCCGCCATAAAATTTTCCAAAAAAGTTGGTGTTCGCCGAAATTTTGTAATAATCATTTCCTTCGCTGGCGCCCAATGGTCGATTTTCATACAGATATCTATTCCACGGCAATTCTTGATTAAATGTCCACGGAGTAACCAGTTCATATCTAAGTGATTGAGTCAAAAGAATCGGTTTTGATAGCAATGCGACATCACTCTGCACGGCAAAACCTGCCTCGACCGGTTCTCTATCGGCAGCTACTTCTCGTTCTATTTGGAAATCATCCAATATTCCCTCAGCCTGAAACCTGAATGGTGGTATTAGCACTTTCATATCCAGGCTCCACAGTGTATTGTCATCCCAGCGATGATTCAATTGCTCGCCGTGAAATGCGTAAAATGGAAGTATATAGTATAATTCGATTTGTCTTCCCACTCCCCCATAAATCATAAGTTCATTAAATGCAATCTGGAAATGTTTCCAGGTAAGTTGAGCACGATGTCCACTTATATACCTATTATATATAGTCTTTGTGGTGTCCTGAATTTCGGTATATTCATCCAGTTGACCCACGAACCATAGTATATTGAAGTGTTCGCCAAAATCTATGGATGCCTGTATTCTTTCATAAGGTTTTATTCCCGAGAGTGCCATTCCCAGACCGGTTTTCAAATAATCTCTGCCAATCTGGAAATATGTATTCTTGCCTGTGTATCGAGCATATACCTGGTCAGCCTTGCCAGCTATTCGTTCCCAGCGGACTCCATAGTATTCGGGGTCGGAATAATATCCGCTATCCAGACGATATATTCCCAGCAATGACCATTTGCCATAAGTTCCACCCACGCCGAAATTCATTTTTCCGAACTTATCCAATTTTTCATTTTGTGAACGATAGCGTAGCCAAATTCCAGGGTTCCAAATCACGAATAGGTCGTTCTTTATAATGTATGGAGAAATCAATCTCAATGAGCGATTCGTCCAGAGTGCATCGGGATAATTCTCCGTGATATCTAAAATATCTCTTACTGTGTATGGTGCTATAGAATATGTAATAGGAATTTTTCCTCGCAGTTCCAACTCCCGTATCAATCGATTCAGATTATAATCGGTATTGAGAGTAAAATCGGCTGGTGGCGAACCGATAATATCGAGCAATTCATCCACATCGGCGGAGATACCCAGTCCGCCAGCGAAAACAGCAATATATAATCCAAAAATCATTGTGAACAAAATCCGGCGCATAATTATTACTCCCCGAGTAAGTTCCTCAACATCTGGAGTTGTCTTCGTAATTCGTCATTTTCTGCTTCCAGTTTTTTTATCTTATTATAAATTTCCGAATCTATATCGGTTTTACTTCGATTGTTTTTCTCGTTTCTGTTTTGAACACCTTTGCAGGCATTCAATTCGCCGATAAGTCCACTCCATAATGCAGCATCGAACCGCCACTCGCTTTGTGGATAATCGGCGACAAGTTGTTCGAAACTTTCCACAGCGGAGGAGTATTCTCCCAGAACCGTTTCCAGATAACCTTTCTTATATAATGCCTCATCTGCATATTTCCATTGCGGATATTTTTCTATTAGTTGGGAAAATGCGAAATGAGCTTCATTGAATCGGTGTTCTTCCATAGCCTGTTCTCCTCGTCGAAACAACCCGGCTGGAGTATTATCTCTTTCTTGATATCGATATGCGCATCCTGAGAAAATAAATCCCCAAATGAATAGATATATTCCATATATAGTATATCGCTTTCTCATCGTTTATGCCACTCCGGCTTTCTTTTGGTTCAAAATAATTTCATATCCACCGAAAGTATTTCCACCTGAATTTTTCAGATGCTTTTTAATTTTCGATGCGATATTAGCGATCTGGTCTGGAGTCACTGGTGAGCGTTTTGGGTCGATATCCACTATGGCGACAGTGATAGCGAAGAATGGAAAAAATCTTTTCGTTCCGTGCCTGTCCAATCCCTGAATGCCATTTCTCTTTCTATCTTCGGGATCATAAAATTTAGGTGCAGATTCTTTCACCTTTCGGACAGCATATTCCGCCATTTTTCTCATAGTATAGGGATTTCCTACCACCACGAAGTCGTCTCCGCCGATGTGTCCGAGAAAATCATTGGGAGAACCTTTCTGCTGGATAGCCTCACGAAGAACTTTAGCGACCAGCAATATCACCTGATCGCCTTTAGAAAATCCATATCTGTCATTATATGGTTTAAAATTATCTATATCCACATATGCGACCGAGAACAATTTTCCAGTTTTTATTGTCTCCGTAATAGTCCTGATTATTTCCTCGTTTCCTGGGAGTCCTGTGAGCGGATTAGCGGAGCGACTGGAGCGCATTCGTCGCAATATACTTCTCAGGCGCGCTGGAATTTCTCGATAATCTATTTCATCCTTGACCAGATAATCATCTGCGCCACCATCGAATCCTCGCAATTTATATCCGATGTCGTCCATACAAGTGAGCAAAACCACCGGAATATGTGCGGTAGCATAGCTATTTTTTATTTTCTGGCACACTTCCAGTCCATTCATTTTCGGCATATTAACATCCAGCAGGATTAGGTCTGGTTCTATGGACGATGCCAGTTCCAAACCTTTTAATGGGTCATCACAAGTGACCACATCGAAATGATTTGCCTTCAATCTCGCCTGAAGGACTTTCAGGTTATTTATTTCGTCGTCGATAAGTAATATTTTTTCTGCCATCATTGACCCCCCTTTCCCGATAGGTCAGGATGATGATATACTATACATAATATATAAATAAGCTTAATTTTTCCTTCTTTTCCCCCAGTATAAACTTTGTTTCGGGCAATACTTAATACAATCATTGCAGGCGATACAATGTTCACTTCGGACAGTAATATTTCCAGTCAAATCGATACCCATAGGACAAGCTTTATTACATAATCCACAGTTATTGCAGAGTTCGAGATTCATTTTCACTGCAAAATGCGATAGCGGGACGAACAAGCTGGTCAATCCACCGTATGGGCACACATATCGACAGAATCCTCTTTTCACTCGCACGGAAAGGAGCAACCACAGTATGAGAAAACCTATAGCGACTATCGGTATGGATAATTTCCACATAGCGCATAACCAAAATGCTGGACAGGCGAACTGACATATTAATAAACCTTTGAAATAAGTCAGCACCAGCAGGATTATGATTATTCCGAAGGAAAAAATTCTCATTTTCTCATTGAGCCAATGAGGTATTCTGTGTGAATGGATACCGATTTTTTGTCCGCAATTACCTAAAAATTCAAAGAGCGTTCCCAGTGGGCATATCCATCCGCAAAATACTCGTGGATACACCAAAGTAACCGCAATCCCTGCGATTCCAATTATTATCCCCCATATAAAGAATAATCTCGTTTTCAATTTAATCATCAGCACTGGGACTTCGGCGAGTGCCCAGGGACAAACATAATGAGCACCAGCGAAACCCCAGAAATATCTTACTATCACAACAAATATCACCACAAACAATAATTGAATCACAGAGCGCAAGGGATTATTAAAAAACAATCTCCTCGGGTTATAGTTCATATTGTTCATAATTATAAGAATAAAAGTAGGTTTTGGCAAGTATTTATTTTTATTATCTATATTATTTTTATAACCCATTGAGTATCAT
>Ga0180301_10001068_pt1 | contig 21450 bp, 19 predicted proteins | sample GuaBasSediGuay16_FD_121797 | JGI IMG/M metagenome (GOLD analysis project Ga0180301, IMG submission 121797) | Subseafloor sediment microbial communities from Guaymas Basin, Gulf of California, Mexico - Guay16, Core 4569-2, 12-15 cm | ecosystem: Environmental > Aquatic > Marine > Hydrothermal...
ACTGACAGCTCAGCAGCCTCCCTAAGCCCCCTAGAACCCATAGATAAAATGTAAGCTGCAGTCTTCACTAAAACTGCAAAATTACCATAAAAAGACCTAACCTTACCAATAGAATATGGACGATTATAATCTAAATAATAACGCTTACCATCAAATTCCACAGTCGGTATCGGCAGAAACTTCTCTAAGAAATCAACAACCCCCACCGGTCCAGCACCAGGCCCACCTCCACCATGAGGAGTAGAGAATGTTTTATGAACATTTATGTGGACAACATCAAAGCCCATATCTCCAGGTCTAACTTTACCCATAATCCCATTCAAATTAGCTCCATCATAATACAATAGGCCGCCGGCATCATGAATTATATCAGCAATCTCCAAGATATGCTCCTCAAATATACCGAGAGTATTAGGGTTAGTAAGCATTAAACCAGCAGTCCTACTTGAAACAGCAGCCTTCAAAGCCTCTAAATCTATACATCCATCCTCAGCTGAAGGGATAACCACAACCCTAAAGCCAGCCATAGCAGCACTAGCAGGATTAGTTCCATGAGCAGAGTCAGGGACAATTATTTCATCACGATTAACCTCACCCTTAAACTTATGATAAGCCCTTATAATTAAGCAACCAACATACTCGCCATGAGCTCCAGCTGAAGGCTGAAGTGTAACTCTATGCATCCCAGTAATCTCTGCAAGCCACTTCTCAACCAAATACAATAGCTTCAATGCCCCCTGAATAGTAGACTCGTCTTGATAGGGATGAAGCCAAGCAACATTATCAAGTGAAGCCAAATCCTCATTAACCTTAGGATTATACTTCATAGTACATGAACCAAGAGGATAAGGTCCAGAATCAACTCCATAATTCATCTCTGAAAGCCTAATAAAATGACGGGCAACATCAACCTCAGATAACTCAGGAAGATTAATATTTTCTCTAAGCAACTCCTTAGGAAAACTCTGAAAAACATCACCCACAGACTCCTTAATCTCCTCATCCACTCTCGGAGGAATGTGGCCAACTCTACCCTCAACACTCAACTCGAAAATTAATGGCTCCCTCCACTTAGCTTGCCTAAACATTAAGACACCTCCAATATAGCCTTAAAAGCTTCAATAAGCCTGTCAATGTCACTCTTACCATGCATCTCAGTCACACAGTATAAAGCAGACTCACCAAGCTCAGGAAACTCAGATTTAATCACCTTTCCACCATGGACATTAAATTTCAATAAACGTCTATGAAGCTCATTGATAGAAAACTTTGACCCATCAACATTAACAACAAACTCCTTGAAGTGAGGGGCATCAAACAATGGAGCCCTTACACCAGGTATTTCATTCAACCTCCTCATAGCATAATGAGAGTTATACAGTATAGTTTCACATAAACTGCGAAGACCACTAGGTCCAAGCAAAGACAAGTAAACTGCAGCAGCCACAGCACATAAAGCCTCATTAGTACAAATATTTGAAGTAGCCTTCTCCCGCCTAATATGCTGCTCCCTAGTCTGTAAAGCCATGACAAAACCCCTCTCAGAACCATCAATAGTAGTAGTTAATCCAATAATTCTACCAGGCATATGTCTAATCAGCTTCCTATCATCTCTACAAGCAAAAATGCCTAGAGAAGGACCACCAAAATTCATTGGATTACCAAGAGGTTGACCCTCACCGACAACTATATCAGCACCATAACTTCCAGGAGCCCTAAGAAAGCCTAGTGAAATAGGGTCAACACCAACAATGTATAGGGCACCATAATCATGTGCAATTTCCCCAATAGCCTTAACATTAACCTCAACAAATCCAAGATAAGATGGATTCTCAACATAAACAGCAGCAACATCACGGGACATAACCTCACTCAAACTGGAAATATCAAGAAAACCCTTCTCAGAGTCAAATCCAACTTCAACAACCTCAATTCCATGAGGCTCAGTATAAGTCTTCAAAACCAATCTACGCTCAGGATGAATTATCCTTGGAATAACAATTCTACTTCTACGAGTAACCCTAACAGCCATCAAGGCAGCCTCAGCCAAAGCTGAAGCCCAATCATACATTGAAGCATTAGCCACATCCATCTCAGTTAACTCACAAATCAAACTCTGATACTCAAATAATGCTTGAAGCATACCCTGAGAAATTTCAGCTTGATAAGGAGTATAAGAAGTTAAAAACTCAGAGCGACTAACAATATGCCTAACTAAACTAGGCACATAATGAGGCCAGCAACCAGCACCAAGAAAAACGGGCATCTCAAGACAATTCCTATTCTCATCCAAAATCCCCTTAATAAACTTGAAAACTTCAAGTTCAGACATTGGTCCAGGAATGTTTAAATCCCTATTCAACCTCACCTCAGATGGAATATCACTATACAATTCATCAACACTCTCAATGCCAAGCTCCTTAAGCATTTCACCCTTAACCTTAAAGGAAGAATTAGGCAGGTAGGGATGAGTAAAGCCGCTTTGACCCATAATTCCACCAATAACACTATGTTAAAAATAAATTAAAGTTTAATCTAGCATTATCTTGATAAACTCCAAAATGTGGAGATGAAGAACAAGTGCATAGAAAATGGAGATACCTAACAGTCCAAGCAAGATGGGATAAATGCAGAGTACCAATCTACATGGCCTCAGCTAAAAGGAAAAGAATACCCCTACTAAAAACACTATTCTCAAGCTACTGCATCAATGAATGCAAATACTGCGCCCTAAGAAGAGGAAGAAAAACCATTAGAGCAAAATGGACAGTAGAAGAACTAGTCAATGTAACTCTAAACCTATGGAGAAAAGGGAAAATTAAGGGAATATTCCTATCATCATCAATCCATAAAGATCCAGAAAGCACAGTTCAAAAACAGTTGGAAGTAGTAGAAGAACTAAGAAAAAGAGGCTTCAAAGGCTATATACATTTAAGATTAATGCCAGGAACACCTAGACAATTAATTAAATATGCAGTGAGAATGGTTGACAGAATTGGAATAAACATGGAAGCCCCAAGAAAAGACATATTCACAGAAGTATGCCCAGATAAGGGAGACTACTGGAAGGATATTATGCAGAGATTAAAATGGTGCAGTGAAGAAGTAGCAAAAATTAAAAGAGAAAAACTATGCCTAGGAGGAGTAACAACTCAAACAATAGTAGGACTAGGTGAAAGCGACCTAGACCACCTAATATCAATACAAGCATTAGTTAGAAAATTCAATTTAAAAAGAATGTACTTCAGCGCATTCACACCAATAGAAAACACACCCCTAGAAAAACTAGGAAAATGCTCCAAGAAAAGGGAATACAGACTATACCAAGCATTCTTCCTAATTAGAAACTATAACTTCACATTAGAAGACCTAAAAACAATATTAGATGAAAATGAAATGCTACCAAATGAAAACCTTAAAATCGCATATGCAAAAGCAAACCCCCACCTATACCCAATAGACCTATCATCAGCAAGCATAAATGAAATACTAAAAATCCCAGGAATAGGACCTAAGTCAGCTAGAAAAATAATTAAACTCCAATTAGAAGGTGAAGCTAAATGGACCATTGAAAAATTAGTGAAAATCGTTGGCTCAAAGAAAGCTAAAAGAATTGCAAAATACATAGTATTATCATAACATTTAGAACAACACATAGAAATTATAAAGAGTTATAAATTAACAATAACATTACAATTGTAAGGAAAGGTGAATACACCCATGAGACTACGTTCAACATCAACACTAATCATGATAATCATCATCACACTAACACTAAACTACTCACTAAGCATAGACAGGGCATCATGCACTGAAGAATTAAAAGTAACTATAAATCGAACAATAGATCTAAGAACAAACTACGCCCTAACTGAAGATGAAATAACCATACTCCAAGGCAAACTAAGCAACCTAACCTATTATGTATTCAAGCCATATAGAAGCAAAATATACAACATAAAGGCAGTAGATGAAAATGGAAATGAAATACCATATGACATAATAAATGAAGAAAATCAAACCTGCATTAAATTCACTTTAAAACAAAGCCAAACACCATACAAATTCAAAGTAAAAATATACTGGATAAAGGGCTTCGTATCCTTCATAGCATTCCTAAGAATCAAACTACCACTATACCCAACCATTTCAATACCAGTTGAAGAATTCCAGGCAACAGTACTACTACCACCAGAAACAGAAAGCATCACAAAAATATCACCAAACGCCACAACACAGCTCAATGGAAGATGGATGGCAAAATTCAACAAAACAACACTAGATCCAATGTCAAGTGAAGACCTAATTGTAGACTTCACAGGGGAAGTTCAAAGTATAATTGGAAGAAGCGTTACAAGGGAAATACATCCTAACAGCAAGATTCAAGTCAAAGAAACAATAATCTTCGAGAATATTGGTGCAACCGACGTAACAAAGAAGAAGGGAGTAAACTTCACACTACCACCACAAGCAATAGTAAAATCAGTAGAAGACGATTTCGGACAACTCACCTACAAAGCATATGAGGAAAACGACTACATCACATTAAATGTAAAGCCAAGAGTAAACATAAAAGAAGGATGGAAATATAGAGTATTCATCAAATATGAACTACCATCCAATCAATGGCTAACTGGAAATGGAGAAAAACAACTCACCATACCAATAAAACAATATCACGACCTCCCAATAGACATATTCAAAGTAATAATATACATTCCAAGCGAATCCAAACTAATCTCAACAAGTGGAACACAACCAACACTAAAGAGTGAAAACAAAATAGTATATCAAGGAGAAAAAGTAATAGGTGACATAAGCATTCAGGAAGCATCCATCACGTACACACCTCCACCAACAACCTTCACAATACCAACAAACATAATAATAGGAATAATCACAGGAGCAATAATTGGAACAGCAGTATTCATAAAAAGATACATAATAAAACCAAAAAGAAAAGTCAAAGTAATAGAAAGTGAAATCGCCATAAAAGTAGATGAATTAGACGATGCAATAAGAGAGAAAATAGGAATTCTAACAAACCTAAGAGAACTAGAAGAAACTCTGAGAAAGAAGAAGATATCAAGAAAAGTACATAAAGTAAGAGTTAAAGAGCTAAGAGATGAACTCAGAAAAACAAACATGAAAATAAACACTCTTAAAAACGAGCTAAAGAGCAAAAACATGAAAATCAGGGCAATAATAGAAGAAATTGATGAAATTGAAAGACAATTAACAAACTTAATCATGGAAGCAATTCAAAACGAAAGACAATACATGCTAAAAAGACTAAGCAGATCAGCCTTCGAAGAAAACAAAAGAAACCTTGAAAAGAACATTAGAAAGACTAGACTAAAACTAGAAAGTAAGATGGCAGAATTAACAGAAATAGTTACTTAGTGAAAGACTTAAAAAGAGAATAAAAAATTTAGCAAACAGGTGAAACTATGCCTAAACCTGTGGTTGACGCAGAAAAGTGCATAGGATGCGGAACATGCGTACAAGTATGTCCAATGGGAGTTTTCGAATTAATTGATGAAAAAGCAGTACCAGTTAATGTAGATCAATGCGTTGGATGCAGAGCATGTGAAGCACAATGCCCAGTACAAGCAATAGTCGTAGAAGAAGAATAAACAAATAAAGTTCACAGCCACTTTCACATTTTTATTTTCAACTTCTCCAACATACAATAAGCTAATTAACAAAAAAAGCCATAACTCTAATGAAATGCCATTTAAATGTATAAAATGCGGAAAATGCTGCAGAGAAACAGAAATGCCCCTCACCCTAAAAGATTTAAGGAGAATAGCCTCCCTCGGATACAAAGTAACAGAGTTCGCCATATTCGATGGAGAAAAATGGAAACTAAAGAACATAAATGGACACTGCTTCTTCCTAGATGAAAAAACAAATCTATGCAAAATATATCCACATAGACCTGAAGGATGTAGAATATACCCAATAATCTACATTGAGAATGAAGGCATAGGAGTAGACGATGAATGCCCAATGGCATACACCATTACAAGAAAAGAGATAAGAAGAAAAGCGTCAAGACTGTTAAAATTAATTTGGGAGATAGAACATCATGAAGAAAATTTTTAGAAAGATAAGTGAATTCTTCCTAGAAGAGAAATTTTGCCCCCACTGCAAACAATACGTGAAAGTCAGAACCATAATAAGATACAGAGGAAAACAGAAGGTGGAAATTAAAGAATGCACACAATGTGGAAAAACAATAGAAGAAATTATTTTACATAAAGAATAAACTCTAATGAATTTTACTTCCCAAATTAAATTCACCATTCAATCTAAAATTCAACTTGACAATATCACCACACCCATAAGGCCATCCATTAGGCTTCACAATCTTTAACCTAGAGTTATTAATGTAACTGCCAACACCATAAACAGGAAAATCATCAATAAATGGTTGAGAAATAGGTTTAAAAAGTGCAAAAACACTATCTGAAGAATAAATCTCACCAATAACACCACCATAAACATCAAACACTCTTTTCCCAGAAATCCCGGATGAACCTAAAATTGCACCATAATCATAATGCGGAATACCGCCGTCAACATGAAATAATGATTCATTAAATCTTCCAATCAATCCACATGATATGAAACCTCTATCACTAGAAGGCTTAAGCCAAACATAGTCATCAAAAACTTCATCAACAACATAGAAATCATCTCCATCAACCACACTAGACAGCATTTCAACAGTAGGACTAATATCCAATTTAAATGCTCCAAGAGCTCTATATGGATCAGAAATACTACGAATCTCAACATGCATATGTCTATGCGACCAAGAATAAAAGTAACCTGAAACAATAAGTGAACCGAGGCAATCACCCAGCTCTAAAACATCCCCAGATGAAACATAGGGCTTAACATGTAGAATCTTCAAGACAACATCATCAGCAACCTTGACTATAATTAGATAGTCGAAGCCATCAGCATCACTCCTAAAAACTGGACATTCAAAACGCTCCACTTCTAAAACTAAGCCCTCATCAACTGGAAACAATGCCTCACCACTAGGAAAATAGATGTCAATTGCAGAACAAGACTTATGGGCGGGATATGGACTATTAAAAAAACTAAACCAGCAATATTTAGGAACTTTAATATCAACACCCCTAGCGGAAGCAATACAAATATATCCCGCCAATGCAAATCACCAACATCGTAACCTATTTAACACCCAAACTATAGCTTAAATATTAGTATCGACATATAGAGAAGGAGGAAACGTCGATTGACGAATAAACCCATAATCATAGGAGTAGGAAGAACATCCTTCGGAGAACACTATGGAGAAAACCCAGAGGAATTAATAGAAGAAGCAGGGTTAAAAGCCCTAGAAAAAGCAGGAATAGAGAGAAAAGACCTAGACGCAGTATTCATCTCAGACTACTTTCTCCAAGTAACCAATAAAATTGGCATTGAAGAAGGCTTCGTCTCAGAACTTCTAGAAGTAAGCATACCAATGGAAACACTAAGGTCCTTCAGCTCAGCTCTATGCTGCGCCTGCAATGCAATTGAAGCGGGGAGATTCGACATAGTCCTAGTAGGAGGAGTTGAAAAAATGACTGATAGACTAGACAAGATAAGAGACGACCTAATGATGCTGGGAGACCCATGGAGCTATCATGCAGGCGGAACACCAGAAGCATTCCATGAATTAATGCTAAGAGAATACGTTAAAACATATCATCTAAATGGAGAAGAAGTGGAAAAACTCATGAAAGCACTAGCATACATATCATGCAAAAACCATTACTACGGCTCAACAAATCCACTCGCACACTTCTACAAGAGGAAGATTAGAGTTGAAGATGCGATAAAAACAAGGAAGAGAAGTGGAAGAATACTAGGACTATACGACTTTGCACCAATATCAGATGGAGCATCAGCAGCCATAGTTGTAAGTCCAAGAAAAGCTAGAGAAATAGCTGAAAAAGGATTAAGGGTCATTGGAAGAGGAAGCGCAACAGACTACATATCATACTTCGCAAGAAATTATAAAGCAGGATTCAATGCAACAAGAAAAGCAGTAGAAAGAGCATTAAATGAAGCAAAAATACCACCAGAAAAAATCGAACTAATAGAATTGTATGATCAATCAACACTAATGGAGCTAATAGCACTAGAAGACCTAGGATTATGCAAACCAGGAACTGCATGGCAAATAATACATGAAAGCTACCAAAAAGAAGACTACACCTACCACATAAACGGCAACACCCTATACGTCAACACAAATGGAGGCTTAAAGGCAGATGGAAATCCAATGGGAGCAACAGGAGGAGCACAAATACACGAAGCATATATACAATTACTAGGAGAAGCAGGAAATAGACAAATAAAATTCAAAAACAACAATCCATATGCATTAACCATGGAGCTAGAAGGATTTGGAACAAAATCATACGTATACATTTTAGGGAGATGGGAAAATGAGCTCTGAGCCAATTGAGAGAAGAGTAAGCTACATAGCAGATAGACTACGTGGAAGCCAATGCACCATATGCGGCAAAAAATACTTCAAAATAAGAGATTACTGCGGCTCATGTGGAAGAAAAAGCTTTGGAAAAATGAGGGAAATAGACTTCTTCTATCAAAAAGGAGTATTAGAAGTATGCACAGTAATAAGAGGAGCAACAAACAAGTTTAGAATGCTTGAACCCTTCATCTACGGAATAGTTTCATTTGACGGAGTAATGGTTCCAGGAAGACTAACAGACTACATAGTTGAAGATGAATTCGACCCAACAAAATTTGAGGGAAGAGAAGTAGTAGCCAGATTTAGAAGAAGATACTCAGTCTTACCACAAGAAATAATTCCAACCTCATCACTAACCTTTACCTTCACAGACGAATACTATCCATACATGGAATACAATAAAAACGACCCAGAAGAATACTCAAATAAACCTGGAATCGTAAGCTACGGAGTATACACCTCAAGATTTAGAATAAGAGAAGGAAGAATGGAAAGATCAGTTCCCTTCCTAGATGAAGACGCAATAACAGCAGCAGTTGAAGCAGGAAAAATAGCCCTAATACACGCAGCCATAGACAGCAAATACATAAAGAAAATCTATGTAGGATCAGAATCAAACCCCTACGCTGTAAAGCCAATAGCATCAAAGGTAGCACAAGTACTAGAACTAGGGGAACATGCAGGAGACGGAGTAAGAGCAGTAGACGCCATAGACACGGAATTCGCATGTAAAGCAGCAACAAGCATGTTCAAGGACGCAGCAGCCCTATCAAAATATGCAAGCGAAGAAGGGGAAGACTTCTTTGCAATGGTAATTGGAACAGACAACTCACAATCAGCTCCAAGATGGGCTCCAGGAGGAGAACTAGACTTTTTCGTAGGCTTCGGAGCAGCAGCCTTCATAATTGGAAACAGAGACGTAATAGCCGAAATAGAGGGATGGTATTCATGCACATCAGATACACCTGACTTCTGGAGGAGAGATGGACAAAGATACCCAATGCATGGAGGAAGATTCACAGGAGAACCAGCCTACTTCAAACATGTTATAAAGGCAGCTGAAGGATTAATGAACAAGATGAACTTAAAGCCAAGCGACATAGACTACTTCATACCACACCAGCCAAACGTAAGATTCCCATTAAAGGCAGCTAGAAGACTGGGATTCAAAGACGAACAATGCCTCCCAGGATTAAAGGTGGCAAAGTTTGGAAATACATATTCAGGCTCATCACCAGTGGGATTGGCAGCAGTACTAGACATAGCCAAACCCTACGAGAAAATACTGTTAGTCAGTTACGGATCAGGAGCGGGAAGCGACGCCTACCTAATAACAGTGACACCAAAAATAACTGAAAAGCGAAGTAGAACCGAGAAATTCAACATTCAATGGCAAGCAGAAAACCCATACCTAACATATGTAGACTACAACCTATATAGAAAGTTCAAAGAAGGAATCTAAACCCTAACTTTTTTCTGCTTCAAAATCAAGTCAACAGAGGGGTAAGGCTCACAAGCCAATCCATGCAGGAATGCCCCCCCACTAACACAAAGCATGCCACCAGTACTCATTATAATTCTATCCAAACCATACTTCACTATCTCAGCAGTCGTATCACCACCCAAAAATATTAAGCCACTACCAGCAATCCTCTTGGTCAACAAGATTCCATGATTATAACCCCGCTCATAAACACCAAGCGGTCCAGCCCTAATCCTAAAAGTCTTTTCTTGAAGTCTCTCAGCATACAACTCAACCGTACCCATACCAACATCCATTATAATACCATTAGTCTTACAAACCTCGTCAATCGAAAGCTCCTTATTCTCACCATTCTCAAGAACAACGAAGTCTATTGGATGATAAATATTAAACTTCCTAACAAGCAACCTAGCAGCCTCAAAACTCTCAGGAGGCATCTTCTCCTCAAGAAACTTATTATTACGCGGCCCCAAATCATAACCCTTAACTCTAGCAATAAGCTGCCCAGGAAGACCTCCAGTAAATCCCTCCATCCTAGACAAAATAGAAACCAAATAGCGAGTCTTAGCCAACTTAGCTCCACCCATAACGATTCCACAATTCTCCCCAGGCTCAGATAAAACCTCACTCAAAGCCCTAAGCTCATAAACAGACCTAACACCAATCCAAGTAGGAGCAATGTATGGCATTGCCATTAAACTTGTGTGAGCCCTATGCCAAACAGGCATTGCATCATTAACACAGCTCTTAATCACACCCTTAAAGAACCTTATGAAACGTGAATCTTCAGGAACAAACTTAAACTCCTCCTTAAACATTCGAATATTATCAAGCAATAGAATCTCCTTCTCCCTAAGCTCCTTCACCCTCTCCCTAGTTTCATCAGAGAAAACCTTCTCGGCAGGTATAAATTCAATATCAATACTCGATGGAAGAAGCTTCCTCAAAACAATCCAATGCTGCTTTAAACTTATGAAATCCTTATTTCCAGGTCTACCTTGATGAGCAGTCACAACCAAGCCGGCATACTCGGACAACAACTCCAATACATGGGCATATGCAATCATCCTCATATTATCCTCCATAATCCTGCCATCGACAACAGGGATGTTAATGTCGATTCTAACCAGAGTTGGAGACTTAATTTGAGAAGCCAGGTTAACAAGCCAGTAGGGTCTTGAAGCTCGATAGTAATCCACCTTCATATAGCATCTCCTCAATATTTATCTCTGTAAATATAATTTAAAAACTTAACCAAGCATAAAGGCGTAATTTACATTAACAATAAACACAGCCTATTAACTAGATAGAAATGAAAAGCAAACAGGGCAAACAAAAAGACGAGTACTGGCTCCTAGGAAACCCGATTAGAAGAAAGATACTACTCCTACTAGCTGAAAGAAAATCAATGCAACCAACAAAACTAAAAGAAGAACTAAACATAAGCTATGGAACCCTATACTATCACCTAGAACTAATGGAAAAATACATTGAAAGAGAGAAGGACAAGAAAATAAAACTAAGCCCAGAAGGATGGAGAGCACTCACCCTAATAGAAGAAACAGAAACAATAAGAAAGCTAAAGCTTCACACAATAGTCAAATTATTTGAAAGCGAATCATACACGACAATAAGAATAATCATAGCCATAATAGTCCTAAGCAACTACATAACATTCGACTACCTCTACGGTCTAAGAACAAGCCTAATGCTAACCTTCGTAAAAAACAGGCTAATACCACTATACCTATCAATAGCCCACGTCCTAGGAAACTGGCTGACCTTCTCAATCATAATCATAATATTAACAATGATCATCGCGCAAAGAAAACTAAGCTTAACAGAAATAATACACGTAACCCTAAACCTAACAGTAGCAGTATCCCCAACACTAATATATCTATGGGCAATGAAGCTTCAAACCCAATTAGATCAGCAAATATACGTGATATCCCAAGCCCTAACCACAATTCTCCTAATAGCCATGCTAATAGGAACAATAAAAATTAGAAGTGAAAGAGCAGCCATAATCACACTGATAGCCATGTATAGCACAATCCTAATGCTCCAAGCCATAGCCATAATAATCTTTTAACCTCGAAAAATTCGAGAAAACCTCGAAAAACATCGGAAAAATAAAGTTTTTCTAACATCATGCAAGCTGAATAAGTGGCGATAGCCATGAGGAAGAATATGATAGCAATACTCTTAACAATCCTAACATTAATTCCAACAATCACAGCCGCCTACCCAACGCTTCAATTAGAAAATGAAATCGGCATAAAACCATGGATAAAACCAGAATGGAAAACCATCAAAACAGACATTATAACCATCATATTCCCAGCAGGAGGAAGACACCCAATATTCATATGGTACTACAATGAAGACAACACAACAATACACGTAGTACACTTCAAGGGCATATGGGAATACTTCACAGTCAACATGACAGAACTAATTGAATTCAAGAGAAACCTAAACCTAACAGCACATCTACTCAACAGAACGACAATATCAAAACACCTAAACCACCTACAAAGAGAAATAGAAATACACCATCAACTACAAATCCAACTGAACAAGACACTGGAAATAATAATCACACAACAACCAGAAATAAGCAACATTACAAACATAATGAAAACAATACACGACGAAGTAAACCAAATGAGAAGCATGCATCAAGAAATAAGAAACCTCACAAAAACCATCAGAATGAAGCTACAAGAAATGTTCACACACCTCAACGAATTCAACGAAACACTAGAAGACTTAAATGAAAGAAGCAGGCAACATGGATGCGACATAACTGAAAACATGAAGAGAATGCATGGCAGAATCAGAGAAGCACTAGGCAAACTAACAGAAAACCTACCCCAACTACTAGAACAACTAGAAAACGCCACCATACAGGTAACCAGAGAATTAAGCCATGAAATAAGCATCAAAATAAATGAAACAACATCAATAATAATAAACCTTGAAAACGAAATTTCAATTCTAAACCAAGTAATAAACACATTCTTCCAACACATGCCAATGCCAAGCCACCTAAGACAATCCCTAAACCTATGCCTAAATGAAACCAGCAGAATAATCCATGAAATAAGCAGAATGAAAGAGTTAACCCAAAACCTAAACACGGAAACCAAGGAAATAACAATAAAACTAGAAGAAACCTCACACAAAATCAGAGAAGCAGAAGAAAAACTAGGCAAAATAGCCAATCAAATAAACATTACACACCGAAAAATAAAGGAAATCAAACTCAACGACACAGAAATACAAGCGATACTCAACATGACGTTAAATCTATCAATAAACACAACCCACACACTAAACCTATTGAAAGAGCTAAACTTAACATTAAACCTAAACGCAACCAAATGCACCGAAATATCAAACAAGATACAAGAAACAATAGAAAAAATAGCCAATGAAACAAATAGATGCAGAGAAAGAATCCATGAAAAAATACACAAAGCAAAACAATTTGAAGGAAGGATGAGGGAAAAAGTAAGAGAACTAAAAGAACTAATAAACATCTGGCACACAACCTGGCATCCACCACTATTCCACTTCGCCTCAGGAATCTGGAATCTAACAAACATAGAAAACATAACAACATCAGAAGGAGAAATAATAGGGCTAACCTTCCTATACAAGCTAATTGAAGTTCCAAATCCACAATTCAAATTCCTGGAAAACAACCTAATGCTCAGATGCCGCTTCTACTATGTACCAGTGGAAGAAAAAGTAGACGATGTAACCTACACAGTCACAAGAGCAGAACTAAAAGTAGACTTCATCCTACAGAAATGGGAATGGATCCTAGACGACGTAAAACAACTACTAGAAGAACAATTCAACCTAACAATAAGCGGAGTGGAAGGATTAGCCCTATGGATAGACATAGCATCCCTCAACCTAACAAAACTAAAACAAATGGGAGAAACCATCGAAAAGGCAGCAGTAGAAATAGAGAGAGCAGCATCAAAAGCCAGCATACTAACCAACATAAACGCAGTCGGAGAAGAAGTAAACGTCAACGTAAACGTCAAAGTTAATGCCACAAAAGAACTAGAAAAACCATTAACCATACCAAGAAGATTCGGAGTACCACTAAAACTAAAATTCATCTCAGAAGACACAACTCTAGGAGGCTTCTTCAAATTCATAAACACAGCAAAAACAACCTACCCTAACGGCACAGAAACAAACATCAGCGTAAAGGCAGCATACCTAGAGGCAGGAGGCTTTCTAAGAATCTACCTATGCTATCCATACTTTAATGAAGCAACCCTAGAACATGACCCAAGCATAGGCCTAGAAGTCAAAGAAGAGGCACCAATATACACAATAGAAGTACCAAAAGGAGAAGAAGTAACACCTGAAAGCACATTAATGATAATGACACTAACCCCACTAACAACACAAATAACAGCAACCAAGGGAGACACGGTAACAGTCAAAGTATCACTGAAAGACGCCCTAGGAACACCGGTAGAAGAAGCAAGCGTCCAAGTAAAATTGGCAGGGAAAACATACACAGCCACAAGCATAGGAAAAGGAAAATATGAAGCAAAAATACCCACAGGAGACCTAGAAGCAGGAGAATATGTAGCAGAAATATACGCTGAAAAAGAAGGCTACATCCTAACAGAAGAAACAATAACCATAGTAATATCACCAAGACATCTAGTAATAGGCATTGAAACCATAATAATAACAGCCATAGTAATAGGAGCAATAACCACAGCAGTAATAGTAACAAGGAGAAAAATAACCAAACCCTAAAACACCACACTTATTTTTTAGACATTCAAATACCCATATTAGATAAAATAATATATGGAAGGGAAAACCTTGGGAAGATTCGAAGTAATGGCACTACTCCAAGCCGCGAGATACTACGTCCTATCAAAAGACATGAGAAAATCATTCTCCTTCGGATTAAACAGAGCCATATTCTACGCCTGGGCCAAGAGGAGAGGAAGAATACAAATAAAGAAACCTAAAACCAAAACACTAAAACCAATCAAAATCACCAAAGAGAAAGAAAAAATAATGGTGTATGTGGGAGATGAAGGAGCCTTCATATCAGACAGAGGCTGGTTCACCATTGGAAAAACAGAGCAAAGACCAGAAGACTTTGAAAGACAAATAATAACAAGAATAAACACCATAATCCCCTTCGAAAAAGCATGGAAAGCAGCAATAGAATATGTAAGCAACTTCAGTAGGAGCACACTACTAGACCAACAAAAATTCTATGAAAAAGTATACAAACCAGTAAGAGACAGCTTCCTCCAAAAAATAAAAGAAGAAGAAAAAACCATCAAGGAAACAACCCTAACAAAATTCTTCAAAAAAGCCAACCAGAGTTAAATTAAATTACACGGAAAACAGAAAACCATCGGAGAAAAATGAAGGCAACAGCAATAGCACATCCAATCCAAGGCCTAATAAAATATCACGGCCTAAAAGACCCAGAGTTAAGAATACCATTCCACGACAGCATCTCAGTATGCATAAAAGAACTAAAAACAACAACCACAGTAAAAGTAGATGAAAAACTAGATGAAAACATCATAATCATAAACGGAAGAAAAGTAAGGGGCCGAGAAAAAGCTAGAGTTGAAAGAGTCCTCAACGAAATCAAAAAGAAAGCAGACTATAAGGGATACTTCAGAGTAATCTCTGAAAACAGCGTAAAGCTAGGCAAGGGACTAGGATTCTCAGCATCAGGATTCGCAGCACTAGGACTGGCAGCATCCAAAGCCCTAAACTTAAAAATAGACTACATAACACTCTCCGAAATCGTCAGGCTAGGTGCAGGCTCTGCAACAAGAAGCCTAGCAGGAGGATTCTCCATATGGTACGCCAACAAAAACGGTCAATCCTACGCTGAACCATTAAAATATCCAAGCAACATAGACTTCGCAATGATAATCATACCAATACAATCAGAGGTAAGAACAGATGAAGCACACTCAGAAGTCCTAAGCTCACCCCTCTTCAAAGCTAGGCTGAAAAGCATAGGAAAAATGATTGAAGAAATGAAAGCCGCCATAAAGAGGGGAGACACAGCAACCATAGGAAGACTGGCAGAAGAAGATACACTAAACCTCCACGCCACAACCATGACTGGGAAATCCCACATGATCCTATGGAAACCAGAAACCCTCAAAATAATCCACGAAGTAATAAAAATGAGAAAAAAGGGAATAGAGGCATGGTACTCCATAGATACAGGCCCCTCAGTCTTCATAAACACCTATCAATCAAACATAGAAAAAATAGCCAAAAGACTACGAGAGATAGGATTCACAAAAATCATAATCAGCCAAATAGGCGGAAAACCAAAAATAACTAATAAACACCTATTCTAACAAATCCACAACACAGCCAGGATAATTCTATTAAGCAAAAAAAAGAAAGAAATGTATTTAGCAACTATACAGTCGATTTCAACAAATTATACATAATTACATAGAGATCTTTAGAGGGAGGAGCAAACTGAAGAACAGGTTTAACCTCAGTCTCCATCTTAGGAACATTTTCCTCAAAGAACTTTTCAATAAGCTCTCCAGCCTCCTTCGACTTCGCTTCATAAATGCACCAAGCTTCAAGTTCACCTACATAGGAGGCACACAGACAAAGATCCTTTGGAATACTTTGAATTGCCTTCAACACATCCTTGGAAACAACTAGATCATCTTCTCTTTTCCATTTATGTATAGCTATAAAAAAGGTCATTTTATTATCCTCAAGACCAGTTGTTGACACATCTATTTAAATCTTTACATAAAATAACAAAAATAAAATTTACAAAAATAAGTCAAAAAAATCAAAAATTACATCATCCTCAGAACCATTGAAATTATTAGAGCCGAATTACCAAAGAAGTGTAAAATCATACTAGGAATCAAAGACCTCGACCTCCTCCTAACCTCACCCAAAAGAACACCAATAAAAGATAAAATCAAAACAAAGACCAAAAGATTAGAGTAAACCTCAACAACCGATTCATTAAAATAAAACAATATTACTGAAGTGGGAAAATGCCAAAAACCCCAAGCGAAACCAGATAAAATAGAAGCATAAGAAACATCGAGGAAAGACAAATCCAAACACCCCTCAAAGACACTCTCCCCCCAGCAAACAGGTAACCCCTAAAGAGCAACTCTTCAAAAACCGGTCCAAATGACAGGGTGAAAATAGCAGTTGTAAAAAGTCTGAAGAGAGTGACCTCCCCTCTTATCTCTGTTGGAGATAGAGTCTCAACCACAAATATCAGCGAATAAAAAATTACGCCAAAGGCAAAAATAGCCATCACTGTCTTCGCGAAACAAATCTAACGCTAAACCCCAAATCCACCCACCCATAACCATAAACCCTACAGTTCAACCAAATCCAAAACAGCAGAAAAACAGCTAGAAAAATCCCCAACAAATCAATTGGCTTCGCATAAGTCGTGGTGTTAAAGTAGCTTCCAGCATTAAAGAAAATCACCAAAACCTCACAGATCAAAACCGTTAAAGAGGAAATCTTTCTCTCAAAACTCAACAAGTTCACCCAACCTAGCTCACTTTAAATGTTTATATATTTAAAATATTTCAAACATCAAGGCTGCTACATGCCATCCAGAATGGATGAAAAACATACCTCCACCTCAAAATCTCCACTAAAGTGTTAAACTTCATAGTGAAAATAAAGCTTTTATAAACTCATTATTCACACCAGTCTTTCAAAAATCTGTTAACATGGCTTCAAATAATTATGAAATTTGGATACTATAATATCAAAAAATTTAAATTTTTGGAAACTAAAATGTCCAAATATGGTCAAAATTAGTGAGATAAATAACCAAAATCCATGGTGGAAGTACGGAAAAGATTTTGTAAAATATGACAGACACCTATCCAAGGCCAAAGGAGACCTACTATTCTTTGAGAGAAGAGAGCTGGAAACAAGCAGAGAGAACATCTATATAATAAGAGGATGTAGACAAATTGGGAAGACCACCTATCTGAAAGAATGGATTTACAAGTTAATTGAAAATGAATTTAACCCCAGACGAATACTTTATCTTTCCCTAGATTTCTTCACTAGCAGAAGAGAGCTAAGAAATGCATTAAGCTATTTTATGGATGCAAACAGAGAAGCTCAAAATCTTTACGTGTTTTTAGATGAAATTACAACGTTAAAGGACTGGAATCTCGAGCTAAAATATCTCTGGGATAGTGGAATCACCAAAAAAGCCCACCTTATCGCAACAGGTTCCAGTGGTGGTGCACTACGTAGAAAAGGAGAATTCCTACCGGGAAGAGGTCTGGAAGGCAATGAATATTACCTAAAACCCCTAACTTTTAGAGACTTCACAATTCAAACCACAGAGCTCATACGAAGTAGCATTGAATCTAAAGAACTTTATGATGCTTTAGAACGCTTAAAAAATATCATTAAAAAAGTCACCATAAACCTAGAGTGGAATCTAGATAAAATATTTAAAACAGTAAACATTATCCTCCCCTTCAAGAAAGAATTAGAGTATTTATTTAGAATTTACTTGATTACTGGAGGATTTCCCGGAGTCATTAATGAACATTTAAGAAATAGATTTGCAAATAAAATGGAATTTATTGACTCAGCCACAGCTGAAATATTCGTCAGAAACATCTTGGGAGACGTAGTTAAGCAAGGGAAGCAAGAAACATTCGCCCGTCGAATATTAAGGGAAATAATCGACAAATATGGAGCTAAATACACCTTTTCTAAGCTTGCACGTAACGTTGAAGTGTCCCATGTAACATTTATAGATTACTTAGAGCTATTAGAATTCTCCCTCATACTACTAATCCTTCACGCTTACGACTTTAACAAGCAAAGCATAAAGTTTAAAGGAGGAAAAAAGGTGTATTTTCAAGACCCATTCATCTACTATGCTCTAAAAAGCTCCTTAACAGGAGCAGATGTAAATGAAGTCATCGCCAAAACCCAAGAAGATGAAGAAGCTTTAAGCAAACTAATAGAAGGAATAGTAAGCTCTCATTTGTCCATGACACTAGAAAAACCACTCATGAAAGAGAGAGAAACCTTTCTGTGGTTCTACTATGATACACGTGGCAGAGAAATAGACAATGTAATGAAGTTAAATGAATCCTTTATAGGAATCGAAGTAAAATATCAGAGAAAAGTGAGTCCAGAGGATATATTAAGGATTCCCCAAATCAAAAAATACATAATACTAAGCAAGGAAGACGTTGAATTTCAAGAAAAAATCTTAATTGTCCCAATAGAGATATTTCTATCACTACTCCCAAAATCGCATCATAACCTGTGACAAAATATAAGCACAAACAAATGGTAGCCGGGGGGAGATTCGAACTCCCGTCGGCGGGGCCAAAGCCCGCCATGCTTGGCCGCTACACCACCCGGCTCCATAAAGATTGAAGTAAATAGATGGTATAAATTTTCCGCATGCATGAAGCTATTTAGCTTTTACCTCATAAGAAGTGATGATATTCACTCCTCCATTCTTAAGCATTATTGAAACTGAACAATATTTTTTCTGTGAAAGTTCAATGGCCTTCTTAAGCTTCTCTTCATCAACTTCACCATAAACAACATAGTGTACATGAATGTCAGTGTATATTCTCGGGACTTCACTTCTCCTCTTACCCTTCACATGAACTTCAAGTCCATCAAATTTCTGCTTCATCTTATCTAAAATTGTAACTATATCCCAAGCAGTGCATCCAGCCAATGCTATTAGAACTAGCTCCATTGAGCTAATTCCAATTGGAGCTTCAACCACCATTGAGGGAGCCTTTAAAATCACAGTTGCACGAGAAGCTGTCTGACCAATAAAGCCGACATCCCTGACAAGCTTCAACTTAACTTCAAGCTCACTCATAGCCTAATCCCTCCAACCACATATTACAATTCAGCTATAAATGATTATATGACGAATTAACTACTCCTTCCAGCATAAATCTTAGTCTTAGAAATATCAATTATAGAATATGGTATACCAGTCTTCCTAATAGCCTCCTCACCATACTTACTAGTTAAAATGAAGCCGCCATGTCCAACCACCACTCCGTCAATCATAATTATCTCCCCTCTAGCAATACCCATGTAAGCCTTACAGCTAACAGGGTCAACAACAGTTATATCAGCATCAGCTCCAACACCTAGATGACCCTTACTCTCCAAGCCCATTAATTTAGCTGGATTAAGTGAAAGCTTCATAGCTAATTCAGACAGAGTTAATGCACCAAACTTAACTAGAAGCATACCCTTCTCAACAGCAACATTCCTTGGAATTGCACCTCCATCAGTACTAATAGCATCCACAATAAAGTCGCCATAAGCATCCTTAGCTGTAGCTAAAATTATTTGAGCCTCAGGATCATTAACTGGAAAACTTAAGCCAATATCAGTTTCAGCCTCCAACCAATACTTCAAACCCTCCTCCCCAGTAACCAGTATAACCTCACCTCCAGCTTCAACCCTCACAAAGGCATATCCATCGAGAATAGCCCTTTTTAGACCATCATAAGTTTCAGGGTAACCTCCAAGTCTCAAACAATTACGAGTAACCTTACTAACAGGAACACCATTAACACACCTACCACCAGTACCATTAATAGTTGCAAGATAAGATTCAGATGCAATATTCCGCTTACCAGCCAAATGTCTTAAAGCCTTTAAAGCCTCAACTATTGGATCATCAATCAAACCCCTACAATAACTATTAACATGGGCAATATGCAATCCATTATCACCAGCAAGCTCAACAGCTTCAATTAAACCATTGATATCACTACCAGTCTCAGTGGTACCCACATGAAATGCAATATAAACACCCTGCCTATTACACTCCTCAATAATCCTAGCAGTAGTATCAGGAGTGAAGGGTCTATGACCACCAGTAATCTTAATACCCAATGCACCCTCACGTGCAGCCCTAGAAACAGCCTCTGAAATCTGCTCATCAGATAAACTTTCACCAGCATCAGGATAATAGCTTCTAATATTAGTTAGAAAGGCAACATTCAATCCAGTACCATAAATCTTAATGTCACTTACAATTCTCTCCACTGGAGAGCCGAAGTCAAAGGCTGTTATAACACCAGCCTTAGCCATCATCTTATGTCCAAGTCCACGTATATGAACATGAGTATCAATAACACCTGGGAAAACAATTTTACCCTCAACATTAACTACAGACTTAGCCTTCCTAGCATCCAATTCACCTGCAACTTCAACTACCTTTCCATCCCTAACAGCAATGTCCAAAACTTCCTCAACATTATTCTTAGGATCGACAACTAATCCACCCTTAAGTAGGAGATCATAGCTCACCATAATCAACCTCCAACTAGACAAATATGTAAAAGAAAAAGAGCAATATAAACGTTATAATAAGCTGAAA
>Ga0180301_10001069_pt1 | contig 21448 bp, 17 predicted proteins | sample GuaBasSediGuay16_FD_121797 | JGI IMG/M metagenome (GOLD analysis project Ga0180301, IMG submission 121797) | Subseafloor sediment microbial communities from Guaymas Basin, Gulf of California, Mexico - Guay16, Core 4569-2, 12-15 cm | ecosystem: Environmental > Aquatic > Marine > Hydrothermal...
CGTAGATGTCCGGCGCGCCCGTCGTCCGATAATACGAGACGGGGCCGAAAACGACAGCGCCGTGAACAACCGCCATTGTAATAATTGTTATTTGAATAACGTTCCTTACCATTTCGTTTCTTTTCATTCCAGAAAATCGACCAAAATATCTGCGAGGCGACCGATAATCGTTTTCCCTAATATCCCTCGCCGGATAACCTCTGTTTCCGGGTCTTTCTCGTTCTCGATTTCATCCAGCATTGCGCCGAGGCCTTTCTCTTCGAAAACCTCGCGTGATTTTTTGTCCCAGACCTCGTCGAAGGCCTGAAGGGCGACAAGCTCGCCTTTATCGAGCCATACGCCACAACCCGCGGGGCAACGGTCGATAACTACTCCGCTGTCGTATCCGTAGACGCCGCGGCTGAGCATTTTTCCGCACGATGGGCAAACGAGTTCGTCGGGCAATTCTTTTTTGGGCATCGTTTTAGAATGCCAATCTCGCGCGACCGCGAGCGCTTCCGCAGGTATTTTTTCTTTGCGTGCGTTGATAATGCCGAGCAGAATCTCGCCGCTAATCCAGTATCCGCCGCACGACGAACAGCGTCGAACCGGATAATCCTCGTATTTTGTAGATACTAACTCGCCGCCACAACCGGGACAAATCATCGAAAAAACCTCCGCAAACGGGATATTCAATTATTTAGCCCACGAGCAGGATTGAACTGCTGACCTCATCCTTACCAAGGATGTGCTCTACCACCTGAGCTACGTGGGCGTTAGCTTTCGAGACCTACATTGTAACCCGAGCAATAATTTAAAAAGCGGGAAACGGGATTCGAACCCGCGACATTCAGCTTGGAAGGCTGACGCTCTAGCCAGCTGAGCTATTCCCGCATCGAATCGAAAGCCGGGTGTCCGAAATCCGCTATAAATCCACACGCGGTCCGCAAACTGCATTCGAAAATTCGAAATAAAACTGGTGGGGGGAGGATTCGAACCTCCGAAGGCTTAGCCGACAGATTTACAGTCTGTTCCCTTTGACCGCTCGGGAACCCCACCGGTATTTTATTGACCTTATATATTGGCCCAAAAAAAGATATTAATAGCCGACGGGGGGAGTCGAACCCCCAACCTGCGGTTTACAAGACCGCTGCTCAACCGTTGAGCTACATCGGCGCGTTTTGCGCGTATTATTAAATACCGGCAGAATAAATGGATATATAGCTCAAATGTCAAGATATTTTTTCTAAAAAAGTTTTTTATTAGGAAATTTCTCAATAAATAGGTTGACAGGACCGGGCGCGTTAGATATTTTTGCAAATATATTTACTTGGTGGAATACACCCTGCAAAAGATTCCGAGGAGAATATAATGGGCAAAAAACAGAGAACATTTATGGACAAAATCGCTAAAGGCACGGGTGCACGCGGCGAAGAGTGTCCAGTATGTCAGTCGGTTATCCGGAATATAAAAATAGTCCGTGCGGTTCGAAATGAAACCAGCGGTTCGTGGCGGTTCGTCGAGACGGTCGAAAAAGTCTGCAAATGCAACGAAAAAGAATTATTAGGATAAACATTCTTTAGAAAACGACCTCTAAAGCAAAATGCTAAACAATATTCCGGAAAAAATGCGCGAATTGTAATTTTTCGACGATGCAACTGAATTCGTCGAATCTATTGCGCTTAAAGAAAATATAAAAATTATCGAATTTTTCCCTTGCATTGAACAACGTAAAACGCTATATTGCAGAAAAGTAATTACGAACATTTCGAGTAATCCGTCAGGAGGATAAATGAGTCTAGAACATTTTCAAGCTCTCGAGGAGAAAGTAAATCAGCTTATAAATCGCTTAATAAAACTAAAGGACGAAAACCGCGAATTAATGGAATCCAACAAGAAGTTGGAAAACAAGGTTCAGGAGGTTCAAAAGGAGGTCGACCGTCTTCGCGACGAAAACCGAGAACTCTCCGAAAAGGTCGAGGCCAAACCCGAGTCGGCTGTCGACGAGGAGGAATTGAGAACGAAAGTGGAGGACCTTCTTAACAAGGTCGATGAGGTGGTTAGCGGTTGAAATACAGATATCGCGGCACCAGGATGATAGACGAACAAGAAAATAAGAGGAAAATAAAGGTCAAAATCTACGGCAAGGAATACTCCATTAAGAGCACCGAAGAACCCGAATATGTGGAGGAAATTGCCCGGTATGTAGATAGTAAAATGATGGAAGTGGACCGAAGCGGCAATCCGTCGAATCCGGTCCAGGTGGCCGTTCTGGCCGCTATGAACATAACCGACGAGTTGTTCGCCGAGCGAAACAGAGAATCGAAAACCGAATCCAACCTCGACGAACGCTCGAAAGATTTGGCAGAGAGAATATCCTCGGTGTTAGAGCCGGAATAGACTGAATAAGACTCTTGCGTCTATTATCCCACCGTGCCGATGGGCATTGTGGGGTATTTTTTATTCCGCTTTTTGAATAATCTTAATCGGGGAAACCGAATTCCCCGTGGTTTTACATAAATGAATCCTGCAAAATACCCAGGATTTGTATTTTAAATTTGGACGAACCAAGAACCAAGCCCACGGCTTTAGTCGTGGGGCGTGAGTAGCGGAGCGCGGAGAGCGGGGTGCGGAGCGCGCCACTTCAGTGGCTTTTTGGGGAGAGAGCGATTTCAATCGCTTTTATGGAGAATTACAATTCTGCAGGAGTCATTTTACATAAATTAACGGAGGTAAGCTATGCTACAATATGTTTTTCCAATAATCGTGGCCGTTATCGGGTTAATTGCAGGAGTTGTCATAGGCTGGCAGGTAGCAAAAAGAGCCGGGAAAAACCGTCTTAAAGATGCCGAAGCCAAGGCCGAGCAGATTATCGAGAGCGCGAAACATCAGGTTGAAATCAAACTGAAAGAGGCCGACCTATCCGCAAAAGATAAGCTTATTCAGATGAAGCAGGATTTCGAGCGGGAAACCCAGTCCAAGCGAAACGAAATCCGCAGGGAAGAGAAGAAACTAAACGAAAAACAGAGTTCTATCGAACGCAAAATGGACGTCCTGCGCAAAAAGGAACGAGACGCCCAAACGCGCGAAAGGCTGGCAGCACAACAGGAAAAACAAATCCGGCAAAAGCAGAACGAGCTCGAAGAGCTTATCGAACACCAGAATCGCCAGCTCGAACGTATCGCCGGGATGAGCGCCGAGGAAGCCAAAGCGCTTCTTATGGAGAATCTCGAAAGCGAGGCTCGCGCTGAAGCGGCGAAGATTATCAAATCTATCAAAGAAAAGGCCGAAGCGAACGCCGAACGCGAAGCGCGGCAGATTATTATAGACTCGATACAACGATGCGCCGCGGATACTACAGTCGAATCTACCGTTAGCGTCGTGAGTCTGCCGTCGGACGAACTCAAGGGCCGCATTATAGGTCGTGAAGGCCGTAATATACGCGCGTTCGAGATAGCCACCGGTGTCGATGTCATTGTCGATGATACGCCCGAGGCGGTTATTCTTTCTGCTTTCGACCCGATTCGCCGCGAGGTCGCCCGTATCGCTCTCGAAAAACTGATTCTCGACGGTCGAATACATCCGGCTCGTATAGAAGAGTCGGTTAAGAAGGCTGAAAAAGAGGTCGAGGTCATTATCCGCGAGGCCGGTGAACAGGCCTGTTTCGAGGTCGGGGTTCATGACCTAGACCCGGCTCTCGTCGAATTGATGGGACGCCTAAAATACCGGACATCATACGGCCAGAACGTGCTTCAGCACTCTATCGAGGTCGCTCATCTTGCGGGATATATTGCGAGCCTGCTCGAACTCGACCCGCAGACAGCGCGTCGCTGCGGTCTGCTCCACGATATCGGCAAGGCTATAGACAAGGGTCAGGAAGGCACGCATACGGAACTCGGCCATGAGGTCGCGAGGCGCCACAACGAGAGTAGAATCGTGCTGAATGCGATACTCGGCCATCACGAGGATGTCGAGGCCGAAACGCCGTATACGATTATTGTAAAGGCCGCCGACGCTATCTCTGGTGCACGCCCCGGAGCGCGCAGAGAGACACTCGAAAACTATGTCAAGAGGCTCGAACGGCTCGAGAAGGTCGCCGACGGTTTCACCGGTGTGGAGAAATCATACGCGATACAAGCTGGACGCGAGGTTCGCGTTATTGTCCAGCCGGACGAGATTAGCGATGGCGATTCGACGTTGATGGCGTCCGAAATAGCGCAGAAAATACAGGAAGAACTCGAATACCCCGGACAAATCAAGGTTACAGTTATTCGTGAGACGAGAGCGGTCGATTACGCGAAGTAACAGCTGATAGGTCGGGCGTCCCGCTCGAATTTACTGGATACACGTCTCCATGCTCCAACGTGTGGACGCCGTTTGGTGTTCTATGGGTCGCTTCGCGTCGATTTTGCGGACAAACGCCCCGACCTGCCGGACGTTTCGGCAACGTTGAAAAAAGCGAAACGAATAAAAAGGCCTCGGAAGAGGAGCCGGAGATGGGGATATAGGAATTAGCGTATCTTGGTAAGCGGGTTATAATAAGTAGATTTCTTAGACAAATAAAAAAACGATAATTATAAATAAGCGAGGAATAGAATGGCTATAGAGTGGATAGAAATAGAAAATACCTTTTATTCGTATAGAGCACCACAAAAGGTATTTATAGAGAAACTAGCGGGTCGGGTCGCCGATATGCGCAACAGTGGGAAGTTAACTCCTGAAGTTCTCTATAGGTTACGGCAGTATTTCCGTATAAAAAACATATATCACTCTAACGCAATAGAAGGCAATGTACTAAATGTCGGGGAGACACGCCAAGTCGTCGAAATGGGTCTTACGTTAACCGGTAAGCCTCTTAAAGACCAAGCAGAAGCGAAAAACTTGGCGGACGCTGTGGATTATTTAGAGAAATTAGCCGAAGATACAACTAAACCGATTAAAGAATACGATGTTCGTCAAATACACCAATTGGTTCTTAAAGACATAAACGATGAAAACGCAGGCAGTTATAGAAATGTAATTGTAGAAATATCCGGTTCAGAATACAAACCGCCCGGGCCAGAAAAAATCGCCGCTGAAATGGAAGGTTTTAGTAATTGGCTTGCCTCAGTTAGTTGTCCAGGCGAGAACTTCGCTACCGCAAATGGGTTAATATATGCTGCAGTTGCCCATGCTTGGTTAGTATATATTCATCCATTTATAGATGGCAATGGGCGGGTAGCCAGGCTTTTAATGAACCTAATACTTATGAGGTATGGTTTCCCGATAGCAATTGTAACACGGGAAGACCGAAAGCGTTATTATGATGCCCTTGAAGAGACACAATCTTCCGATTTATCTCAATTTCTTTCACTTATATCTGAATGTGTTGAAGAAAGCTTGGAGGAATACGAGGCCGCAGCCGAGGAACAAAGAGAACGTATAGAATGGGCAAGGTCGCTTGCGGAAAGATTTGATGCGGGAGAAAGAGCCAAAATCGCTAACGAATATGAGGTGTGGCGGAGCGCTCTCGATTTACTAAAAGGTTATATGCGGCAGACTGCTGCAATGATAGATGAATCATCTCCGCTAGTAAAAATTTTCTTTAAAGACTTCGGTATGCTCGAATACGAAAAATATATTAGTTTGCGTATAGGAGAATCAGCAAAAAGAACTTGGTTCTTCCGCATAGACTTTTTAAGGGGTGATAGTGCGGCAAGGTATCTTTTCTTTTTCGGTTCTAAAAGCTATTACCTAAAAGATATTTGCCATGTTACATTGCATATCGCTCGTGAAGAGCCTTCCGGTTCCTACTATTATGAATTACTCGATAGACTATCAAAGCCAAATGTCCTTTCTATGGCGGAATTAGGATATGATTCTAAAGCAGAGAAATTCGTTTCTCGTTCACCAAATGGTTCTATTACGGTAGATAAGATAGAAAAAATAGGGAAGCGTTTTTTCGAAGAGGTTATTAAGCGACACTTTTCGAATTAAATAATCACGCGAAAATAAGAATAGCCCCTATAAATTGAAACGCTTATTAATCCTCTCGTTTGCGGAGTAAAAAATACCTTCGGGCGACCGCGCTCCTGTGTTATATTGCGTAGCAGTCTTCCTCCCTCTCCCCCCTCATGGCCGGTGGAACCATCGTGGATTTAATCGGGTCGAAGAACAGATAGGGGTTGTTCGCAGCCGACACGTTTATTAAATTTTGTTTGACAGTGGCAACCGGCAATTGTTAATTGGAAAAGAGATGCTATGAAAATTCTCTTTATATCGGACATATTCGGTAAACCGGGGCGACTTGCTGTGCACGAGGCACTGCCGGCTCTCAAGGAGAAATACACACCGGATATCGTTATCGCGAACGCGGAGAATATCGCTGGAGGGTTCGGTATCACGCGGAACCTATGCACCAAGCTTTTTCGCTACGGCGTGGATATTATCACTACCGGAAACCATGTTTGGGACCGCGACGAGGCACCAGGCTATCTTCCGGACGAGTCGAGAGTCCTTCGCCCCATCAATTTCCCGGCGGATACTACGCCCGGCAAAGGGAGCATCGTGTTCGAGACCGAATCCGGCGGGAAGGTCGGTGTTATCAACACACAGGGGCGCGTGTTTATGCGCGCTATCGACGACCCGTTCAGAACGACGCTCGCCGAGGTCGAACGTATCCGCAAGGAAACCCCGATAATTATTGTCGATATGCACGCCGAGGCGACCTCGGAGAAAAAGGCGATGGGCTACTATCTCGACGGCAAGGTTAGCGCGGTTGTCGGCACGCATACGCATATTCAAACCGCCGACGAGCAGATATTACCGAAAGGGACAGCGTTTATTACCGATTGCGGGATGACCGGCCCGCACGACTCGGTTATCGGAGTGCTGCCCAGGCTGGCTATCCAATTTTTGCTGAGCTGCCGCAACGTCCGGTTCTCGCCGGCAAAAGACGGCGTCCGTCTACAGGGGGTCATATTGGACATCGGCGACGACACAGGTCTCGCGAGGAGAATAGAAAGGGTCGATATAGCATTAGAGGATTGATTACATTATTGTAAGCCGTAGCGGCCAGACCCCGGGCTTCGATATGGCTGCGATTACTCAGCCGCCTGGTTGTTGTCCGTAATTGCTCGATGCAAAATGAAAATGCAAATCGAAAAATGCAAAATAAAGAGGAAATAATTTCCCGATTTGCATTTTGATATTCTCGTTTTTCATCGAGGTTTGACCGGTTCGCACAGGAGACAAAAATGAAAATAACGAAAAAGGCAGTGGCCGGAAGGCTAGAAAGGGACGACATACGGATAGAGGTCGAACCTGGAAGAGGGAGAAAAATCGAGTTGAAAAGCTCTATCGGGCAGATGTTCGGCGATAGAATCCGTGTCGATATCGAATCCGAACTCGACCGCCTGGGCGTTAAGAGTGTGAAGCTAACCGCCGAGGACGACGGTGCGTTGAACTATATAATCGCGGCTCGGGTGGAGTCTGCTATAGTCGCGGCTTCGGGTAAAAAGACAGCGCCGAAAATAGCAACCCGCGAAATAAAAGTTATTCCCGATAGGTTGCGCCGGAGCAGGTTATATCTTCCGGGGAATACGCCGCATCTATTCATAAACGCACGGCTTTTCGGCGCGGATATGCTGTTTCTCGACCTCGAGGACTCTGTTCCGCCTGCGGAAAAAGAGGCATCGCGTTATGTTGTCAGGAATACGCTGCTTGCGGTCGATTTCGGCGATTCGGAGGTCGCGGTTAGGATAAACCCGCTCTCCAGCCCGTTCGGTATCGACGACCTCGAGGTTATCGTTCCCGGCGGACCGGAGCTTATCGTTCTGCCAAAAGCGGAATCGGCGGCGGATATCGAGAGACTGAAATCCGAAATTTTCCGCATACAGAACGAGGCCGGAACAGATTTCGATATTGGAATCGTGCCGCTTATCGAGAGCGCTAAAGGTGTGATTAACGCGGCGGAGATAGCGTCCGTCGAGGGAGTGATTATGCTCGCGTTCGGTGCCGAAGATTTTACAAAAGATATCGGGGCGGAGCGAACGCGCGACGGCAAAGAGCAATTCGTTGCGCGGTCGCAGATTATCCTCGCGGCGAAAGCCTTCGGTAAAATGGCATCAGACACCGTTTTTAGCGACCTTGCCGACACAGATGGCTTAATAGCGTCGACAACGGAAGCAAAAGCGCTCGGTTTCGATGGCCGCGGATTGATACACCCCGCACAGATAGAGCCGGTGCATAAGGTTTTCGCGCCGACCGAAGACGAGCTTATTTATGCGGTTAAAGTTATCGAGGCTGCAGATGAAGCGGAACGCTCCGGTAGCGGCGTAGTCGCGCTCGGTCGCAAAATGATAGACCCACCCGTAGTTGCGCGTGCGAGAAGACAACTCGCTCTCGCAGAAAAGATTGGAATCGAAATCCCCGAAATCGGAGAAGAAAAAGAGGAGCGGATTACTAATCTATAGGATGGTCGAATTGAAACCTAAAGGTAAAAAGAACGAATCGAGAGCCAGGTTATATATCGAAGCAATCGCGGTATTTGTCATACTCGCGCTGTTTCTCTTCATTCTTGCTCAGAGGATTAATTCTGCGGCGAAAGAGAATATAGAGAACCGTGTGGCGTGCGACCTCGGGGTGTCCGCGAAACTCATCTCTTCCAAAATCGAGGGTTTTATTTGTTGTATTCGGGAGAAGCTTATCTATTCGGCGACACAGAGCGAAATAAGGTATCCCGACGAACAGAAATCGGTTCCAAAGATGAAAGAGCTTTTCGAGTCTCTCGCGGATAAGGTCGGCGGTGTTACGTGGATGGATACGTTGGGTGTTATCGCACTGACCTGGCCGGACACTCATGTTATCGGGCAGAGTATCGCGTTCCAAAAGCATGTGAAAAAGACAAGGGCTACACGCAAACCGGTTATCAGTGCGCCGGTTCTTAGCGTCCAGGGGTATAAGGCGATAATTATCCACGAACCGGTTTTCGAGGACGACTCGGTCTGGCTGGGTAATATATGCGCTCTTGTGCCTTTCGAGAATATTGAAAGCGAGCTTCTCGCCGATGTCGCTAAAATTGACGCCAAGGCGTTTATTGTGGATTCGAGCGGTGAGTTCCTTTATCACCCGGAATTAGCCCCGGGAACGAAAATAAGCCGGGCTTTCCCGGCGAAATCGTCCGAGGTTCTCACCGAGATGCTTGGGAAAACGCCGAGTCTGGTATCGGGGCACGGGATTTTTATCGACCACACCGGGAAACGAAAGATACTGGGCGTCGCGCCAATATGTATCGGGGAGAATGTATGGACAATCGGTGTCTATCGCGGGACAGAGGGTATTTCGGCGCAGATGGCGACATTTCGGAAAGAGTTGTATTTCGCCTTTTTCTGCGTTTTGCTGATTGCCGCTATTGGAATTATAGTGTTAACCTCCTATTCGCTTCGGAAAGAAAATATGCGCGGCGCCACCGACGAAAGTGTCCTTAAGCTTGGAGAGAACCGTTTAAGGCTTCTTCACGAGGGTTTCCATGCGTTGGTGAGTTCGGCCAACGAGCGTGAAGCTCTGGGGATAATAATAGATAATACGCGGATTGCAGGTGATTTCGATTTCGTATGTTCGCTTAAAATCGACGATAACGAAAGGACTTTCTCGCTTGCTACAGTATCCTATCGAGAGCCGTCACGTCGTGAAGAATTTTTGGAGGAACTCGGCAAAGACGTTTTCAGTCTTAAATTCCCTTATAAACCAGAACACCCCGTTATCAGCGCACTTGCCGGAGGCGAACATCTATCGTTAATCTCGCCGGAACAGGTCGCCTCGTTCAGCCAGAGCCTTGCCGAGATTGTCGGATGTTTACTGGACTTCTTCAAAGTGCCGAGGCTGGACGTTTTCCCGCTCAGGGCGAAAGGAGAACTGCTTGGCGCGCTCGTTACAATCGGAGGAAATCTGGAGGTTGCCAGCCCGAAAACGATAGAGCCTTTTACCGACCAGGGCGCCGAGGTTCTACATATCGCGAGAATACTTCGCAAACTCCGACAGGCGAATGCGCTTTACAACGACGTTTTCCAGTATGTCGATTACGGAATCTTTCTCGTAGATGCCAACCTAAAACTGTTATCGTTCAACAGGGTTATGGAACAATTCTACGGATTATCGACCGAGGATATCGGCAAGCAGCTTACGGAGGTTTTACCCTACATCAATAAATTTGGGCACGAGAGTAACTACACGAACGTGTTCCGCACAGGGCGGAGCATTACTACGCAGGAAACCAGTTTTATCCGAGAGACCGAACGGCGGTTTGTCCGCACGAAACTCGTGCCGATATTCGGCGCGGGCGAAGGAGTCCAGCGGGTAATGACCATAATCGAGGATATCACCGAACAACGGGAACTCGCCGAGGAATTGCGAGAGACTATGCGCGAGCTCGAGGTTCAAGCATCGACGGACGGCCTGACCGGGCTGTATAATTACCGCTATTTCTCCGAGGCGCTGCCGAAAGCTATAGAGATGGCCAGAAACGCCGGCGCACCGCTGAGTCTCGTGGTGCTCGACCTCGACAATCTCAAGGAATACAACGACCTCGGCGGGCACCACTACGGCGACAATCTGCTCAGAGTGGTTGCGGAGATACTCAAGGAACACGAATCGCCGGGGGACACTATTGCGCGTTACGGCGGCGACGAGTTCGTGATGATACTTCGCAACACCGACCTGACGAGAGCCGAAAACCGCGCCGAGCTTGTCCGGTCGAACATAGTGGCGTATCCGTTTCAGGACGAGGAACACCTGACCGGCGGCAATGTAACCGCGAGTTTCGGTATCGCGGAGCTTACCGCCGAGGTCGCCGACGCCGACGATTTGATGCGCCGCGCCGATAGGGCGCTATATAGGGCAAAAGAAGAGGGCAAAAACAGGGTGTGTATATGGGAAAATAGGTATTAGGTTATAGGCCCGGGGTTCTCGATGGTGCTTAATTAGAATAATGCTCGACGATGAACTAGGCACGTATCGAACACGCTCGAACCTACATATTTTAGAACCCGGCGGATAATATCACATCCGGCGTCTATTTCGCCAGAATCAAAGAAACGAACGCGGCGAGGAAGATAATACTATATAGACAACGATAAGGGCGCATCCATATCGCCCATCCACGAACGGAATTAGACCGCTATGAGCAATAAAATGACAGTTTTAATTATCGGCAGCGGCGCGCGGGAACACACTATCTCCTGTGCGTACGAAAAAAGCCCACAGGTCGAAAAAATAATCGTCGCCCCCGGTAACGATTTTATAAAATACCACAGGCAAAAAGAGGTTCTGACCGACAATCGATGCGGGCTTAAAGACCCCGAATCTATCCTCGATATCGCGAGAAAATATAAACCCGATATTGTCGATGTAGCTCAGGACGACGCGCTGGCGTTGGGAACTGTAGATTTGCTGACCGAAAACGGATTCCGGGTTTTCGGTGCGACAAGAAAGGCGTCGCGAATCGAATGGGATAAAAGATGGTCGCGCGAATTTATGCGCAAATACGATATTCCCGCGCCGGGATTCCGGTATTTCGACTCCGAAAAAGGTGCGGAAGAATATGCCGAATCGCTATACGATAACGAACCCGGAAAGCTCGTTTTTGTGAAAGCTTCGGGGCTCTGCGCAGGCAAAGGCGCTCTCAAAGCGACAAACGTCGTCGAGGCTATCGAAAAAATCAAACAAATGAAAAAATTCGGCGAGGCAGGGAGAGTATTCCTTATCGAGGACGGCCTTCGCGGCGAAGAGTTCTCGGTTTATGCGATTAGTGACGGCAACGCCTACTATATTTTCAAATCGGCTCAGGACAACAAGACCGTTTCAAATTTCGACGAGGGTGCGCAAACCGGCGGAATGGGCGCTATCTCACCCGCGATTGTTACCCGGAATATAGCTACCGAGGTCGAGGACAGACTTATATCGAAGGCTATCGAGGGCATGGATAAAGAGGGGGCGCCTTATAGTGGTATTCTCTACCTCGGCGGAGTCGTCGTCGATGGCCGACCGATGAATATCGAATACAACGCGCGGTGGGGCGACCCTGAATGCCAGGTCGTTCTTCCCGGAGTCGAGACGGATTATGTCGATATCGTTACGGCAGTTATCGAAAATAGGCTCGGAGAGGTCGATATTCGCGAGGATGACAAGGCGAGAGTGTGCGTTGTCGGCGCATCGAGAGGTTACCCCGGCGATTATTCCGATGTCAAGGGTAAAAGGATTTTCGGTCTCGAAGAGGCTATGAATATGGAAGGCGTAACCATATACGGCGCGGGAGTCGCTGTCGATGGCACGAATTTTTACGCGAACGGCGGGCGTCTATTCAGTGTCGTCGCCGAAGGGGCGGATATTCTAGAAGCGAAACGCAAGGCGTATTGCGCAATCGCTCACGTGAATATCGAGGGCAATAATTTGCACTATCGAACGGATATCGGCTGGCGGGATGTCGAGAGATACCTGAAAAGCGTCTCGTAGGAGCGCGTTTATTTCGCATCCCGCAATCCTCAATCATAAATTATCATCTACCACCCTCTCGCTTCGGCCTCTTCTACAAAAGCAGTAAATCCCTGTTTATCGGTTCCGGCGCCTTCGTATGTTCTGAGTCCCAGCGTCCGCAAAAACTCCTTGAACCGCTCATCGGTGATACCGAAATAAAGCGCGAACTCATCGACCTGCACCTGCGAAATGTCGGTCAGCCATGAGAACGAAACCACTTCGACCTCGTCGTAGAACGTGTCCCACGCATCGAAAACCTCGCGGACAAACTCCGCCTGTTTCGCCTCGGAGCTGTTGCACGAGTCGCTTGTCGGGTAACCCGCTTCGAGGAAAAAAATCGGTTTTGCTGGATAAATCGCAACGATTTCCTCGAAATCGTCGTGGACGACATCGGGGTCCTTGACCGTGAAATCGCCGTTAAGTGGATAGTAGGTTACGAGAACGACATCGGCGGCAGCATTCAGGTTCTCGAGATTCGACCGTGAGTAGTCGGTCAAGCCGTAGAAAGTCGCTTTTACTCCGATATCGAGATTTTCTCGAAGCGATTCCGCGTGCGCCTTTGTCGCGATAAAGAACTCCTCGTATTCCGCCCAGCGGGACGGTTCGAGACCGAGATAGATATCGACCTCGTTCCCGATAGCGAGAGAGACCAGTTCGACGTCCGGGATTTGCGAAAACGCGTAATCGAGCATCGCGCAGTATCGCGCGATTACGAGCGAATCGTTAAACGGTAGGCCGGTCAAATCCGCTGGTATCCGCTTGTTGTTCGAGTCGAGAGGATTGATACTGAGCGCGACATTCAAATCCCGTGCGGGATAATACATGTTCGCAACCGTAAGTATCAGCGGGTCGTAGACCTCCGGCGCCGTTTCAATCATATCCCACTGGACGGAGAGCGGAATCATCTCGATACCAGCGCCGCGCGCGATATCGACGGCGATATCGTAGTCGGTGCTTTCGGCCTCGGTGATTGCCATCCCGAGTATCCGGTCCCCCTTCATTGTGGGGCCGGAGCCGTCGCCGTTGCTGTTGTCGTCGCTCTCGGTGCCGCAGGACACGAGCAGAACCGAACATATAATAGCCATCATAACCGCGCTTTTGCGTCCCATCGGAGCCTCGCTTTCGCTTACTAAATTGCGATTGCCGGTTTTCTCCAAGAAACCGAAGGAATCACGAGTCAGGAGCCGCTCTTTCCCGCAAAATAAAGGGAGGAGAAGGGCTTCTATCTACTATCTACTATCTACTATCTTCTTCATCGGTCTTGAATTCGTATGCCCTCAAGATATACCGAAACGAGTTCAATTCAACGGTTAATTTCCGCGCGGGGTTTTTTATAAAATCGCTTACGGATTTTTTCGAAGGCGTTATATTCGGAAAGCACTGCGGCGGCTCACAGCCTCCATCCTAAACTCTCTGTCGAACGGTCTGTGTTTTTTCGGCCCCTATAGGATATCTCCTTTTGAAAGGCAATATAATACCTTTCTCTGTGTCCGGCAAATCGGGGTAAAGTAACATTAGAACCTTAGCGCCATAAAACCTCAGCACTTTAGCACTTTAGGGCCTTTTCGTTATACCAGCCCCTTCGTCAAAAACAGCATAATAGCTTTTTGTATATGCAGTCGGTTCTCGGCCTGGTCGAAAACGACGCTGTGCGGGCCGTCCATAACCTCGTCGGTAATTTCTTTGCCGCGCTCCGCTGGAAGACAGTGCATAACAATCACGTTCTCTTTCGCGTTTTTCAAAAGCTCCGCGTTCACCTGAAACGCTTTCAGCTTTTCGGCTTTGGCGTCTGCCTGGTCTTTCTCGCCCATGCTCGCCCAGACATCGGTGTAGATAACGTCCGCGTCGGTAACCGCCTCGATGGGGTCTTCGGTGAGAGTAATTTTACTCATACCTGCTTCTTGTGCTGCTTTCAGGATTTCCTCGTCCGGTTTGCAATCGCTGGCGGTGCCTATCCGCAAATCGAGAGAAACCTTTTTCGACAGGTTCAGCCAGCTATTCGCGATATTGTTCCCGTCGCCGACATAGGCGATTGCCATATTATCCACGAAACCTTTATGCTCCATAATGGTCAGCGCGTCCCCCATTATCTGGCATGGGTGCAGCAGGTCGGTCAGTGCGTTTATCACCGGGACCGAGGAGTATTCGGCAAGTTGTTCGATTTCGGTCTGCTCGAAAGTCCGTATTACGATAAGCGACACGAACCGCGACAGCACCCGGGCGACATCGGCGACGGATTCGCGTTTGCCGAGTCCTATCTCCGCGTCGGTAATATACACCGGATGCCCGCCGAGCTCGTGTATTCCGGTATCGAAACTGACTCTGGTGCGCAGGCTCGGCTTCCGAAAGACTATAGCTACCGAGTGGTTGTCCAGTGGTTTCGGCGAGTCGCCCCAGCTCGACATGTGCTTTATCACCTTTGCGCTCGCCAAAATATCCTTGACTTCCTGTGTTATTAGGGAATCTATTGTAAGGAAATCGCGTTTCATCGTAACCCCTTTATAAGATGTAATTTCTTTATGACAGATTAGTTATTATTTTATGATACTGTGTCGTTTTTTTGACGAAGCTGCGGAGTTTTCAATCTTATGCTAACCTAAATAATATCGAACCACGAACAACGCTCTTTCTAACCGCTTATAAGCCTGTCGCGGATTTCCCTGTATCTGGCGATTGTCTCTGCGACGATGTCTTCAGGGAGGGTCGGCGGTTCACCATCGCCGTTGAATCCGACGCTCGTTAGCCAGTCTCGGACGAACTGTTTATCGAAACTGTTCTGCGGACGACCGGGCTCGTATTCATCGACATCCCAGAAACGGCTGCTGTCTGGCGACAGCATCTCATCGATAACCGACAGCTTCCCGTCGATATAGCCGAATTCGAACTTCGTATCGGATATTATAACCCCCCTCGATATGGCGTAATTCGCGGCGGCAGAGTATATCCTAAGTGTTAAATCGCGGAGTGTCTCCGCCAATTCCGGGTCGACTATTTTAGTTAGCCGGTCGAAACTGATATTCTCGTCGTGGGTGCCCTGCTCCGCTTTGGTCGCGGGCGTAAATATCGGCTCCGGGAGTTTCTCCGATTCTCGGAGTCCATCGGGGAGTTTGATTCCGCATACAGTTCCGAGCCTTTTGTATTCGCGCCATCCACTGCCGGCGAGATAACCGCGAGCCACACATTCGACATCGATTCGCTCCGCTTTCATGCAAAGCATCGACCGGCCCTCGATTTGTTCCCGGTATCGCTTTAACTCGTCCGGGAAATCGGCGATATCCGCCGATATCAGGTGATTCGGGATAATCTCCTTAGTCCGGTCGAACCAGAAGACGCTCATCTCGGTTAAGACGCGCCCTCGTCCGGGGATACCGTTCGGCAGAATACAGTCGTAGGCGCTGAGCCGGTCCGTGGCCACCAGCAAAAGTCGGTCGTCGAGGTCATAAACATCGCGCACCTTGCCCGAAAAATCGGGTGGCCGGCCAAGGTTGGTTCCAAGTATTTCTGGATATTCGATTTCCATTTTTTAACCCCCTATTTATTCCTTTTCGACAACGCGCACACACCTGTGGGTATCGTTCGCTGAAAGACCACGCTCTTATCGAACGTAAATATCGAAATGTAAAATTACACAATCCCCATTATAGAAGAGAACACCGGAGCATAAAATATGGAGCCACTCGATTTCTTCATCGTCATTTCGCATTTTAATCTTCGATTTTTAATGTCCCTCCGCCGCTGGCGCGAGGGTGAGGTCCCGGTGGAGTCGGGAATCCGTGCGTCCGTTATAATGTATTCAATCATCCTTATGAGGACAATGCACGGAGCGTGCCAGCGGGTTTGTCCGGTAACCCGTAGTTTACGTTACTCTCTGAAATATGGCAACAGTTTCTCCATTTTACTCGGATGGCGTAGTTTCGATAACGCTTTCATCTCTATCTGCCTGATTCTCTCGCGCGACAGGTCGAATATCTGGCCGATTTCCTCGAGCGTCCGCGGCATATTATCCTCGAGACCGAACCGGAGCGTGATTACCCTTTGTTCTTTGGGGGTCAGCGTTTCGAGGACCCGTTTTAGTTCTGATTGGAGCATCGTCAGGTTGGCGGTGTTCATCGGCGATGTCGTGCTTTCATCCGCTATAATATCCTCCAGTGTCCTGCTGTCGTCGTCGCCGAGCGACTTGTTCAACGAAACCTGACTGGTGAAAAAACGGCGCATCTTGCTCGTTCTTCCGGGTTCGACATCTATCGCTTCGGATACCTCGAATGGTGTCGGTTCGCGCCCGAGTTTCTGCGACAGTTCCTGTGCGATTCTGGCATAGCGACGAATCCACTGCACGAGATATGTCGGCAATTTTACGACATGCGACTGCTCGGCCAGCGTTCTGAGCATCGCTTGACGTATCCACCATATCGCGTATGTCCCGAGTTTAAATCCGCGCCTCGGGTCGAACCGCTCGACCGCCTTGATAAGCGCGGTGTTGCCCTCCTGGATTAGGTCTAAAAATTCTACCCCCTGATTCGTGTAGTTTTTGGCTATATTGATAACCAGTCTGACGTTGGCCTCGACCAGCAATCTTTTGCACTCCTCGTATGTTTCCCATTCCTTTTCCGAGGCCTCGATTAGCTCCACGAGTTCTTCGAGAGAAATAAGACTCGTTTCTTCGAGGCACTTTTTTATACGGTGTTCGCGTTTCCGCTGGATAGTCGCTTCGTTGATTAGCGAAACCGTAACCTTCAGCTTCTTGGCCACCTTAACGGAGGTGGTCTGGCCTTTCAATATCGCGTCGGTCTCTTTTCTGAGTTTATCGGGGTCTAATTTCGCGGCTTCCGCGATATTATCCAACCTGTCGTCGAGCCTCTCGACACAATCGACTATTTTATTAAACAGCGGTTTGACCATTTCTAGCGCTCGGGAACACAATTCGAGTTGCCCGACATTGGCTTTAACCGTTTTGTGTAATTTTTCGAGTTTTTCTTTATTGGTTTTCGAGGTTCGTTTCAGAGTCCGGTTTTTGCGGATAAGTTCGCGTATTTTTTCGAGATTATCCTCGATTTTAGATAGTATTTGGAGAGCGTCTACGCGCTTCTCGTCGGTTGTTGCCAGAGGGTCGCCGACGGTTACTTTTGTGAACTCGTCCAACGGGAGTTCCCTGGTTTTCACCATTTTCCCTATCCGAACAAGAAGCGCTATAGACATCGTGTTCGCTGGGATAATGTCCCTTATCTTATGGAGCGCTTCTTCCATCTCGGTAGCGACCTTAATCTCGCGTTCTTTACCGAGTATCTCGACCCGGCCGACCTCTTTGATATACAACCATAGCGGGTCGTCTTTTCGCAAATGCCTTGGGTGTTCCTCTCTCTGAAATCCGATAACGGTTATGCCGTTTGCTGAAAGGAAATCGATAATATCCTCCGGACATATTTCCCCTTCGGTTTCCTCGATAAACCGTTCCACTTCCGGGAAGGAAATCGATTGCTTTTCGCCAATCGATTCCTGGAATTTTTCGAGAGTTTCGTATTTTTCCTGTTCGGTCACTTTGGTTCTCGTCCTTTTTTAAGGTTCTTTATTGGAAAGATTGCCCAATTCGCGCGCTAATTTCGAAAGTTCTTCGAATATTTGTTTTTTTTCAATATCGGAGCCGGACCTTTCGGCTATATCGAGTTTTGCATTAAGCTCTCTAATTTTTCTGTCGATATTTACGCGGCGCAGTTTTAACAATAGGGCTTGTCGATGGGCTTCAACGTCCGAAGGTTCCGGTTCGAGCAGTATTTCGGATAGGAAGCTTCTCGTTCTTTCGTCGGCGATTTCCGCAAGTATCTCGGCAGGCTTTACCCCGGAAATCGCGATATCCCATAATCCCGGATAGCGAATTAGCGGGTTTTCTTCACACGGTTTCTCGCCGTTGCCACCGAGTATCGAGGCTATGAGGGCGAGTTCGAGTCTGGCGTCCGCTGGTAGTTCGTCGTTCTCTTTCGTCGTTTCGCCTGTATTTGTTTTGTATCGTTGTTTACGATATTCCTTTTTAAGTTGTTCTCGTAGGCTTTCTTCCGAGGTTCCGAGGCGGCCTGCAAGGTCCCTGATATACATATTTTTCGCCATCCCGTCGGTAATCGCCGCCAGCGGTATAGCCATAACCTCCACAACTGCGTATGCACCGGAAACACCCGCGGAATCCGTTTTTCCCCACGATATATTGTATAACCAATCGAACCATCCTGTAGCCGAATCGATTTTTTCGAGCAATTTATCGGGGCCTTCGGTCATCACAAAAGAGTCCGGGTCCTCTCTTTCGGGCAGCCGGACGATAAAAACATCGAGGCCCGCGCCGATTAGTATATCTATCGAGCGTAAAGTCGCGCGGTATCCGGCCTCGTCACCATCGAACAGAACGACCGTTTTCGGTGCATAGCGCGCCAGTATCGAAGCCTGATTCGGAGTCAGCGCTGTTCCGCAGGTTGCCACGACGTTTTCGATACCCTTTTCCGCCAGGGCGAGAACATCGAAATAGCCCTCGACAAGAATCGACTTCCCGGCGCTGCGGATAGCGGTTCTCGCCTGCGGAAGACCGTAAAGCAAAACAGATTTATGGTAAATATCGTTATCGGCGCTGTTAATATATTTGGGGCCTGTCCGCGAATCGTTTTCTTTTATTCTCCTGTGTGCGAACCCTACAACAACACCGCTGGAGCGTTCGATAGGAAAGACCAGAGCGTCTCTTATTGTAGCGAAAAAGGTTCCGTCGTTCGTAGCGCGGGAAATAAGTCCGATTTTGATAAACGGCTCGATTTCTCTTTTTGCTTTTTCGACCGAATTCGGTAGATGTAACTGGTTAGCGGGTGCCCAGCCGAGTTTGAAATTCTCGCGGGTTGATTTGCTGATTCCTCTCGATTTCAGGTATTCTCGTGCCTCTTTACCAATATCCGCTGCGAGAGCTTTCTGAAAAAACTGCGCTGCGAATTCGGCGGCCTTCGTAAGGCCTTGTGTGTCTTCGCCTTTCTCCTTAAGGCGCGGTATTTCCAATCCGGCCTCGCGGGCGAGGAATTCGACGGCTTGATAGAAAGAAAAACCCTCTTTTTCCATCAAAAAATTAAATATACTTCCGCCGGCGTGGCAGCCAAAACAGTAGTATAGGCCCCTTTCTGGGTCGACCGTAAAGCTCGGCGTTTTTTCCTGATGAAAAGGGCATAAGCCGACCAGCGACTTTCCGCGCTGTCTTAGCGTGGTATATCTCCCTATTATCGCGGCGACATCGGTCGCGGCGAGCACTTTATCCACAAATCCCGATGGGAATCGACCGTTACTCATCGCTGTAAATCCTGATAGCGTTCGTTGGGCAGGCCTCGACAGCCTCTTTGCAGGAACTCAGTTCGGCGCATTTCCCCGGGTCTATCGCCACCGCGATATCGTCCACGATGTCGAAAACCTCTGGGCAAATATCTTTACATACTTCGCAACCGATACATAAATCGGGGTCGACCTCGACTCTCATTTTACTCCTCGCAAGCAGGTCTTATAAAAACGGTAGAACCGCATAAACGCACATACCAACGACGTTCCACGTATTAAGATGAGTTCTTAATTTTACTAATATATAACGCATTGTTTTGTTAGTAAAGGGGAAAAAACGGAGGAGTTTCCAAAAAATTATAATATTAGTGGGATTTTCAATCGATAGTAGATAGAATGCAGCTATATATTCTCGGGGCGAATGAGCCTGTCGATGTATGTTTTGTGGAAATTTTCCCTGTAGCTTTCGAAGGTTCCGTTTAAAATCGCGTTTCTTATCTCATCCATAAACTGTTTATAAAAGTGGATTGTGTGGATTGTGGCGAGACGCATCGAAGTTACCTCTCCGGCGTTGAAAAGATGTCTTAATAAAGCGCGTGAATAATGTTTGCAGGTATAACAATCGCAGTCTGGGTCGATAGGTTTTTGGTCGTCGGCGAAATAAGCCGCTTTGAGCGCTAATTTTCCGCGTCGAGTGAAGACTGTCCCCTTTCGAGAGTTCCGGGTAGGCATAACGCAATCGAACATATCGACGCCGCGGGCTACGGCCTCTACGATATCTGCCGGTGTGCCGATACCCATCATATATCGCGGTTTATCGTCGGGTAGGCCCGGGATACACGCTTCGAGCGCCGGCCACATCAGCGATTTCGGTTCCCCCACAGAAAGGCCGCCGATACTGTATCCGGGGAAATTCAATTTTACCATTTCTGCGGTAGAATATTCCCGAAGACCTACATCGACACCCCCCTGAATAATGCCAAAAATCGCTGGAGCGGTATCCGCGTCAGAATCGGTCTCGACTCGCCGGGTCCATTCTTCTTTACTCTTTTTAGCCCATTTCAGGGTGAGGGCGACGGATTGTTCTATTTCTGCGTCGGATGCCGGATAGCCGAGGCATTCATCGAAAGCCATAATAATATCGGGGCGCATCCTGTATTGGATTTCGACCGCGCGTTCCGGCGAAAAAAAGTGATAACTACCGTCGATGTGGCTCTGGAATCGGACTCCGTCCTCTTTAACCTTCGTAAGACCGGTCATAGAGAATATCTGAAAACCGCCGCTGTCTGTCAATATACCTCTTTTCCAGCCGGTGAAATTGTGGAGTCCTCCGAAATTTTCGATAAGCTCGACTCCTGGACGAAGGTATAAATGATACATATTATTGAGAATTATCCGATAGTCCTCGTTCTCGAGGTCGCGGTTCTCGAGTGTTTTAACGGTGCCCTGCGTTCCGACTGGCATAAAAACCGGCGTTTGTATTTCGGCATGAGGTGTTCGCAGAACTCCTGCGCGGGCGTTACCGTCGGTATCGGTCAGCTCGAATTCTATCATTGGGAAACCGTCCATGCAATTTGCCGGAAAATGCCGTAAGTTACCGATTAGAATAAAAACGAAATATAGTATGTCGAACATAAAGCATATATAGGCGCTGTCAATATGCATTTAAGAG